>Ga0075418_10001172_pt1 | contig 29535 bp, 22 predicted proteins | sample SoiMetdeltSBSDD2_FD_81776 | JGI IMG/M metagenome (GOLD analysis project Ga0075418, IMG submission 81776) | Bulk soil microbial communities from a Populus tree surrounding site in Tennessee, USA - Soil MetaG P. deltoides SBSDD2 | ecosystem: Environmental > Terrestrial > Soil > Tree plantation... | reverse complement strand
GCCCACGCACACCGTGAAGGTCATGGGCGAGGGCACACGGCTGGGACGGATCCTCGATGCGGGCGAGGTCGAGGTAAACAGCATGCACCACCAGGCCATCAAGCGCCTGGGCGATGGTCTGCGGGATGTCGCCTGGGCGCCGGACGGCATCATCGAGGGCGTGGAGATGCCGGGCGACGATCGCTTCGTGGTCGGTGTGCAGTGGCACCCGGAGGAGCTGGTGGACCGCGATCAGGCCGCCCGCAATCTCTTCGGCGCGATCGTCGACGCCGCCCGCCGCCGCTCTCGCGGCTGAGCGCCGGCCCCGAGACTAGCCGACCAGCTCCCAGCGCGACGGTGCGTCGCGCTCCGGGTGCTCGCGCACCCGCCCCTCTCGCGCGAGCTTCTTCAGGTGCGAGGCGACCGACTGACCCGCCACCGCGTGCAGGTTCTTCGGCACCTCGGCGTAGATGCGCTCGACCATCGTGGGGATGGTGCGCAGGCCGTCGCCGAGGGCCTGGAGGATTTGCCGTTCGCGCAGCATCCGGTGCTCGATGTACTCGGTCAGCTTGGCCTGCGCATTTTCGATCACCGGGCCGTGGGCCGGATAAATCCGCTGCACGTCGAGGCCCTGCAGCCGCTTCAGCGAGTTCAGGTAGTCGAGCAGATCGCCGTCCTCGGCCGGGATCACGGTGGTGGAGCCGCCCAGCACAACGTCGCCGGTGAAGACCGCCTTCTCCTCTTCCAGGTAGTAGCAGAGGTGGTCGGAGGCGTGGCCGGGCGTGTGGATGGCGATCAGCGTGGCGCCGTCGCCCTCGATGCGCGCACCGTCGGCCAGGTTCTCCACGTTCTCCGGCAGCCCCTCGTCGCGGTAGATCATCTTGGCCACGCGCAGACCGCGGTAGCGCTCTCGCAGCTGCGGCACGCCGCCCAGATGATCGCGGTGACGATGCGTGAGGACGACGCGCGAGGGCTGGCTCCAGCCACGCTCGTCGAGATAGCGCCCGAACAGGGGCACGTAGTCGTCCACCCCGGCGCCGGTATCGAGCAGGATCGGATCGCGTCGTCCGATCAGGTACGTGTTGGTGCCGGGTCCGGTCATCATCCCCGGGTTCAACCCCAGCACCCGTCCGACCAGCGGAGTCAGCGTTGCCGTGCGCGGGAAGTTCGGATCGATCCAGCTCATGCGCGGATCATACCCCGAGATAGCGATGCTGCACGTCAGCGCGCGCGCGCAGCTCGGCGGAGGTTCCGTCCCACACTACCCGCCCCTTCTCCAGCACGTAGTGGTGATCGGCCAGCCTGGTCAGTGCTTCGACGTTCTTGTCGATGAGAAGAATCGACAGCCCCGCCGCCTTCAACGTCGCCAGGCAGCGCCAGATCTCGGCCCGGATCAGCGGCGCCAGCCCCTCGGTGGCCTCGTCCAGGATCAGCAGCTTCGGGTTCGTCATCAGCGCCCGTCCGATCGCGAGCATCTGCTGCTCCCCGCCGGACAGCGTGCCGCCCAGGCTGCGCGCACGCGCCGCCAGCTGCGGGAACAGCCCGTACACCCGCTCGACCGTCCACGGCTCGGGCACCTGACGGCGATTGCCCGCGGTGGCCACGAGGTTCTCGTACACGCTGAGGTTCGGGAAGACCTGGCGCCCCTCGGGCACGAGGCCGAGTCCGGCCTGAGCGATCCGGTGGGCGGGCAAGCCGTGAAGGGCAGTGTCCTCGAAGCGAACGTGGCCCGCGCGGATAGGGAGCAGGCCCATCATCGCCCGTACGGTCGTGGTCTTGCCCATCCCGTTGCGTCCCATCAGCGTCACCAGCCGGCCGGCGTCCACCCGCAGCGTGATGCCGAACAGCACCTGGCTGAGCCCGTACGCCGCTTCGAGCCCGTCGATCACCAGCATCGGGCGCTCGGTCGCATCAGGCCTGGTCCTCCTCGCCGAGATAGGCGCGGCGGACCTCGGGGTTGGCGCGGATCGCTTCGGGCGCCCCGGAGGCGATGACCCGCCCGTAGACCAGCACGCTGATCCGATCGGCCAGGGCGAACACCGCGTCCATATCGTGCTCGACGAGCACGAGCGTGTGGTGACCGCGCAGCGCGCGCAGCAGCTCCACCATCCGCTGCGACTCGTCCACGCCCATGCCCGCCACCGGCTCGTCGAGCAGCAACAGCTTCGGTCGGGTCGCCAGCGCCATGCCGATCTCCAGCTGGCGTTGCTCGCCGTGCGCCAGCGTGCCGGCCAGGACGTCGGCGCGAGCACCCAGGCCGACACGCTCGAGAATGGCGCGGGCCGGCTCGCGCAGCGCGGCCTCCTCGCGGGCCGGACGCCAGAACCGGAACGAGTGACCGGCGTGCGCCTGCACGGCCAGCGCGACGTTGTCGAGCGCGGTGAAGTCGCGAAAGATGCTCGTGATCTGAAACGATCGGGCCAGCCCGCGGTGCGAGCGCGCGGGCGTACCGAGCCCAGTGATGTCCTGGCCGGCGAAGCGGATGGTACCCGCGTCGGGACGCAGGTCGCCGGAGAGCTGGCCGATCAGCGTCGTCTTGCCCGCGCCGTTCGGGCCGATCACGGCGAGCGTCTCGCCCTCCGCCACCTGGAGCGCGATGTCGTCGCTGGCGACGAGGCCGCCGAATCGCTTGGTGAGCCCACGGACCTCGAGGAGCGCGTCAGCCATCGCCGCGCGCGCCGTCGGGGAGCAGGCTCCATAAACCACCCCTGGCGTAGAGCACGACCAGAACGAGGATCGGCCCCAGCACCACCTGCCAGTGCACCGTCCAGGCGGAGAGGATGTCCTCCAGCAGCAGCAGCGCGATGGCGCCCAGCACGGGGCCGAACAGCGTGCCCATGCCGCCGAGGATCACCATCATCATGATCTCGCCGGAGCGGGTCCAGTGCATGAAGCTCGGTGTCAGGTACTCGGTCTGGTTCGTCAGGAGAGCGCCGGCCAGGCCGCACACGGAGCCGGCGAGCGCGAAGGCGGCCAGGCGATAGCGGAACGTCGAGAACCCGATAGCCCGCATGCGCGGCTCGTTGGAGCGCGAGGCGCGGATCACCATGCCGAAGCGCGCCTGGATCAGCCGGTGACCGAGCCACAGCAAGACGGCGAGGATCGCCAGCACGACGTAGTAGAAGACGTAGGGGTTGGCCAGATCCAGCACGCCGCCGAACTGACTGCGTTGCGCCAAGCGCATGCCGTCGTCGGCGCCCCACGCGTTGATCGAGATACCGAGGTAGTAGAGCATCTGGGCGAAGGCGAGCGTGATCATGATGAACGACACGCCGCTGGTCCGCAGCGACACCGCGCCGATCAGGAGCGCCGCCACGCCGGAGAGCACGACCGCCAGCGTCCACTGCACCACGCCGCTCTGCACGCCGTAGAACGCCGGGATGGCGACCGCGTAGGCGCCCAGACCGAGGTAGGCGGCGTGACCGAAGCTGACCATGCCGCCGTAGCCGAGGATGAGGTCGAGACTCACCGCGGCGATGGCAAAGATCATGATCCGCCGGAAGAGATCGAGGTAGAAGGGCTGGTTGAGGATGGCGGCGAGTGCCGGCACCAGGGCCAGCGCGACGAAGCCGACGCCGACGGCGATCGCACGCGCCCGCGAGTCCATGATCAGCCGCGAACGGCCGGAAACAATCCTTGCGGACGGAAGAAGAGCACGGCGGCCATCAGCAGATAAATCAGCATCGAGGCCAGCGCCGGCCCGGCGTTGTTGGCGGCCGACGGTCCGATCATCGTGCTGAGCATCGGCTTGAGGAAGGCGCGACCCAGCGTGTCCACCATGCCCACGACCACCGCGCCGACCAGCGCGCCACGGATCGAGCCGATGCCGCCGATCACGATGACGACGAACACCTGGATGAGGATCTCCTCGCCCATGCCGGGCAGGACCGTGTAGATGGGCCCGGCCATCACGCCGCCCAGCGCGGCCAGCGCCGCGCCGAAGCCGAAGACCACGGTGTAGAGTACGCGGACGTTCACTCCGAGCGCGGCCACCATCGTGCGGTTGCTGGCGCCCGCCCGGATCAGCATGCCGAGCCGGGTGCGGTTGACGACGATGTACAGGAGCAGGGCGACGGCCAGTCCGACGAGGATGATGACGGCGCGGTAGGCCGGATAGCGCAGGCCGGGGAGCAGCGTGATCTGGCCGGACAGCGCGCGCGGGACCGTGGTGAACAGCGCGGTCCGGCCCCACACGATGGCCACCGCCTCGTTGAAGAAGAGGATCAGCCCGAAGGTGGCCAGCACCTGGTCGAGGTGGTCGCGCTCGTAGAGCGTGCGCAGCGTGAGGACTTCGACCAGCATGCCCACGGCCAGGGTGGCGGCCAGAGCGAACAGCGCGGCCAGCAGAAAGGAGCCCGTCCACCCGAAGGCGGCGGTGGCCAGGTACGCGCCCACCATGTAGAGCGAACCGTGGGCGAGGTTGACCAGATTCATGATGCCGAAGACCAGGGTGAGCCCGGCCGCCAGCAAGAACAGCATCACGCCGAACTGCAGGCCGTTGAGGACCTGCTCGACGAACAGGAGACCCGTCAACGCGGCGCCGGCGCTACCACTTCATCGCGCACTCTTGGTAGTACGCGTCCTTGTGATTCTCGAAGATGGTCTTCTGGATCTGCATCTCCACCTCGCCGCTCGCGCCCTTCACGGCCTTCAGGAGGTAGAAGTTCTCGATCGGCATGTGATTCACGTTGTACGTGAACTTGCCGCGCGTCGACTTGAAGTCGGCCTTCCGCATCGCGGCGACCATGCCCTTCCGGTCCGAGAGATCGCCCTTCACCGCACGCACGGCCGAGTCGATCAGAAGAATACCGTCGTAGCTCTGGGCGCCGTAGTAGGACGGCGTATAGCCGAACTTCTTCTTGAAGTCGGCCACGTATTTCTGACTGGCCTCGACCTTGAGGTCCGGACTCCAGTAGCGCGCCTCGAAATTGCCGAGCGCGGCGTCGCCGACGGCCGGCAGCGTGGTCTCGTCGACCGTGTAGACAGAGTAGAGCGGGATCTGGTCGCGCAGGCCGGCCTGGGCGTACTGCTTGAGGAACTGGATGCCCATGTCGGCCGGGTAGAACACGAAGACCGCCTTGGGGCTGGCGGCCCTGAGTGCGGTGATCTCGGCCTGGTAGTCCTGCTGGCCGAGCTTGGTGTAGACCTCGTCGACGATCTTGCCCTTGAAATACCGCTTGAAGCCCGTGACCATGTCCTTGCCGGCCGCGTAGTTCGGCGCCATCACGTAGACGCCGGAGACGCCCAGGTCCTGCATGTGCTTGCCCATGGCCTCGGGCGTCTCGTCGTTCTGCCACGACGTGCTGAAGAAGAGCTCGTGGCACATCTTGCCGGCCAGCTCGTGCGGCCCGGCGTTGGTGCCGACCATGATGGTCCCCGCCCCGGTCACCGTCGGCGCGACGGCCAGCAACACGTTGGACCAGATGATGCCGCTGACGAAGTTCACCTTGTGCTTCTTGAGCATCTCATCCGCCAGCTGCTTGCCCACGTCGGGCTTGCGCTGGTCGTCGCCGTAGATGATCTCGGTCTCCAGCCCGCCGACCTTGCGGCCCACGTGATCGAGCGCCAGCTCGACCGAGTCCTTCATGTGCTTGCCGATGACGCCGGCCGGGCCGGACAGCGACGTGATGAAGCCGATCTTCAGCGGGTCAGCCGCACGGGCGGGGCCCGCCAGCAGACCGGCGATGAGAGCGAGGAGTAGCGCTCCTCTGAGTGTGCGCAAGGTAGCCTCCTTGAATTCGGGACCGGTAAAAATGGTGGCGGGATTCTAGCACGAGAGACGGCGCACGCCCGGTGCGCCGACCCTCAGGTCGGCTCGCCCCGCAGCCGCCGTGCGACCTCGTCCGGAATGGGCACGGCCTGCAGCCGCTCGGCCGGCATGGTCGGCCGCTTCACCCAGGCGCGAACCTCGAAGCCGGCCGCGCAGAGCCGGCCCTCGACGGAGATCTCGTACTCCATGCGGAACATCTTGTCCTTGACCCAGGCCACCAGCGCGCGGATGGCCAGCGTGTCGCCGTAGCGGGCCGGCGACGGAAAGCGCGAGCCGGACTCGAGAATCGGCACGCCGACGATCCCGTAGCGCGGGAACGTCTCGGGCCAGGGAAAGCCGAGCGACGCGAACAGCGTCTCGCAGCCGTAGTCGTACCACTCGTAGAAGCGCGGATAGAACACGATGCCGGCGGCGTCCACATCGCCCCAGCGGACCTGCACCGCGCTGGTGTGCTCGACGGTCACTGCTCAGCTCGTTGCCGCAGGAGATAACGCTGCAGCTTGCCCGTGGTCGTCCGGGGCAGTTCGTCGACGACGTGGATGCGGCGGGGCCGCTGATGCGGGGGCAGCCGCCCCTCGAGGTGGGCGGCCAGCGCCTCGGCCAGGCCGGCGCCGCAGGCCGGAGAGCGCGGCACCACGAATGCCACCGCCTTGACGAGGCTGCCCTCCACCGCCGCGCCGACCACGCCGGCATCGGCCACGTCGCGATGGGCGAGCAGCGCGGCCTCGACGTCGGTCGGCGCCACCCACATCCCGGCTACCTTGAACAGATCGTCGGCACGGGAGGTGTGATGATAGAAGCCGTCGGCGTCACGCGTGAGCACATCGCCGGTGCGAAACCACTCTCCCACGAACGTCCGCCGGCTGATATCGAGCCGGTTCCAGTAGCCGGGGCTCGCCGATGGCGTGCGCACGTGGAGAGTGCCCGGCTCGTCGTCACCGACCTCGTTGCCTTCCGTGTCGACCAGGCGGACGTCGGTGCCCGGCACCGGCGTGCCCGACGAGCCGGCGCGGCTCTGGCCGGGGCGATTCGACAGCACCATGAAGATCGTCTCGCTGGTACCCAGCCCATCCAGGACCTCGACGCCGAAGCGCTCACGCCACGCCTCGTAGACGTCGACCGGCAGCCGCTCGCCGGCCGACACGCAGGCGCGCACGGAGCGAAAGGCGTCGCGCGGAAGGTCGGCGCGCAGCATCTGGCCATAGAACGTGGGCACCGAGAAGAACAGCGTGGGTGCGAAGCTCTCCAGCACGCCGCGCACGGTAGCCAAGTCCGGCCAAGCCGCTTGCAGAAAAGTGCGCGCGCCGACGTAGAGCGGGATGAGCAGCGCGTTCCCCAGCGCGTACGCGAAGAACAGCTTGGAGGTCGCGAAGACACGATCGCGCGCGTCGGCGCCCAGAACATCGACGCCGTAGTGCCGGCACGCGAGCAGATCCCGATGCAGATGGATCGCCGCCTTCGGCCCACCGGTCGTGCCAGACGTATAGAGCCAGAAGGCCATGTCGTCGCCGCTGACCGGCTCGGCCGCCAGGTCGGGGGCCGCTTTCGCCAGCAGCGTGGAGAGATCGGCGCCGCCGGCGCCGGTCGCGACCACCGCACGCAAGTGCGGCAGATCGTTGAGGAGAGGGCGGAGCCCGGCCAGCAGTGTCGCGTCGCCGACCAGCACCCGCGCCCGGCTGTCACGCAGCATCGCGGCCCAGGCGGCCGGATCGAGGCGCGTGTTGAACGGCACCGCCACTGCGCCGATACGCAGTGCGCCCAGAAAGACCGCGGCCCACTCGAGCCCATCGGGCAGCAGCAAGGCCACCCGGTGCTCCGGCTCCAGGCCCAGCGTGCGGAGCGCGTTGCCGGCTCGGGCAGCGAGCGCGAAAAGCTGACGATACGTGGTCGCGCCGGCAGCGGTGACGATGGCCGACTGGTCGCCGGAGCCCCCATCGGCCGGTGTGTCGAGGAACGCCAGCACCGCGTTGCTCACGGCGGGTCCCTAGGAAAACAGCCCGTAGCGGACGGTGCACCACACGCCGCGGATGCCGTCCTTCCAGGTGATCTTTTTGCCTTCGGCGTATGTGCGCCCATGGTAGGAGATCGGCACCTCGTAGATCCGCCACCGCCCGCGGGCGATCTTGGCCGTGACCTCGGCCTCGAAGCCGAAGCGGTCCTCGCGCAGTGTGATGTCCCGCAGGACCTCCGCGCGGAAGACCTTGTAGCAGGTCCACACGTCCGAGAGGTTGAGGTTGGTGAAGACGTTGGACAGCGTCGTGAGCAGGCGGTTGCCGACGTAGTGCCAGAAGAGCAGGACGCGGTGCGGTCCACCGAGGAACCGGGAGCCGTAGACCACGTCGGCCTCTCCCCGGTCGATCGGGCCGAGCAGGCCCGGGTAGTCGCCGGGATCGTACTCGAGGTCGGCGTCCTGGATGAGGATCACGGCCCCGCGCGCCTCGGCAAAACCGCGGCGCAGCGCGGCCCCCTTGCCGCGGTTGTGGTCCTGCAAGAACACGCGCACGGCGCCGTCGGCGGTCAGCCGCGCGAGGAGCTCGCGGGTGCCATCGGTGGAACCGTCGTCCACGACGACGATCTCCTTGGCCAGCGGCACGGCCTGCACGCGCGCGAGCAGCTTCTCGATCGTCCCGCGCTCGTTGTACACGGGGATCACGACCGAGAATCGAGGCGCGGTCATCGTCGTCCCTTGGTCGCGATACTCAAGGAAGGATCTCGACCGCCTCCTTGAGCACGGGGGGCGGGATGGCGATTCCGAGTCCCTTCACCGCCGTCCCGTTCAGGACCAGATCGAACTTCGTCGGTGGCTCGAAGGGAAGCTCACCGGGCCGGGCGCCCTTCAAGATGCGGTCGACGTAGCCCGCAGCCCGGCGGAACAGGTCGTCGAGGCTCGGGCCGTAGAACATGAGCCCACCCGCGTCGACGAAGTCTCGGCGCTCGTACAGTGCGGGCAGTCGGGCGGTGGCGGCCTGCGCCACGATCCGGTCGCGCCGGCTCATGATCATCTGATCGGTGAGCGTGATCAGCGCGTCGGCGCCTCCCTTCACCATGTCGTCAAAGGCGCTCTCGATCTCGTCGGGCCCATAGATGCCGATCGGCAGCACTGTCATCCCCACGGTGCCCGCTGCCGCCTGGGTCTGCGTCAGGTCCAGGCGCTTGAGGGGATCGGTGGCGTTCCAGAGAATGGCGACGCGCAAGACGGTCGGAAACGCTCGTCGCAGGAGGGCGAATCGCTTGGCCGCGAGGTCAGCCGCCGTCATGGACATGCCCGTGACGTTGCCGCCGGGACGGGCGAGGCTCATGGCGAGCCGGGCGCCGACGGGGTCGGCGCTCGCTGCCATCACGATCGGCATCCCCGCGCCGGCGTCATTCACCGCGTCCGCGGAGGCTTCTCCGACCGTCACGATGACGTCCGGACGGTGGCTCACCAGATTCATTGCGCTGGCGGCGAGCGCGGCCTGCTCCTCCGCGTACCGGGTGACGAACCTCACGGTGCGCCCCTCGACGTACCCGAGCGCGCGCAGACCATCGTGGAACGCGGCGACGGGCCCGCGGATCTCCTGAGGAGCCAGGGGCCAGAGCGCGCCGACCGTCTTCGTCGTCTGGGCGGCCGACTGTGGCGGGGATAGCACCCCGCTCAGTCCCATCACCCCGAGCGCCAGCGCTTGGCGCCGGGTCATCGCGCGGCCCATGAATCCGACGGACGCCTCCTTCACCAGCTTCCTCCGCGGCACGCGGGCTCGAGGAACTCTCCTCGGCCCGCGTGATCCTGCGCCGCTGCGCCTCCGGGGTCAAGACTCAAGACGACCGGCGCGGCTGCCGCCGAGCTATCCGATCAGCACGCCGATGATGCTGATCACCACGCCGCCCGCGGTCGATCTTGGCCGTGACCTCGGCCTCGAAGCCGAAGCGATCCTCACACAGCGTGATGTCCCGCGGCACCTCGGTGCGGAAGACCTTGAAGCAGGTCTACACGTCCGAGAGGTTGAGGTTGGTGAAGACGCTGGAGAGCGTGGTGAGGCGGGGCGCCCTCGTCGGGGCCGAGCTAGACAGTACGAGCCCCGTGTCGCCTGCCGCCCGCGCGCCCGCCCCGTGCCCTCGCCATGTTGTCCTCCAGGCGAATGCTCGATCGCTTCACGGGCCGCGGCGCGTCCCCCACGGCCCGCCCCACTTCATCGCGCGCTCGCGGCGATGTCAAGTCAGACGCGACGGCCGTCCACCCGAAGCGGAGGAATCCGGACGATGCGCCCGAACCCAAGTCCGGAGCGACCCGCGAAGCCTCGGCGCACCGCACCCGATGTTGCGATCTTGCGCGCCGGCCGCGGCTGGAACGGGAGAGTTGCCATGATGGGTTTCCGGTCGCACTCAAGGCGCTCGAGGAGGCGGCGTCACCGACAACAAGGACCCGGATCGGCTAGACGCCCAGCACCAGCCGTGCGGTCGGGTCCTCCGAGTCGATCCCGAACGACAACTCCTTGCGCACGGTGCCGGGATCGACGTACGTGCCGAACAGGCGGTCCCACATCGTGAACAGGTCGCCGAGGTTAGCCACGTAGTGCTGCGGGTCGGCGCTGTGGTGGATGTGATGGTAGCGCGGGGTGACGAGGATCCATTCGAGCCAGGTCGAGCGCCACGCGACGTTCATGTGCTGCCAGTCGTTCTTGAACCCGACGTGCGTCACGATGGCCGCCCACACGTACCACTCGATAGGGCCCAGCAACGGGAAGGCCAGGATGTACGGAATGTTGACCAGGTACTCCTGGGGCACCGAGGCTCGCATGCCGGCCAGCCAGTACAGGTATCTCGGTGAGTGATGCCACTTGTGCACACGCCACACGTGGCGCGTGTGCATGAGGCGATGGACCCAGTAATAGCCGAAGTCGGCGACGACGAGATAGATCACGACCCGCACCGGAACCGGCAGAGCGGCCAGGCTGAACGGATACTGATGGCCGCCGGGGAAGTAGCGGATCAGGAAGATCGCCAGCGGAAAGATGATCCATTGGTACGTGGCCACCGAGGCCACGTCGTAGGGGATCGTCGGCCAGTACGAATGCGGGCGCGCCGGCCGGAGCTTTTCCAGGGTCGTGAAGAGCACCGCCCGCGTGGCGAACACGAGGTAGACGAAGAACGGCGAGAGGACGACGGCGACGATCAGGTGTTTCATCGACACCAGAGCTCCAGGCGTCGCGTCTGCCATACGCCGTAATACTATTTTGGCGACAACGCTGTCAACGGGCGCCGGTCTTCCACCATCTTGCCGTACTCGAGCTTCACGACGCGATCGCCGAGGTGGTAATAGCGATCGTCGTGGCTGATCACGAACACGGTCTTGCCGCTGGCCTTCAGGTCGGGCAACAGGCGCTTGTAGCAGATCTCGCGATAGTGGGGATCCTGGTCGGCCGCCCACTCGTCGAACACGTAGATGGGGCGGTCCTCGAGGAACGCGGTCAACAGCGCCAGCCGCTTGCGCTGGCCCTGTGACAGCGCGGTGGTGGACAGCGCGCCCTCGACGATCTGCAGCTTGGCGTCGAGCTCGAGCTCGACCAGAAAGCGCTGGGCCCGGGCGTCCAGGCCGGCCGGATCGAGCCCCAGCAGCGTGTCGAACAGATAGAAGTCGGAGAAGACTGCCGAGAAGTGCTGGCAGTACCACTCACGATTGTCCGGGGTGATCGCCACGCCGTCGAGACGGATCGAGCCGGCCTGGGTGTCGTAGAGGCCGGTGAGCACCTTCACGAACGTCGATTTCCCGCTGCCGTTGCCGCCGACGAGGAAGACGATCTCGCCGCACTGAAACGTCACGTCGAGGGGGCCGAGCTCGAAGGCCTGGCCGTCGACGTCCGACGGGTAGGCGAACGTCACGGCGCTGAAGTCGAGCCGCCGCCACGCCGTCGAGGTGGGCCGCGGGGCCGGCGCGCGCTCACTCGGGGCGAGCGACAACCCGAGATCGCGCACCTTCTGGAGCGAGATCCGCGCCCGGGCGAAGATCGGCAATGCCTCGATGATCCCCCACACCGGGCCCATCATGTACAACGTGACCAGGATGTAGCCGGTGACCCGCTCGGCGGATTGGCTCTGCTGCGCGGGGCCGCCGAAGAGCAGGCCCCCGATCAGCCCGTAGAACAGCAACTGGCTCCACGTATCCGCGACGAGGTGATGCTTCAAACCGCCGAGCGAGGCGCGGCTCAGGGCCTCGGTCGCCGATTCGATCCGCTCAGAGAAAAACGCCTGCCGACGCGGCGCGTGGAGCTTCAGCTCCTTCATCCCTTCGGTCAGCGCCCGGAAGTGCTGGAACAGCACGTCGCGGGTATCGCGCGCTTCCTGCAGGTACCGATACGCCCTCACGATCAGGACGCGATAGGTGACGGCGCCGGCCACGACCACGGCGAGCACTGCGAGCAGGGTCGACCACGACAGCCACCCCAGGTATATCGAGCAGCCCGCGAGCACCGCAGCGTTCATGGCCAGCAGCGGCACGTTCTGGGCGGCCCAGCCGAGCATCGCCACGTCGTCAGTGAGCGTGGCAAAGATCCGCGGAATTCCGACGTCCTCGAGTCGACGCAGCGGCGTGGCGAGCACCTGACGGGTGAGATCACGGCAGAGATACATCAGCGTTCGCTGGGTGAAGCGGTCGAGCAGGAGCCGCGCCAGCGCCTGGCTGCCGATCTTCGCCGCCATCAGGCCGGCAAATGCCCCGAGCAACAGCGTTCGCGAGAGGTCGGCCCGGTGCAGGGCCGAGTTGATCAGCGCGATGAGCGCGGCCGCGCAGGCCCCGCCCACGAGCCCGGCCGCCACCGCGGCCACTGCCAGGCCCCACGTACGCCGCGGAACGATCGAGCGGAGGATCACGCGCCCGGCGCGGAAGACACGCGTCGCATGGAGACCGCGAGCTGGGCGGCGAGCACGCGCACGTGCGGCTCCCGCAAGAGCTGCCCCGAGTCGGCGGCCGGCATGCCGTACGTCTCGAGGCCGGCGGCGAGCTGATGCCAGCGGAGTCTGCCGTCGAGGTCGCCGATCAGAGGCCGGCCCTCGGCGTAGAACAGCATGACCGACCCCGCATACGGTTGGAGGCGGTAGCGCTGGAACGCGAGCAGGTTGGCCCGGCTGACGGCGTGACGGCGGATCTCCGCTCGGACGCGACGAAACGGATCGCGGTGAAGCACGAGATCGGAGAACGGCTTCAACCGCGCAAGCACATACCGCAGGCGCTCGCGACCACGAAGCGCCGCAAGCGCCTCGCGATAGAGCCGCAGGCGAGCGCCGAGGAACTCCAGCAGCACCGGCGCCCGCCACGACGTCGGCGGCCCGCCCGATGCCACCGCCTCGGGCGGCCACGTCTCGAGGAGGGCCAGCAACCCGACCTCCTGCCCTGCCTCGCGGAGCTGTCGCGCCATCTCCCACGCCACCACCCCGCCCATGCACATGCCGATCAGATGGTAGGGCCCCCCGCTCTGCAGCCCGCGGATCTCGCGCACGCACGTCGCGGCGATGTCCTCGATCCGGGTCAGCGGGCGACCGAGCCCGTCGAGGCCGCGCGACTGCAACCCGTAGAACGGCTGATCCGTCCCCAGCAGCCGCGCGAGCGTGTGAAAGCCGAGCACGCCTCCGTCCACGCCCGGCAACCCGAAGATCGGCGGCCGGCTGCCCGAGCGCTGGATCGCGACCAGCGACTGTCCGACCGAAGGCCGCACCAGGTCGCGAACGAAGGACGCGAGCCCCTCGACGGTCGGCGCCTCGAACAGCGTGGCCAGCGGGAGGTCGACGCCCAGCTCCGACTCGAGCCGGGCGAACAGGCGCACCGCCAGGAACGAGTGGCCTCCCAGATCGAAGAAGCTGTCGCGGACGCCGATCGGGGCCACGGCGAGCACGTCCTGCCAGATCTTCACGAGCCGGCGCTCCAGATCGTCGCGGGGCTCGACGATGGTCTCGGCGGACGGCAGCCAGCTCACCGGCTCGGGAAGCGCCGCCCGATCCACCTTGCCGTTGGCGCCGAGCGGCAGGCGCTCGAGCGTCAGGAACGTGGCCGGCACCATATACTCGGGAAGCGCGCGGGCGACGAACTCGCGGAGCTCGCGGGGGTCGAGCGGATCGTCCCCCACGACATAGGCGACCAGCCGCGGCTCGCTCTCGGTGCCGCGTCGCGCGACCGCGGCCTCGCCGATCCGCGGATGTTGGATCAGGGCCGCCTCGATGTCACCGAGCTCCACGCGATGGCCGCGCACCTTCACCTGCTCGTCGAGCCGCCCCAGGAACTCCAGCGTGCCGTCGGGGAGCCAGCGGGCGAGGTCGCCGGTCCGGTACAGGCGCTCCTCGATGCCCGGCGCCAGGCGCGCCTCCACGAAGCGCTCGACCGTTAGCTGCGGTCGATCGACGTAGCCACGGGCGAGGCCGTCGCCGGCGATCCACAGCTCGCCGGGAACGCCGATGGGCAAGGGCCGGCGGTGGTGATCGAGCACGTACACCCGCGTGTTGGCGATGGGCCGGCCGATCGGCACCGAGCGACCCGGCGGCGGCGCGCTCGTGATGGCGTGGCAGCACGTGAACGTGGTGCCCTCGGTGGGCCCATAGCCGTTGACGAGCCGGAGCCCCGGGAGCGCGTCGAGCACGCGGGCGACGTGCGCTGGGGAAAGCACATCGCCCCCGGCCAGCAGGCGTCGCAGCGGGCGGAGATCCTCCAGTCGGTGATCGACCATCTCGTGGAAGAGGCCGGCCGTGAGCCACAGCGTGGTCACCCCGTACTGGCGGAGCAGGGCGCCGATGGCGGCCACCGACGGCACGCCAGGCGGTGCAATGGCCAGTCGCCCGCCGTTCAGCAGGGCACCCCAGATCTCGAACGTCGAGGCGTCGAACGACGGCGACGAGAGCTGCAGAAACACCTCGTCGGGGCCGAAGCTCGCGTAGTCGGCGCCCTTGACCAGCCGAACGACGTTGCGGTGCATCACGCCGACGCCCTTGGGCTCGCCGGTCGAGCCTGAGGTGAACATGACATACGCGAGGCTCTCGGCCGACGCCGCCACCGCGAGCCGATCGGCCGGGCGCCGAGCGATCGCCTCGGCGTCGGCATCGACGGAGATCGCCGGCACCCCGAGGGCCGCCAGTCGACTCCGCATCGCCTCGCGGGTGAGGACGAGGTCGATCTTCGCGCTGCTCATCATGCTGGCCAGGCGCGAGGGCGGCGCGAGCAGGTCGAAGGGGGCGTAGGCGCCCCCTGCCTTCACGATGGCGAGCAGGGCCACGATCATCTCCGGCGAGCGGTCCATCCACACGCCGACGACGCGCTCGGCGCCGACCCCCAACGCGCGCAGGTGGTGCGCGAGACGGTTCGCCCGGCGATCGAGCTCGTCGTAGCTCACCGACTCGCCGTCGCACAGCAGCGCCACCGCGTGCGGGGCCGCGTCGACCTGGGCCTCGAAGCACGCCTGGATCGACTGCGCACGCGGATAGCTGACGGCCGTGGCGTTCCAGTCGATCAGCAACCGCTGCGCCTCGGCATCGTCGAGCAGGGGAAGCGTCGACAGCCGGCGCTCGGGATCGGCCAGCACGCCTCCCAGCAGCGTGCGATAGGACCGCATCAGCCGGGCGATGGTCTCGGCCTCGAAGAGGTCGCGCGCGTACTGCAGCGTCGCGCCGAGCGTCCCGTCGACGCGCTCGCGGGCGAACAGCGTGAGCTCGAAGGGCGAGGCCACCGTCACCGAGCTCGCCGCGGTCCACTCGTCGGCGCCCTGAAACACGAAGCTGATCTCGAACAGCGGGTTCTGCCCGAGCGCACGCGCGGGCTGCAGGTCCTCGACGAGCTTCTCGAAGGGCATGTCCGGGTGCGCGTAGGCGCCCAGGCACGTCTCGCGCACGCGTGCCAGCAGCTCGTGGAACGTGGGATCTCCGCCGAGGTCGGTGCGGAGGACCAGCGTGTTGGCGAACAGGCCGATGAGCGGCTCCAGCTCCAGGTGGTTGCGATTGGCCAGCGGCGTGCCGATGACGACGTCCTCCTGGCCGGTGTACCGGCTCAGCAGCGCCTTGAAGCCGGCCAGCAGGACCATGAAGAGCGTGGCGCCCTGCCGGCGGCTCAGCTCACGCAGGCCGTCGGCGAGCTCGCGGAGCAACACGATGTCGTGGCTCGCGCTCGCCCGGGCGAGCGCGCTGGAGCGCGCGTGATCGCCGGGCAGCCGCAACGGCGCCGGCAGACCGCCCAGGTGCTCGAGCCAGTAGCGGCGCTGGCTCTCCAGCGCCGGGCCCGTCAGCCACTCGCGCTGCCACGCCGCGAAGTCCGCGTACTGGATGGGCAGCTCGGGCAGGGGCGAGGCCTGGCCGATGGTGAAGGCCTCGTACAGCGTGTTGAGCTCGCGCGTCAGGATGCCGAGCGACGAGCCATCGCCGACGATGTGATGCAGCGTGACCACCAGGTCGTGCTGCTCGGGGTCGAGCCGCAGCAGCAGCGGGCGGATGAGCGGACCGCACGCGAGGTTGAAGGGCCGGTGGGTCTCGCCCCGCACGACCTGCGCCGCGACGCGCTCCCGCTCGGCCGGGTCCTCGGGCTCGAGATCGATCATCGGCAGCGCGACCGGCGCCGGATCGGCGACGTGCTGCACGGGCTGACCGTCCCGGTTCACGAACGTGGTCCGCAGCACTTCGTGTCGGCGCACGATCTCGGTCAGCGCGCGCGTCAGCGCGGCCACGTCGAGCGGCCCGCGGAAGCGCTGGCGGACGGCCACGGTGTAGCCCCAGGTGCCGGGCTCGAGCTGGTCGAGAAACCACAGCCGCTGCTGGGCGAACGACAGCGGAGGCCGCCCGTCGTCGGAGCGCAGCCACGCCAGCACCTCGGTCTTGCGCGCGGTCAGCTCCCGGCGCAGCGCGTCGGTCAGGACGCCCGTCGGCGCGCTGCACCGTATCTGATCGCCGTCGACGGAGACTCTGATGCCCAGCAGGCGCAGCTGCGTGACGAACTCCGCGGCGGTGCCCGCCACTAGAAGGTCTCCGTCTCTCGTTCCCCTGGCTTCCGGGACTCGAGGCGAGCGAGCAAGGCCTCGACCTCGGCGTCGGACAGCCCGGCCAGCCGCGCCAGCAGCTGGTCTCGGCTGCCGAAGCCGCGGGTGGGCGGTGGCATCACCGGGACGGCGCCGTTGGCTCGGGCCCGCTCGACCTCGGGACCCAGGCCCGCGACCGTCGGCTCGGTGAACAGGCTGCGCATCGGCAGCTCGACACGCAGGATCTTGCGCACGCGCGCGATCACCTGGACGGCGAGGAGCGAGTGCCCCCCGAGCTCGAAGAAATCGTCGTGAATCCCCACCCGATCCACCTTGAGCACCTCGGCCATGATCCCGGCCAGGGCGTCTTCGGTCGGCGTCCGTGGGGCGACGTAGGTGCGCGCGCCCTCGGCTGGAGTCGGCGCCAGCGACAGGAGCGCGCGCCGATCGAGCTTGCCGTTGGGCGTCATCGGCAACGCGTCGAGGAAGACGAACGCGCCCGGCACGGTGTGGTCGGGCAGCCGCTCGCGCACGAAGCGTCGCAGCTCGCTCGGCTCGGGGCGACGCGCGCCGGCCACGACGTACGCGATGAGGCGCGCGTCGTCGCCACCCGCCTGGGAGACGAGGGCCACCGCGGCGTGCACCGACGGGTGCGTGCGCAGCACGCTTTCGATCTCGCCCAGCTCGATCCGCACGCCGCGGAGCTTGACCTGGTTGTCCACGCGCCCGAGGTATTCCAGGTTGCCGTCGGGCAGGAACCGCCCCACGTCGCCGGTCCGGTAGAGCCGCGAGCGTCCATCCGCGGTGAACGGATCGCGCACGAACTTCTGCTCGGTGAGCTCGGCGTCGTGCAGGTATCCGCGGGCGAGGCCCACGCCGCCCACGTGGATCTCGCCGGCCACGCCGATGGGGGCCGGGTTGGCGTGGGCGTCGAGGACGTACAAGCGCGTGTTGGCGATCGGCCGACCGATCGGGATGCGCTCGCGAGCGCCGCCGCCGGTGACGACGTAGGCGGAGACATCGGCGGCGACTTCCGACGATCCGTACAGGTTCACCAGCGTCGCCGCCGGCAGGACCTCCTCGAAGCGCCGCGCCACGTCTGCCGGAATGGCCTCGCCGCTGGTGACCCAGAATGTGAGATCGGGCAGGCGGCGCGCGAGGTCGGGCACCGTGTCGAGCAGCTGCCGGAGCACCGAGGGCACCAGCACGATGCGGGTCACCCGATGCGTCGCCAGCAAGTCGACCAGGCGGGCCGGATCGCCAACGACGTCGTCGGGAACGATCACGCTCGGCACACCCTGCAGCAGCGGCCCAAAGATCTCCCACACCGAGTCCACGAAGCTCAGCGACGTCTTCTGGCAGCAGACGTCGTGCGGCGTGAACGGCCAGCGGCGCCACATCCAGGCGAAGCGGTTCACCGAGGCCTCGTGGACCGCCAGCACGCCCTTCGGCGTCCCCGTCGAGCCCGAGGTGTAGATGACGTAGGCGAGATCCTGCGGCCCCACGCCGCTGGGGGGCGTCGTGTGCGGCTCCCGGCCGATCGCCGCTTGGTCCGCCTCGAGATCGACGACCTTGGCGGTCCCCGCGGGGAGTCTTTCCCGGAGGTGCCGCGTCGTCAGCAGCGCGGGCGCGCCGGAATCGGCGAGCATGAACGCCAGCCGGCTCGGCGGATACGCGGGGTCCAGGGGCACGTAGGCGGCCCCGGCTTTCAGGATCCCGAGCAGGCTCACGAAGGCCTCGATCGAGCGCTCCAGGCAGACGCCAACCAGACCGCCGGGCCCGACACCGCGCTCCTTCAGGTAGTGCGTCAGCCGATTGGCGCGCTCCTGCAGATCCCGGTACGTCACGCGCTGCTCACGGTCGATCAGCGCGACCGCATCCGGCGTTCGGCTCGCCTGGGCGTCGAAGAGCTCGTGGATGCACGACTGGCGCGGATAGTCGGCCGCGGTGTCGTTCCACGCGCCGACGAGGCGTTGCCGCTCGGAGGCCTCCAGCATCGGCAAGGCCGACAGGCGCTGGGCCGGATCAGCGGCCGCCGCTTCGAGCAGGGAGCGAAAGTGGCCGAGCATACGCGTGATGGTGGACGCCGCGAAGAGATCGGTGCTGTACTCGACGGCACACGACAGGCCCTCGTCGACCTCGGCCATGTCGACCGTGAGGTCGAACTTCGCGGTCCCGGGATCGAACTCGATCTCGTCCAGGGTCAGTCCCGGCAGCTCGAGGCGCTGCTTGGGCGCGTTCTGGAGAATGAACATCACCTGGAAGAGCGGGGAGTGGCTCAAGCTCCGGGGCACGTCCAGATCGGCGATGAGCTTCTCGAACGGCACCTCCTGGTGGCCGTAGGCGCTGAGCGTGACGTCGCGCACCCGCTCCAGCAGCTCGCGGAAGGTCGGATCGCCCGACAGGTCGGTGCGCAGCACCAGCGTGTTGACGAAGAAGCCGATCAGATTCTCCACGTCGACGTCGCGCCGCCCGGCCGTCGGCGAGCCGACCACCACGTCGTCGCGCCCCGTGTACCGCGCGAGCAACGCCTGAAACGTCGCCAGCAGCGTCATGAAGAGCGTCGCGTTGGCCTCGCGACTCACGACCTTGAGCCGCTCGCGCAGCGTCGGCGGGAACACCACGCGCTGGATGGCACCCTGCGACGTCCGCGCGGCGGGCCGCGGCCGATCGGTCGGCAGCTCCAGCACCGACTCCACGCCCGCGAGCTGATCGCGCCAGTAGGCGATCTGCGCGTCGAGCACGGGTCCCTGGAGCGACTCGTGCTGCCATCGCGCAAAATCGCCGTACTGAAGCCGCAGCTCGGGGACCGCGACCGCACGCCCGGTGACGGAGGCCTCGTAGTGCTGCCCGAGCTCGTCGAAGAGCAGGCTCATCGACCACGCGTCGGTGACGATGTGGTGCATGACCAGCAACAGGAGGTGATCGTCCTTGCCCAGGCGCAGCAATGTCGCCCGGAGGAGCGCGTCACGGGTCAGATCGAACGGCCGCTGCGCCTCGGTCCGCGCCTGCCGCAGCGCCTCGGCCTCGCGTTCTCGTTCGGGGGCGCTGCTCAGATCGACGACGGCCAGCTCGATGGCGCGCGTTGCCGCGACCACCTGCATCGGCCCGCCGTCCACCTCCACGAACGTGGTCCGCAGCACCTCGTGGCGCGCCACCACCGCGTGCAGGCTGTGGCGAAGCGCCGCCTCGGACAGCGTGCCCCGCAGCCGGAACATCCGGGCGATGTTGTAGGCTGCGCTGCCCGGCTCGAGGCGATCGAGGAGCCACAGCCGGAGCTGGGCATGGGAGAGCGGCCGGAACTGGTCGCTCATGCGCGCCCGGGCGGCCAGGCCCGACAGACCAGTCGTGAGATCGGCCCCTCGACGGCAACGGCCGCGAGGTAACCCGGCTCCGGCCTCAGCGTCCGCGGCGTCCATCCGTCGGACGACGCCAGATCGCGCGCGCGATCGAGCGGCTCGCTCGACGCCTTGATCCGCGCCTCGTACCACGTCCAGCAGGTGAAGAACGCTTCCAGCCGCTCCGCCTCAGGGAGCCCACGCAGCGCGCGCGTCTCCTGCAGGGGGAACGTCCGTTCTGCGATCGCCTCCCAGTCGGCGAGCGGCCGGACGCGCTCGATGTCGCTGCCGATCCGACGGCCCCGCGCGACGGCGCAGATCGCCATGTCCTCGGAGTGCGAGAGGTTGGAGCACAGACCCTCACGATCGAAGGGCTCAGCGAGCTCGGGCTTTCCGTGCGCGTCGTACACGAGACCGAGCCGGGCGGGATCGACGTTGAGACGTGCACCGAGAATCATCCGGAGCGAGCCGCGACCGACCACGAACCGGGCCGCGTCGCGCGGAAACCGGAAGCGGCCCGCCCGCTGACGGTCATCGCCGCTGAGGAGACCCCTCACCTGCCCGACCGCCTCCGCGTCGATGTCGAGCCTCATCAGCCAGAGCTCGACCTCGGTCTCCGCGGCGGGCGGCCGGTGGTCGACCATGGGCTCGAAGCAAGGTCCGCCCGGGGCTGAACAGCCATCGTCGTTGAAGGCACTGGAGCCATCGAGCTTCGGTGCTGCATTGATGGTCAGCCGGCTGGCGCCTCGGTCGTCCCCTCGGACTGGCCGCCCTGCCGCGCGGCGCCGGAGGGGATAGGGGCAGCTCGCATTGGGGGGTATTCTGCCATGTCTCGCGTTGCTGAGCAGCACCCGTCCTCCGGTTCGGCCGCAGCCGTCTTATCCGATCAGCACGCCGATGATGCTGATCACCACGCCGTGCCCCGGCTCTCCGCCTGTCGGCGGGTTGTTCACGGGGTCCTTCTGGGGCGCCGGGCGAGTGCTGGACGCGCAACCGTCCGTCGTCGTCCGCCCCCCGGTGACGGCCTCACCGTCTCTGGCTGCCAGATCCTTCACCGCGGTTCCTTCCTTCGCCGTACTCCTCATGATCCGCCTCCATCGCCCTCTCGAGACGTTGCACATCGGCGTGGCATTCGTCGTGCCACGCTCAACAGTGAAAAAGGATGGGAATCTCACCCTTGCTGGACCGGCGAACGGGCAAGGCGCCGGCCGCCCTCGGGCCGTTTGCCCGGTCGCCGCGGGATCGTCGGCCCTTGCGCCCGTGTGCGACGGCCGTGCCCGAGTCAAATCGAGCGGTTGCTGAAGAGCTCAGGCGTGGAACGGGCCTTGCCATGGGAAGGGGCGGAGGTCGCTATGAGCAAGACGAGTCCCCGCGCCAAGAAGGATCTGGAGCCACGAAAGAAGCTTCGCCTGATCAAGGGCGGTCTCTGGGGGGCGAATCCGAAGCCACCGGACGATCGCGACAAGCGACGGGTCCGGGACCTCGCGGTGATGCGGACAGCGGGCGCCAACGTCCAGGGCGGCAAGGGTGCGAGTCCCCTGCTGACCAAGGCCTGCGCCACCGGTCAGCACTACCCGACGGTCGTGATCACCACCTGAGCACGCGCCTCGTCGGGCGGGATGTGGTACACCTTGCCACGATGAACCCGGACCAACGGTGCAGCGGAAAGATCGTGCTCGTGACGGGCGCCCAGCGCGGCATCGGCCGGGCCATCGCCGTCCGGTTTGCCGAGGCGGGCGCCGACGTGGCGCTCAACTATCTCGACGACAAGGCGGCCGCCGAGGCCGCGGCCGCCGAGATCACGGCGCTCGGCCGGCGGGCGACGACACTCCACGCCGACATCGCCAAGCCCGAGGAGGCGCGGCGCCTCGTGGGCGACGCCGAGCGTGCGCTCGGCCCGATCGACGTGCTGGTGAACAACGCCGGCATCTTCCCCCGCACCCCCTTTCTCGAGCTCACCGAGGAGACGTGGGACGCGGTGCTCGACACCAACCTCAAGTCCACCTTCGTCTGCTCGCAGGAGGCGGCGCGGCGCATGGTGGCCGCGGGCCGGCCGGGCGCGATCATCAATCTCTCGTCCGGGGCGCCCTACCGCGGCGGGACGCGCGCCACCGCCTACATGGCGAGCAAGCTCGGCATCGTCGGACTCACTCGCGGCATGGCCCGCGAGCTTGCCCCCCACGGCATCCGCGTCAACGTCGTCGCCCCCGGCGTGACGAACACCGCGATGCCGCGCCTGGGCAACACCGAGGAGGCGCTGGCCGCGCTCGGCCGGAACAATCCGACCGGCCGCCTCGCCGAGCCGGTTGACATCGCAGACGTCATCGTCTTCCTCGCCACCGACGCCGCGCGCTATGTCGTCGGCCAGCTCATCCACGTCAACGGCGGCGACTATCACGGCTAGCTGAGCCGACGGAGGGAGCACCCACCCCGACGAGGGACGCGATGCGATTCATCGACAGCGACCGCGACGTCCGCATGATCGTCATGTGGTCGGGCGGAATCGACAGCACGTTCAAGCTCGCGTATCTGCTCAAGGAGACCGAGCACCAGGTCCACGCGCACCACGTGAACATCGTCAATCACGAAGGCCGAACTCGAGCGGAACGGGCGGCCTGCAAGGCCTTGCGGCGGAGCCTGAAGGCCATCCGCGACTTCGCCTACACCGAGAGCACCATCGACCACCGCCAGCACGACAAGATCCCGTTCGACATGGCCATCGTCGCGTTCGAGGCGGGCGTCGTGGCCCGGTCAGGCGACGGCCGACACGTCGAGCCGTTCACGCACTGGACGATCGGGACTCACAAGGCCGAGGGACATTTTCAGCGACGCTTCGACCTCTACGAGCCGATGGTGAATGCGGTCTGCTTTCCCGGTGACTACCCCGTGTTCGAGATGGGCAAGGTGGTCACGAAGACCGAGGAGATCGCCTACCTCGAGGAGCTGGGTCTGTTCGGCGATTGCTGGTATTGCCGGTTCCCGCGAGGGGGCCGTGCGTGCGGCCACTGCGGAACGTGCAAAGAGGTACGGCTGGCGAGGCGGGCGGTGTCCAAGGCGCAAGACTGGAGGAGCGGAATGAAAGCACGCAAGACGAAGACGCGAGCGAAGGCCGTGGCGAGGCCCAAGGACCTGGCGATCCGCCGGAGCGCGGATGGGCGAAGTGCTCGGGTCAAGGGCGGTATTTGGGACGCGAAGACGCGGCAGACTCGCCAGACCACGATGACCCAGGATCTCTAGGCCGACGACGCTCCCTGCTGGCGTGCGGCGGTATACTCCAGACGCCGCAGAGCCTTCCCAGCTGCAGGAGGTTCACATGGGACTCCTTGACGATCTTCTCGGTGGACTGGCCGGACAGGGGATGGGCGGTCGCGCCCAACAGCAACCGACGCGGGCCGGAGGCGGAGGCGCGGGCATGAGCCAGGTGCTCATCGCGCTGATGCCGGTCGTGCTCGGGATGCTGGCGAACCGTGGATCTGGCGGCGGCGCGCCGACCCAGAGGAACCTCGCACCGGGCGCCGGCGGTGGGATCGCTGACGTGCTGGGCCAAGTGCTCGGCGGCGGCGCCGGAGGCGGGGGCGCGGCGGGCGGCCTCGGTGGTCTCCTCGAGCAGCTGCAGCGCACGGGCTTTTCCGAGCAGGCCGATTCCTGGGTAGGCCGTGGCGCCAACAAGCCGATCTCGCCGGACGCGATGACCCAGATCTTTGGACGCGATGGTCTCGAGCAGATCTCGCGGCAAGCAGGGATCAGTGAGGACGAGGCGTCGCAGGGCCTCTCCCAGCTGTTGCCCGAGGTCGTCGACCGTATGACGCCTCAAGGCGAGGTCCCCGAGGCGGACGCGCTGGCCAACAGCGTCGACGATTTTGCGAAGCGTCTCCGCCTCTCGTGAACGACGCCTCGGCACGTCACAGCTGAAGCTTGCGATCCGGCCGCTGACGCCGGATCGGTGGCCGGCGCTCGAGGACCTGTTCGGCCCGAACGGGGCCTGCAACGGCTGCTGGTGCATGTACTGGCGGATCGGCAGCGCCTATCGCACGAGATCGCGCGCGCACAACAAGGCGGCGTTTCGAGCGATCGTGAAGCGCGGTCCGCCACCGGGCTTGCTCGCCTTCGACGGCGACATGGCCGTGGGCTGGTGTCAGCCTATCGTCGGCGGGGCGTGACGTCGGCGCGGACTGCCGCGGCCATGAAGGCCGCCGGGCGCGCCAAGGCTCCTGCGCTCGAAGCCCATCCTCTCGATGCCGATCTGACGCCGAGCGCTTCGAGCACGGGCTATGCCTCGACCTTCGCGCGCGCCGGCTTCAAAACGGTGGCTCGCCGCGTACCGCCGCGCCCGATCATGCGCCACGACCTCGGGGCGATGTCGCGCGGCTACGGCGGAGTACTCCGTAGCCGGCGTGACAGGGACAACAGCGCCCGCGCATCGGCACGAAGCTCGCGGGAGTAGCTACAGAGCGCGTCGGCGAGCGCGCGCATCATCGGCAAGTTGCCTGCAGCGATGTGCCGCCTCGCTGGCAGACCGCTTGAGGATTTTGAGCTGCGACTGGGCGCTCGTGACGAACCGTCGGGCGAGTTCTGCCCTGACGCGTGCTTCATCGACAAGCTCTCGCACATCGGCATCGGTGACGACTCGCATGGTGCCCCCTCGCGGGTTGGAGGCACTTCGAGCCAATACGGCCACCGACCGGACACCCCGATGGCGTCACCCACCCACTCGGCGGCCCCGACGCTTGAAGTGTATCGCGAAGGCGAGGGCGGTCAACACGCCGACGCCGGCCTTGCCCGGGGCGCCGCGGAGGGCGACGCCCCGGGTCGGCCTGCGTCAGACGGTGAGCTGATTGCGGATCGGCAGCTGGCGGATCCTCTTGCCAGTGGCCGCGAAGATCGCGTTGCACAGCGCGGGCGGAATCGGCGGCACGCCCGGCTCGCCCACGCCGCCCATCGGCATGCTGTAGTCGCCGCCGGGGACGATGTGCACGCGGACGACGCGCGGGGTCTCCTTCATGCGCGCCACCTGGTAGGTGTCGAAGTTGTTCTGCTCGACTCGCCCGGCCTTGTAGCTGATCTCACCGAGCGTCACGCCGATGCCCATGATCGCCGCGCCCTCCATCTGGGCCCGCACCCGGTCGGGATTGACCGTGGCGCCGCAGTCGACCGCGATGTCGATGCGCGGGATCGTGACCACACCCTTGCTGTCGACCGAGGCTTCCACCACGGCCGCCACGTAGCTCACGAAGCTGTAGTGCCCGGCAATGCCGAGCCCGCTGCCCTTCGGCAGCTTCCGGCCCCAGCCCGACTCGCGAGCCACCAGCTCGATGACGCGCTTCAGGCGTCCGGTGTCCACCGGGTAGCGTTCGGGAGACTCGCCGTGATTCCAGGTGTCGCCCAGCATCTCGGGACTGACCAGGCGCGTCGGGCCGATGACCTCCAGGAGGAAGTCCTTCGGATCCCGCCCGGCCGCCGCCGCCATCTCGGCCACGAACGACTGCACCGCGAAGGCGTGGGGAATGTTCGAGACCGACCGGAACCAGCCGATGCGCGTGTGCGCAACGGCCTCAGGGTTCTCGATGCGAATGTTGGGAATGGCGAACGGCACGTTGATGACGCCCATGGCGAGCTCCAGGGGCGCCTCGTTCTTGGCCTCGGGGTTGAAGGTCGAGAAGATCGTCGGCGCGGCGGTGCGATGCAGCCAGGCGACCGGCTTGCCCTGCGCGTCCACGCCGGCCTCGAGATGCTCGACCGACACGGTGTGGTAGTAGGAGTTGTGCAGGTCGTCGTCGCGCGTCCACGTCACCTTCACCGGCTTACCGTCGACGGCCTTCGAGAGCACCGCCGCCTCGATGCCGAAATCGGGCTTGGACTTGCGACCGAAGCCGCCGCCCAGCAGGGTGACGTTCACGGTGACGTCGTCGGGGGAGATGCCGAGCCGCTTGGCCACCAGGTCCTTCGTGGCCTGCGGCGACTGGAAGCATCCCCAGACCTCACATTTGCTGCCGGTGACGCGCGCCGTGGCCGCCGGCGGCTCCATGGTCGCGTGCGCCAGGTGCGGCATGTAGTACTCGGCCTCCAGACGCTTGGCCGCCTTGGCCGCGGCAGCGGCGTAGTCGCCGTCGTTGCGCACGACCTTCGCCGGCTTGCGGGCCGATGCTTCCAAACTCGCCCGGTAGGCCGTCGAGTCGTAGCTGGCGTTCGGCCCGTCGTCCCACGTGATCTTCAGCGCCTGGCGGCCCTGCATGGCCGCCCACGTGTTGCGCCCGATCACGGCCACACCGCCGAGCGGATTGAAGAACGGCGGCGCCGGGCTCCCCTCGATCTGGACCACCTTCACCACGCCGGGCACCTTGAGCGCTGCGGAATCGTCCACACTCGCCACCTTGCCGCCGAGGACCGGGGGCCGAGCGACCACCGCGTAGAGCATGCCGTCCAGTCGGGTGTCGATGCCGTACTTCGCCTTGCCGGTGACGATGTCCGGAGCGTCGACCAGCTTCAGGTTGCCCTTGCCGATGTAGCGAAAGTCCTTCGGGTCCTTGAGCCGCAGCGTCTCCCGCGCGGGCACCGGCTCGTTGGCGGCGGCCTTCGCGAGCGCGCCGTAGCCGAGCTTCTTGCCCGAGGGCTTGTGCACCACCTCGTGGTTCTTGGCGGCCACCTCGCTCACCGGCACGTTCCACTGCTTGGCCGCCGCGGATTCGAGCATCATCCGGGCCGCCGCGCCGCAACGCCGCATCGGATCGAAGAAATGGCGCGTACTGCGCGAGCCGTCGGTGTCCTGGTTACCGTACTTCTTCTCGTCTCCCGGCGCCTGAGCGACGCGCACGCGCTTCCAGTCCGCCTCGAGCTCGTCCGCCACGATCATCGGCATGCCGGTCCGCACGCCCTGCCCCATCTCCGAACGGTGGCAGACGATGGTGACCGTGCCGTCATCGGCGATGGAGACGAACGTCAGCGGGCTGTCGGTCCACCCGTTGGGCATCCCATCGCGGCCGTACTTCTTGGGCTCGTCAGCGGCCTCGGCCGTCGACGACAAGCCCGCCGCCAGCACGAAGGCGCCGAGCGACGTTCCGAGGAACTGCCGCCGGCTCACATTGGTCAGGACCAGGCGATCCACCGGGGGTTTCATTACGCACCTCCCTTGGCCGCGGCCTGCTTGATGGCCGCTCGGATGCGCGTGTAGGTCCCGCAGCGACAGATGTTGCCGCCAACGGCCTCGTCGATCTGGGTGTCGGTGGGCTTCGGCGTGCGCTTGAGCAGCGCGGCCGCCGACATGATCTGCCCAGACTGGCAGTAGCCGCACTGCGGCACCCCGACGTCGACCCAGGCCGCCTGCAGCGCCTTGCCAATGGGGTCGCCACCGACCGCCTCGATGGTGACGATCTTCTTGTTGGTCACCGTCGAGACCGGCGTGATGCAGGAGCGCACCGGCTGTCCGTCGACATGCACGGTGCAGGCGCCGCACAGCGCCATCCCGCAGCCGAACTTGCTGCCGGTGAGTCCCAGCTCGTCCCGCAGCGTCCACAGCAGCGGGGTCTCGCCGGGCACATCGACGTTCTGGCGTTTGCCGTTGATGTCGAGTGCGATCATCACGCCCTCCTCTCGCTGTCGAACATTGGGGCCACGACGGCCGGCGGGCGTCCGCCCGCGTCAATATGTCCGGACCGACATGATGAAAGCACAAAGGGCGCGAAACCGAAAGGTACGCCGCGCCGGGGGCTCCATAGGGCAATGGGGCAGCGGCTCCCCGCCCTCAGGACGGTCGCCGGCCGGCCGGGGGACACAATAGGCCTATAGGGCTATTGGGGCGATCGGCCCACCGAAGGTAAGATTTACCGGCGGTTCCACGATGCACAGCCACACTCAACTAGAGTTCATCCTCGAGGCGGTGCCGGCCCTGATCGGCTACGTCGGCCTCGACGAACGCTACCGCTTCAACAACCTCGTCTACCAGGACTGGTTCGGGCGCCCCGTGGAGGAGTTCGTCGGCCGCACCGTCCGCGACGTCATCGGTGACGTGGCGTACGCGACCGTCGCACCGCACGTGCGCGCCGCACTCGCCGGCCGTCTCGTCACCTTCGAGAGTGAGCTGACCTATCGTGACGGCAAGCCACGCTACGTGCGCGGCACCTACGTGCCCGACGTGGGTGAGGACGGCCAGGTGCGGGGCTTCGTGGCCCACGTCACCGACATTACCGATCTCAAGCGGGCTGAGGCGGAGCGCGAGCGGCTCCGGCGACACGCCGACGAGCTGGCGCGCGTGTCCCGGCGGCTCACCGAGTCGCTCGACATCGACGAGGTGGCGGAGCGGATCGCCGAGAGCATCCTGCCTCTGTTTCAGGCGCAGTCCTCGGTGGTCCGGCTGCTGCTCCCCGACGGCTCGCTCGCGTGTGTCGCCATCGCTGGCAAGTGGCTGGAGAACTTCAAGCCCGGCTACATCCTGCCGGCCGGCGTGGGCCTCGTGGGGCGCGCCGTCGTCGAGAAGCGAGCGCTATGGACGCGCGATATCCTCGACGAGCCGAGCGTCGTCCTCACCCCGGAGTTCCGGCGGGGTCTGGCGGGCGCCGGCCACCACGCGGTGCTCGCCGTGCCGCTGCAGGTCAAGGGCGAGATCATCGGCGCGGTCTCCACGGCTCACGCGGAGATCCGTACGTTCTCGCAAGCCGACATCGACCTGCTCCAGGCCTTCGCCGACCAGGCGGCCCTGGCGATGCGCAACGTGCAGCTCTTCGCAAGAGAGCAGACCGCGCGCGCCGAGGCCGAGGCGGCCAACCGCGCCAAGGACCAGTTCCTCGCCCTGCTCGCGCACGAGCTGCGTAACCCGCTGGCTCCGATCGTCACCTCGGCCGCCCTGCTGCGCCGGCCCGGGACTCCGGCGACCGTGGTCGAGCGCTCGGCCGGCATCGTGGAGCGGCAGGCCCGCAGCCTCGCCCGCCTCCTCGACGATCTCCTCGACGTCTCACGCATCACCCGAGATCGGATCGAGCTGCGCCGGACGGTGCTCTCGATTGCCGACGCCGTCGAGCGCGCGCTGGAGGCGACACGTCCGCTCGTCGACGAACGGCGGCACGTCGTGTCGGTGACCCTGCCGCCGCGGCCGCTGTACGTGGAGGCCGACCCGGCGCGGCTCGAACAGATCATCGTCAACGTGTTGAACAACGCCGCCAAGTACACCCCGCCCGGCGGGCACATCAGCGTGGTCGTCGCCCAGGAGGGCGACGAGGTTGCCCTGCGGGTGAGCGACACGGGGATCGGGATCCCGGCGGACATGCTCTCGCGAATCTTCGAGCTGTTCGTCCAGGGCGATCAATCGCTCGCGCACACGTCCGGCGGACTGGGGATCGGCCTGACGCTGGTCCACCGTCTGGTGAAGCTCCATCACGGTCGCGTCGAGGCGCAGAGCGACGGGCCGGGGCGCGGGAGCCGGTTCACGGTCGCCCTTCCGCTCAGCCGCCAGGCGTCAGCGCCGACCGGTCCCGCGTCCGTAACCACGCCCTGTCCACCG
>Ga0075418_10001168_pt1 | contig 29557 bp, 26 predicted proteins | sample SoiMetdeltSBSDD2_FD_81776 | JGI IMG/M metagenome (GOLD analysis project Ga0075418, IMG submission 81776) | Bulk soil microbial communities from a Populus tree surrounding site in Tennessee, USA - Soil MetaG P. deltoides SBSDD2 | ecosystem: Environmental > Terrestrial > Soil > Tree plantation... | reverse complement strand
GGCGGCTACATGAAGGTCGGGATCTTCTCGTATCCATCGAACTACCGGACGAACGTCAGCCAGACGTTCGGCCTGCCGGGCGTCAACATCGACGACCTGGCGTCGGGGCTGGCCCTGCAGAACGTCGCGGGGTACGCGATTCTCGGCGACACTCAGAACATCCCGCTCATCACCAAGGACCTCACGCAACAGTACCAGGCGTCGCTGACGAAGACGGTCGGCGCGCACAACGTCAAGATGGGCGGCGGCGTGATCCTGCGGCGGTTCGGCGCCACGCAAAGCCAGCAGCCGAATGGGCTGTGGACGTATGACAACCAGCTGACCCGCAGCGCGACAGGCACGGGCGGCAACTCGCTCGCGTCGTTCCTGCTCGGATTGCCAACGCAGGTGCAGCGCTCGCACACGCCGTTCGAGCCGCGCTACCACACGAACGAACCGAGTGCGTACGTGCAGGACGACTGGCGGGCCAAATCATGGCTGACGCTCAATCTCGGCCTTCGATACGACATCTTCACGCCGTTCACGGAGGAACAGAACCGCCTCTCGAACCTTGATGTGGCGACTGGCAGAGTGCTCGTCGCCGGCGCGAATGGCGTGTCGCGCACCGCTGGCGTCAAGACCGATTATTCGAACCTCGGGCCGCGGCTGGGCTTCGCGGCGACGTTGTCGCCGGCGACCGTGGTCCGAGGCGGATATGGAATCACGTACTTCCCCGGCAACATCGCGTCGTTTGCCTACATGAAGAACGCGCCGCTCTTCAGCATCTACGGGCCGGTGATCAGTAACGGCACGCTGCTGGGTGGCGCGCCGGACCTGTTTCTACGCAACGGTCTGCCGCCACAGCCGGCCGCGGCGTCGATTGCTCCGCAGGACCTCTCGGGCGCATTTCGCGCGGTCGATTTGAATTTCAAGTCCACGCGCGTGCAGCAGTTCAACGTCCAGATCGAGAGGGAATTCGCGGGCAACGTCGTAACGGCCGGGTACGTTGGCTCGCGCGGCAGCCACGTCGCAATGAATCCGGACATCAATCAGGCGCCTGCCGCCGCGGGCGCCATCCAGCCACGCCGGCGGCTCTCCGGCACGCTGCCGCAGCTCGCGCAGCTCAACGTCTTCATGAGCGACTACGAAACGTGGTACGACGCGCTGCAACTGATCTTTCAGCGTCGCCTGAATGGTGGTCTTTCCTTCAATACCCACTATCAGCTTGGCCACGCGCAACAGACCCAGCCGCTCAACTGGGACGGGCTGACCGTCGAGCGCGCCGACGCTCCTCGCGATGTACGGCATGCCTGGGTGGGACAGATCAACTACGTGCTGCCGTGGGGACAGTCACTCACAGGTTTCTCGCGTGGAGTGCTCACCGGCTGGCAGGTCAACGGGATCGCGAATTACCAGACCGGCGAACCGTTCGGCGTCACGAATCTCGCAGCGCGAGCCAATACCGGCGGCGCCCCTCCCGCGGGACAGGGAACCGATCGACCGAACCTCGTCGGTGATCCCAAGCTCCCGGCTGACCAGCGGACGGTCGCACGATGGTTCAATACCGACGCGTTCCAGCCGCAGCCGCTCTTCACCCTCGGCAATTCGCCGGCAATTGTGCTGCACGGACCTCCGCAGCGGCGAATCGATCTGTCGGTGTTCAAGGAGTTTGCGCCCGGCGGGAGTACACGGCTCCAGGTCCGGTACGAGGTCTACAACCTCACCAACATCGCCAATTTCCAGAACCCGAACAGCCAGCTCGGGAGCCCCGCGTTCGGCTCTATTTCCAGCACGGGCAACTCGACGCCGCGTCAGATGCAGTTCGGGGCAAGGCTGCTCTTCTGAGGCAGGATTCGCACATTTAGTGAGGATTGTTTTATGAACAGACGTGACATGTTGAAGAGCCTCTCGGCCATGGCCGCGCTGGGAGCGGTACGCGTTCCCGAACTCTTCGCGGCCGCGAAGGTGGATTCTACGTACAAAGGCGTCAAACTCGGACTGATCACCGGCTCGCTCAATCCGCTGCCGAATGTCCCAGGCAAGGATCCGATCGACGTCATCATCGAGAACTGCCACGCGATCGGAGCGGCGAACGTCGAGCTGGTGAACGTCGGCAATCAGATGCCGCCGCAGGTGACCAACGGCGGCCGCTTCGGCCAGGCGCCGGATCAGAAGACGCCCGAGTACCTCAAGACGCGCGAGGAGCTGCGCCAGTGGCGCATCAACCTGCCGCTCGATCGCTTCCGCGAAGTGCGGAAAAAGTTCGACGACGCTGGCCTGAATCTCTTCTCGTACGTCTACACGATTGACGATGACATGACGGATCCGGAGATTGACGCTGTATTCCGTCAGATGCAGGCGCTGAAGGTCGGGCTGTTCTGCACGAACCAGACGCGGGTGACGATGGCGCCGCGAATGGCGCCGTTCGCCGCGAAATACAAGGTCAAGCCGGCCTGGCATCCTCACGACAACATCGACTCGCCCGTCGAAGTCGCGACCGCTGATACGCTCGAGAAGCTGCTCGCCATGTCGAAGGATTTCGTGATCAACCTGGACATCGGTCACTTCACGGCCGGCAACAACGACGCCGTGGCGTTCCTGAAGAAGCATCACGACCGCATCTCGCATCTGCACATCAAGGATCGCAGCCGGAACCACGGACCAAACGTGCAGCTCGGCACGGGCCAGACGCCGATCAAGAAATGCCTGACGTTGATTCGCGACAACAAGTGGCCGATTTACGCGATTCTCGAACGGGAATTCCGTGGACCTGGAACACCCGTTGAAGAGACGAAGTGGCAGATGGACTATCTGAAAAAGGGGCTCGATGCGACCACGACGACCGCGTAACACGCAATTCGTATCGCGGGTTTGCTCATTGCCGCGGGGCTGGCGCTCGCAGCGTCCGCCCCGCTCTCCGCACAATCCTCGGCGACGCTGACCCCGCCCACCGCGGAATGGACGGGGCCGCGTACTTCAGACGGCCAGCCAGACGTCCACGGCTCGTACGCAAAGGACTGGATTGGCGCGCGCGGTCCGAACTTCGATCTCGAGGAAGGACAGGATCCCGAAGAGATGCGTGCAACGGGTCGCAAGCCGGAAGACTTCCCGAAACCGCAGATGGTCAGAACCCCTGATGGCCGCATCCCCTATCAACCGTGGGCGCGCCAGCAACGCATCGAGAACCGCAAGAACTTCTTCAACCCGACGGAGCTCTGGCACCTCGACTCCAACGCGCGCTGCCTGCCGATGGGACTACGACGTGACGAGCCACGACCCGCGGGTCTTCTCGCAGCCTTGGACGGCGCACGCGGAGTTCAGAAAGAACACCGCCAATGTAGATGAGCCCTGGGAATCAGCCTGCTACGAAGGCGAGCGCGATACGCAACATATCTTCCCGGGGAAGACGCCGCCGAAGTGAAACGCATCAGGCTCTTTCTCGAAGTCTTGGTCGTCATGCTCGCGGCAAATGCCATCGCGTGGGCGCAGGCTGCGAGTCAGGGGATCCCCCGTACGCCTGATGGCAAGCCGGATCTGTCCGGCGTGTGGCAGGTGCTCAACAGCGCTGCGTACGACATCGAGGATCACGCCGCGCACGCCGGTGTGCCGGCGGGCACCGGCGTGGTCGTCGGCGGCGAGATCCCCTACCAGCCGTCGGCGCTCGCGCAGCGTAAGCGGAACTACGAGAATCGGACGACGGAAGATACCGACGCGAAGTGCTATCTGCCTGGTGTGCCGCGCATCACCTACATGCCGTACCCGTGCCGGATCATCCAGACGCCGGAGCGGATCGACGTCTCGTACGAGTACGTCGGCGCGTTGCGGCACATCTTCATGAACACACCGCACCCGCGCGGTCCGATTGAATGGTGGATGGGCGACTCACGCGGGCACTGGGAAGGCGACACGCTCGTCGTCGATGTCGTTCACTTCAACGATCAGACGCGGTTCGACAAGGCGGGGAATTTCCACAGCGAAATGCTGCACGTCATCGAGAGGTACGGCTTCATCGATGCGACGCATCTGAACTACGAGGTCACCATCGAGGATCCGAAGGTCTTCACTCGGCCGTGGAAGATGCAGATGCCGCTCTACAAGCGGGTTGAACCCGTGCCGCGTGTCCTCGAGTACTACTGTTACGGACTCAGCGACGTCTACACACTGCCCGCCGGCCGCTAAGGTTTCGCATCCTTGCCCTGCCAGATTTCCTGCAGGTGTTCCAGGTCCCTATTGTTCTCACACAGGTGCTCGAGCAGCTCCGTATCCGGCTGGAGGTTGAACCGGAGCGTATCTGAGGTCCACGGACGCGAGTACGCCTTCGGATCGTTGACGGTCACGACCAGCTCCAGTCGGCCGAAGTTGATCCGGCGGAACCGTTCGGTCAGCTGCAGCGCTTCGGTGTGCGGGTGGCCGCTGTTATCGAGCCAGCTGCCCTCCTTGAAACCAGCGGTCTCGACGACAAAGGTGTCGCCCTCCCATCGGGCGACCGAGTAGCCGTACCACGCGGGATCGGGATCCACGGGCGCCTTCCGACCGTCCGTGAAGAGCTGTCGGTACACGTGGAATTCCTCGAACAGCACCAGCGTCACGCCCGGAATCTGAATGATCTTGAACGGGAGACCCGGAACCGTCATGGCATCTGGCACACCGTGCGGCATGCACCGTGTCATCGGTCTGTCGTAGCCCATCGTGGCGACGCGACGCTTGTAGAGTTCAGCCGCCCCCGGCAGCATCGGCGCGTCGGTTCCCGGAGGCAACAGGTTCTCGTTGTACCGCGGACTGTCGGTGCGCCAGATGCCGGACAAATCCGGCTTGCCGTCGGCAGCGCGAGGCGTCGACGCATTCAGGTTCGGCTTTCCATCAGGGGTACGCGGTGTGCCGGGCAGCGGAATTGACAACCACTGGGCAGCGGTTGGTGTCCCCACCGCGCAAACCAACACGAGCGCAAGCATTGCACCTCGCCACGCAGCGTTTTGACAGATCCGCATGTGAGCTTCTCCTCCAGCCGACGCGATCTTTGCTGCAATGACCCGATGGTTGCAAGACCGTCGTTCGGGCGCTGAATATTCGGCCCCGCTTCACACGCGAGGATGTAACCGGTTGTATATCCTCGCAGACACGAACTCTCGACGTGTCAGCATGATGTTCCTTCAGACTAGAAGCGGGCCGGCGCCGGGCGCTCTGTCAGAAATCGTGCACGGTCGGCGTCGTTCTGAATGCAGTTCAGGACGCGCGGCTCCGGAACTGCCGGCACCTTGTAATAACGGAATGTGTAGGAGTGGGGCGTTCGGAAGACTGTCGGATCCGTCCAGGTGAACGTGACCGTGAGTTGATCGCCGGAGACCGCCAACTTGTACAACTCGGTCAAATGCGCTCGGGATGTCCGGTAGCCGCCCCCTGGAATGGCCGTGATGCCGCGCTCGTTGAAGCCGACCGTGTCGACGACGAGTGTGTCGCCTTGCCATCGACCGATCGAGTGGCCATTCGTGGTTCCTTCCAGCTCCTCGGCGTCCGGATGTTTCCGTCCGTCGGTATAGACATAACGTGTGGATGACGGCGAGCGCGCGACCATGCCGATCACGGCCGGACTCTGGCGGATGTCCAGGACGCCGCGATCGTCCATGACGGCCGGCACTCCGACGTTGACACAGCCGCGGATCGCTTCCTGATCCTTCGCGCGTCGCATCTCGAGTGCACCTTGAGCGGCCGGCGTCAACGACGCGCGCGGCACGTTGAAGCTGTCGAACCTCAGCTCCCAGTAGCCGGAGATATCAGGACGCGCCGCCGTTCCAACCTGCGCGAGCGCCGATACGCACCACGCGAGCAGCACGACGACGGCTGCGAACCATCGTAGTGCCACTACTTCTCGGCCTTCGTGGTGGTGTATTGCCGGTCCGGCTGCGCAGCGGCCGGCTCCTCGTTGTTCTCGATCGGAATGCCTTCAGGCAGTCGCTTGTACGTGTATGAGTATGTGTGCGGCGCCAGGAACACGGTCGAGTCTTCCCAGGTGAAGGTCACCGACAGCTCGTCTGGGCCCACAAGCCGGTAACGTTCGACGAGATGAGTCGTGTCCTTCGCACGGCCGCCGCCCGGCACCAACATCACCGGCCTGCGGCTGTCGCACACGCGTGGCGCAAAGCCGATCGTGTCGACGACGAGCGTGTCCCCCTCCCAATGTCCGATCGAATCGCCGAATCCGGTCGGCACATAGGAAGGAGCTTTCACATCCCGATGCGGCCGTCCATCCGTGTACACGAAACGGCCGCGATTCGACTCAGAGCCCATCAGCACTTCGTCACGCGACGCCACGATGTTGATCGGCGGCGAGGAGGCCATCATCATCGGAAGGTTGCCGATCGGACAGGCCGCCGTTCGCGGCGCGCGATTCACGACGTTCCCTGCCGCCTCGCTTGCAGCCATCCTCTGGTTGTCCGCGATGATGTCGGGCTGGAGCTTCGGCTTCGGGACGTTGTCGAACCACTCCGTCCAGCTGCCCGAGCCAGGATCCTGCACGAGCCATAGCCCCGACATCTCCGGCACGGGGCCTGTTCCCTTCTTCTCTTGTGCGCGGGCAGCCGGCGCGATGAGCAGAAGGCTCGCCATCACACTCGCAGCGATCGCTCTGATCGTCATCCTGTCCTCCGCAAGGTCCGGCTAAAGCCGGACCCCACCGACATCCGGCTAAAGCCGGGCCTCACCGACAACGGTGGGGTCCGCCTTCAGGCGGACCGCTATGGATTGACCGTGAACGCAAACAGCGTGTCGCCCGCCGCGACGAGCACATACTGGCGTCCATCCACCATGTAGGTTTCCGGCGCATTCGACACCTGACCCGTCGCCGCGTGCCACAGCGGGTTGCCGTTGGCGACGTCGTACGCGACGAAGTTTCCGTCAGGGTCACCGCCGAAGAGCAGCTTGCCTGCAGTCGTCAGCAGACCCTGCCCTCGTCCTTCGGCGACCGTGCGGTACTTGTGCCTCCACGCAATCTTGCCCGTCTTCGGATCGATGGCCATCAGATAGCTGCCCACGGTGCCGACGCTTCGCTCGTCCTTCCCTCCGAGCCCCATCGCACCGCGCGGATCGAGTTCCGTCAGGTAGTACATCGCGTAGGTGTCAGACGCCGGCAGGTAGAAGAGGCCGGTGTCCGGGCTGTACGCGGGTGGCGGCCAGTTCGTCGCGCCCTGGTTGGCGCCCGACACGAGCGCGCCGCCGACGTGATAATCCTTCGCCGGATTGCGGACCGGCTGCCCCGATTCGTTGAGTCCCTTCGCCCAGTTGGCCGTCTCCGAGAACTTCGACGTGACGACGTGCTGGCCCGTCATGCGGTCAACGGTGAAGTAAAACCCGTTGCGGCTCGCCGTGAGCACCAGCTTGCGGCGCTGTCCCTCGACCATCGTGTCGACAAGAATCGGCGTCTGCGCCGAATCCCAGTCGTGTGTGTCGTGCGGAGAGGTCTGGTAGTACCAGGCCATCTTCCCGGTATCGACGTTGATGGCGACAAGCGCGCAGGTGAACAGGTTGTCGCCTTCGCCCCGCGTCTGCGACGTGTAGGCCGGTGTGGGGTTCCCGGTGCCAAAGATATAAAGGTGTGTTTCCGGGTCGTAGGACCCTGGTACCCACGGATGTCCGCCGCCGTGACGCGCGGCGTCCAGGTTCTTCCAGGTGTCGAGTCCAGGGTCGCCTTCGTTCTGCGGCGTGACGTACCACTTCCACTGCGTCTTGCCCGTCTCGGGATCGAATGATTCGAGCCATCCGGGCGCGTCGAGATCGTTGCTCGTCCCGACCAGCACGTGGTTGCCGATGACGATGGGCGCCATCGTCGAGAAGTACTGCTGGCTGAACGGACTGAATTCGCGGTGCCACCGCTCCTTGCCCGTCCTCGCGTCAACGGAGACGAGGTAATCGTCCGGCGTCACGAAAAAGAGGTAGTTCCCCCACATGCCCACGCCGCGGTTGCCGATGTGGGTGCCGCCCTTCGTCTTCCAGAAGTAGTGCCACAGCTCGTGGCCATCGTTGGCGTCGAGCGCCCACGTGTTGTCAGGCGTCGTCACGTAGAGGACACCGTTCACACTGAGGATGGAACCTTTGATCTGCGTGGGGCCGGCAACCGTGACGCTGCCATCGGCTTCACCGCTGATGATGATCTCCGGGTCCCTCGGGCCACGCGGTCCGCCCGGGCCCGGCCCGTTCGTCAGCCGGCGCATCCAGGCGAGCGTGAGGTGCTTGACGTTCGTCTGGTTGATCTGCGTCAGCGAGCTGTAACGGCGCCCGGTGTAATCACCTGAGTAGGTCGGCCACGAATCGCCAAGCGGCTTGTTTATCGACGCTGGATCGAGCCCCTGCGCAAGAGCGAGCGCGGACGCCCCGACCACGAGAGCGGCAAGCAGCAGTTTCTTCATATCGCTTTACTTGAGCGTGACGAGAAACGCGGTGACGTTGTGAATGTCTTCGTCGCTGTAGGTCTGGAGCAGATCGCGGTGACCTTTGAGCGGATCGCGGAGCTCCACTTTCGGTGCATTCGCGCCCTCAGTACGGAACGTCCGGTATGTGCCGTCGCCCATCTTCAACGACACCATGAAATCGTCGATGCGATTGAGCGTACCTTCGACCCTCTGGCCGTTCGCCATCGTCACGACGGCGGTGATCGGTGGTGAAGGTCGCGGCGCGCCGCCGCCACGTGTGCCACCAGTGCCGGGGAGTAACCAGGTCTGCTGCAGGAGCTTTGGATCCGCAAAGCGATTACCGACACCCTGCAGATCGCCGGTCGGTGAATGGCACACGGTGCACTTCGCCTGGAACAGCGCGCGGCCAGCGTCGGCATTGCCGACGACGATGTTCACCTGACGCTCGCCGGTGCGGCTGCTGACCGGGAGACTATGCAGAAAGGAGGCGATGTCGGAGATCTGCGCCGGCATCAACATGAATGGCGGCATGCCTTTGTCGGCACGTCCGCCGAGGACGACTTGGCCGATGCGCTCGCCTTTGTCGTCGAGGAGCACGACGTCCGAGCGCATCAGGTTGGGGCCGCCACTGTCACCGCCACGCGCATCCGGTCCGTGACAGAACGCGCAGTTGACGGAGAAGAGCGCTTTGCCGCGTTCAACCGCCGCCGGGTCGCTGACCGGCCGCTGGGGGTACGCCACAAAGCCGCCCTGGCCGCCTTGGGGCGGCGCCCCACCTGCTCGTCCAGCTCCGCCGCCCGCCGCACCCTGTCCGCCCTGGCCGGCGGCCTGCGCCGACACGACGCCGAGCCACAGCGCGATGCCGCCGAGCACACATCCGTACGCGCGACGTCTGTTCATGGACGCTCGAACTCCTCCGAGTGAGGTGTTACGACTCGTCGCCTTTGGGCCGTGCGATGTCGTGGTAGAGACGTTTGCCGTCCGGCATGATGACGTAGAAGAGCGACGCGCCCTTCGAGCCGTCTTTCAGCGGATGCGCAACGGCCGTGATCTCATCGCCCGCTTTGAACGTCGCCTTGTTCCAACCCTGCCGGCCCATGATGTTGGTGCTGCCGCCCTCGATGTCCCACGTCCCAACGGTCGCGGGATCGACGCCCGGACCTGCATCCACTTTCATGATGATGTGCGAGTGCGGGTTGACCCAGCGGAACTCGACGACCTTGCCCTTGTAGGTCACGTTCTTGTCCATCGAGAAGATGGAAAAGGAGTGATGGGCGAATGCGGGAACCGCCGCCGCAAGGGCGAATGCTGCCACTACGGCGGAGCGTCGAAACGCGAATTTCATAAGGTTGCTCCTGTCAATCGGACGTAGGCGGTACGGAAAAGTTCGGCCGATATTGTCGCGCGATTTGCAACCGGTTACAAGGGCCGGTTTGTGGGGAAACTCCGACGTTTCCGCACAAACACGGTGATAGGATTCACGGCCTATGCACCAGCCGCGTTCGCCCCGAATCCCCTCGCTCATCATGCTGTGTATCGCGGCATTCTCCGGGCCCTCGGCAGCGCAGTCAACTGAGAACCCGCTCCAACTCAGGCCCGATCACGCCACTGCCTCGGTCGCCAATATTGACCGTGCGGTCCGCTGGTATGAAGTTCAGGACAGGTAGAGGCGGACCTTAAGGTCCGCCTCTACGATCCGCCCCATGTGTAGGGGCCGACCTTTACGATCGGCCCTAATAGTATTTGCTCTGGATCGGACAGCCCGGCCAGTAGTTTCCTTTGGCCAGTTCCTCGGCACAGTGCTGGCGCGCGCGCTCCGTGCCGCCTTTGAGCAACTCCTCCGCCTGCTCATAGGTGAGCACGTCCGGATGTTCGCGCCACACCGAGTGCACGGGTGAGATTTTCTGCACGTCGAGTTTGTAATGCGCGATCGCGTCGCGGAATGTATCGGGCCAGTGCTGCCAGTCGAATGCGGCAGTCACCATGTCGCCCTCGATCACCAGTTTCTCGGAGGGCACGTACGCGAAGACCACGTCGGCCATGTGCCCGTTGTTGCGTCCCCAGTAGACATCGACGGTCTGCGTCTCGTCCTTGAGCTGCAGGTGCTCGTCGACAGCCGTGAACTTCAACGGCTTCGGATTCTTCGCCAGATCATCTGGAAAATCGGGCGCGGCATGCGTCGCCATCTCGCGGAAGATGACGCCGCTCATGGGCCGCTGAATGATCGTCAGCCCTTCGGCGACCGCTTCGCGGAAGCCGGCGGTGTGATCGAAATGATGGTGGCTGATGATCAGCTGCGTGACCGGCTTGCCGGGTACCAGCATGCGCGCATGATCGATCACAGCCTTCGCCTGCCCGCGCGCGTTCACGCCAAGCTCGAAGAGCGTCACGTGATCTTTGAATTCGATCACCGTCGTTCCATTGCTGACGCGCCAGATGCCTTTCCCGACAGGCTTTGACGTCACCGGCTGCACCGAGTACGACGGCGGCTCCGGCGCGGAACGCGCGGCGGCTGGCGCCGCAAGATCGGGAATGTTCGTGTCGACGTCGTATGCGTCGACGTAGAGCTTGAAGAAATCGATGTTCCGCCAGTCAAGGTGCGTCTCATAGGCGAGCGGCATCATCAAGCCGGAGGTCTCGGACCAACCAGTGAACGTGGTGGTGAGGTTCGCCTGTCCAAGATTCGTCTGCGGATGGGACCAGCGCACCCATACCGGCATGTGCTCCGCGGTAAACGCGGCCGTGAGCTTGTCGCCCTGCTTCAGCGTGACGTCGATCGTCGTGACGCCGGACGCCTGACGAGGTGCAGACAGCTTCGTCGCGGGATCGAGCATCGTGCGAACGAGCACCACCGGGTTGTTCAGCATCCACATCCGGCGCATGTGAACGCCGTCCAGAATCAGCGGATTATCCAGAAACTGCGGGACGCGTTGCGCCCGATCACCGTTGATGTCGAAGGCGATGTCGCCGTCGAGGCGGTTGTCATTCAGCGCGAAGCTGTGGCCGAACGGGGCGAGGAACGGAAACACCATGTTGCGCCGCTCGCGCATCTGGAAGCGCCCGTTCGCGAGGTCGTACACGCGGGTAAGGTCGTTGGCCGCCATGTACTTCTCCGGAGCGTCCGGCGACCCGGTGATGCGGCCGCCCCCCATCTGATACGCATACTGCGCGTACCCGTGAAGCGTGATGTTCTTCACCGCCTGGATCTTTTCGATCCCACCGAGCGCCTTCGCCGCGTCCTCGACGATGGCGCGCGCCGATGCGCCCTGTGCACGCCCGACCTGCCATGCCGCAGCTGCGAGCGCCACGATCACCAGGGCACCGGCCAGCCATCTCATGTAGCGCATTGACCTTCCTCCGCTCCTTACCGAACTTGTGCCGGGCAGCCGGGAAAATAGTCGCCCTTGACGACGTGGTCGGCGCAGAACTGCTTCACCCGTTCGATGCCGCCATTGACCATCTTGATTACTTCATCCCTGGTCATCGGCGTCATGTGCACAGGAACGTTCCGCTGGACATCGATCTTCCGGTACGCGATGTTGTCCAGCCAGCTGTCGCCCCACCACTGAAGATCTTCGGCGGCCGTCGCAATGTCGCCTTCGATCATCATCTTGTGCTCGGGAATGTAGGCGAAAACGCCGTCAGCCATATGGTTGTTGGCGATGACGTGGTAGAGGTCCATCGTCATCGTGGCATCCGCCAGGCGAAGATGATCATCGACCGGAATGAAATTGAGCGTCTTCCCGCTTTTCGCGAGGTCGTCGGGAAAGTGCGGTGCCGGGCGCGACGCCATCTCGCGGAAGATCACACCGTTATCGCGGCGGGACATGACGGTCAGCCCCTCGGCGACGGCTTCACGCAGCCCCGACGTGTGATCGAAATGATGGTGTGACACGATCACCTGCGTCACCGGTTTGCTCGGGACGATGGCGCGCGCCTTCTCGATGACCTGCTTGATGCGGGCCGGCTGCCCGTCGACTTCGAACAGCGTCATGTGATCGGCGAATTCGATCACCATCGTGCCGCCGGTAATCCGCCAGACGCCGCGGGCCATCGGCGTCACCTCGATCGGTCCCCCACCGAAGCCACCGGCTCCGCCTCCCTGTGCGGGCGCGTTGGTGACTGAGACCGGCGCGGCCAGATCCTGAATCTGCGAGTCCACGAGATAGGTGTCGACGTAGATCTTGACCTGCTCGACTTCGGGTCTCCAGTCGAACCGCGTCGTGTAACCCAGCGGGAGCTGCACGCCGCCGAAGGGGACGTATCCGTAGAACCGTGTGGTGTACGTCACCTCGCCCAGATTGATGTTCGGTCCGATCCAGCGGACGAATTCCGGCAGGTTCGCAGGGGGTCGAATTCCGATCGTCAGGAGATCGCCTTCCTTCAACTTCACGTCGACCAGCGTCAGGCCGCTCTCCTGACGTCGATTGCTGACGGCGTTTGGATCGTTGAGCGCGGCACGAATCGCGACGATCGGATTGGTATGCATCCACATCCGTCGGTCTCGCGCATCGCCGCCGCGAGTGGCCTGGCCATTCGCGTTGAGGTTGTACGCAATCGCGCCGTCGAGGAGCTGCCGCTGAAGCGCGAAATCATGCCCGCCGTAAATGGCGAACGGGAACAGATCGTTGCGCCGCTCCTGGTGGTACATCCGTCCGTGTTCGAGGTCGTAGATGCGGCGGTAATCATTGGCCGCGATGAATTTCTGCGGCGCCCCTGGCAACGGCGAGATGTTGCCGCCGCCATTCTGATACGCGTACTGCGCGTAGCCGATGAGCGTCAGGTTGCGCAGCGCGCGAATCTTGTCCGCGCCGCCGAGCGCGGTCGCTGCCGCGTTGATGGCCTGAACGGCTGTCGGTGCAGGAACAGTTGAAGCCGGAGCCGTTGCCGGCTGTTGCCCGCGCGCAACGATGGCGGCCAGCACCGCCATCGCCGCGACGCCGAGCAGCGTACGCGTCTTAGAAATCGAGATTGACACTGAACTTCACGAGCCGCGGATTCAGCACGGCAATCGGCTGCCGGAACACCGCGAAGCTGGCATTCTCGGTGAGCACAGCGTTGACATTGAGCGCGTTGAAGAGATCCACGTTGAACGCCATGCGCGTGCGCGCGAGACGCACCAGTTTGCCGACGCGGAAGTCGAGCTGATTCAACCGGTCGCCGTATTCCGTTGCCGGCGCAATCACGTTGACGACCGCCGTCGCCGTGTTGCCGGCGAGTGGACGGCCGAGCGAGCCCGCGACGACTGCGGTTGGATACACCACATTGGCGGCGACGACCGGCCCTGGAATACTCTGCAGCGTCGCGGCGATTTGCACATCTGCGCGCGGCACGGTGTAGGCGCCAAGCGCCTTGAACTGGGTGAGGAACGGCTCGACGACGCGGCAGTACGGATTGAGTGGCGCCGTCAGGCCGGCGATATTCAATTCCGGCAGCGAGCGACGGACGTCGCAGATGTCGGTCAGCCGGCGGCCGGAGCTGATGCCGCCCTGGACCAACAGGCCGCTGAGCCGCGCGGTCGCCTGCGCATCCACGCCGTGCCAGTTCTCGATCTGCTTACCGTAGTTCTTCGCAAACGTCAGCAGGTTGTTGGTCTGGCCGAAACGCGTGGGCACGACGTCGTACAGGCCGCCGATCCGCTGTCCCCCGCCATTAGGCAGTCGCGAGTCGGACGGCGCAACCACGCTGAACGACTCGAAATCTGCAGGTGCCACCGCAAGGTTGTCCGTGACGAGGAAGTTGCCATACCACCGCCGGAAGTAACCGACTTCCGCGGACACATTCGGCAGCAGCTGATGTTGGACGCTGACAGACCCTTCCCAGTTGTACTCCCGCTTGCCCCACCCGCTCAGAATGGCGGGATCGTACGTGGTGCTCGGCACGGGATTGCCGAAGGCAAGACTGCTGATCTGGCCGCACTCGCCGTTGAGCAGCGGGTTGAGCAGATCGCAGTCGGGAACGAAATCGCGGTTCGCATCGGTCCATGCCCGGTTGACCGACTGCACAGTCCGGTTCGCCGGGTTGGCGCTGTCGCCGAAGGTTCCCGTGTACGTGAGCTGGCCGACGTACTTCGCCAGTGACGCCTTCACAGCTGTGCGTCCGTTGCCGAACAGGTCGTAGGCCGCACCGAGCTTCGGTGTGATGTCGTTGAAGCTGGCGATGTCGGCGCCCTGAAATGTCACGTTGCGGTTCGGCGTGTAGACACTCGGCCCGAGCGTCTGCGTCGGATAGTTGGTCCGATAAAAGTCGTAGCGCGCGCCAAGATTCAGCGTGAGGCGTTTGACCGTCCACCGATCCTGGCCGTAAATGCCGCCGTCGTGGACGTGCGTCTCGGAGCTGAAGGGCGCGCGGATGGTGATCTGCACGGGATTGCCGGCGTTGAAGATGTAGGAGAGGTTGCCCGCAACAGGTCTGTTGAAGTTGTTCAGCACCCGCCCCACGTGATCCTGATAACCAATCTTCGCGGAGTGTGCGCCCGTGACGTAGGACATCGACGACCGCCAGCTGGTGTCGGTCAACTCCGCCTTGAATCGCATCGAGCTCATGAACATCGGGCGAGGTCCGCGATAGTAAACGCCCGTCGCCTGGTCCTGAATGCCGACGAGGGCGCTGGTATCACTGCCTCCCTTCGGCGGGAAGTACCCCCAATCTTCAGGTTTGTGCGCCCACGCCGCTTCGATGAGGATCCGGTTGGTCACCGGCGCGCTGTAGGTCGCCGTGACCAGGCGTTTGGCCGGGAATTCGAAATTCGCCGACGCTTCCGGCGAGGTCAGCGCGCGCGTGTCCACGCAGCTGCACCGGTCCTGGTAGTCGACGAAGAGACTCACCTTATGTATCTGGTTCGCCTGCCACGTCACCCTGCCGTTGACGTCGCGCCATCGCGTATCGCGCGAACCGCGGAAGCTCGAGTCGGGCGCGTAGGCAAACGATCCCGCATTGCCGGCGTTGCCGTTTCGCACGGCGCCGCCGATGTAGTTCTTGACTTCGGACACGCGACCCGAACTGAAGAACCACAACCGGTCGCGGACGACGGGACCGCCGAATGCCGGGTTCACCTCCCAGTTGCTCTTCACCTCGCTCGACGACACGATGCGGCGATCGAGCAGCTTCTGATCAATGTTGTCGCTCTGAAAACGTGAGCCCGTGCCGCCGGCGAAGAGTGACCCTGAGAACGTATTGCCGCCGTCGCGCGGGACGATGTTCATGCGCACGCCGCCGGCTGACTGTTCCGCGGAGCCTGCCGCTGAATCGACGACCACCTCCTGCACCATGCCGGCGTTGGCGGCGAATGCGCTGACGGATGTGCCCTGCGACTGCATCGAGAGCCCGTCAACCATCCGGCGCATGTCGTTCCCGCGACTGCCGTGGATCGTCAGCGTCTGCTGCACCTCGCCGGTGTTGCCGCCGACATCCTGCCCTTCACCACTGAAGGTTGTCGACAACTGCATGCCGGGGATCAACACCGCCACGTTCAGTGTCGTGCGACCGTTCGGCAACGTGTCGATGATCTCCTTATTGAGCACCCGCTGCTGCTCGACGCTCTGCACGTCGACGAGCGGTGTCTCACCAGTCACCGTGATCGTCTCTTCGACCGCTCCAACGCGAAGTTCCGCATTGATCGTGGCCGTCATCGATCCCTGCAGCGTGACTCCTTCGCGTTTGACCGTCGCAAATCCGGATATCGTGAACGTCACGGTGTAGTCACCAGGTCGCAGGTCGACGATGCGGAATTGACCGTTCGCATCCGTGACGGCTTGGCGTGTTTTTTCGATGAGTGCGGGGCTTGCCGCTTCCGCGGTCACGCCCGGAAGCACGGCTCCGGATGTGTCCTTGACGACTCCTGCAATTGAAGCCTGCGCCATCGCAAGCGTTGGAATGACGAGGCCGCACGCCGCTGCGATCAGAAAGACACGAAACGTCCGCATGCGTTGCTCCTTGCGGCGACACCCGCAACATGTGTTTGCGCCGAGATCACAAGAATGTCGAACAGATGAAAGCCGACGGGGGACGGACCGCCGGGCGGGCGGGATGCTAACAGCAATGCCTGGTCCTATCAACGAAATTCGGACTTCACGTTCGCATATCGAACATAATAGGAGCTAGTCGCCTTGACCACCTGTTGCGCATGAGCCGATCATTCACTGCACTGATGGAACGGACTCAGCCGGTCTCTGCGGAACGTGAGCACGTCGGACAAGACGATTCACGCGCAGCGGATCGCGAGTTCATGTCGACGCTCGCGAAGGGATTGAGAGTGCTCGCCTCCTTTGGCGAGCAGCGCCCGACGTTGACGCTCTCGGAAGCCGCGGCGATCGTCGGTCTCTCGCGCGCGGCAGCCCGACGTGTTCTGCGAACCCTCACCTCACTTGGATACGTGGTCCAGCATGGACGTAAGTTCGCGCTCGCGCCGCGCGTCCTCGAACTGGGCTTCGGGTTTCTGGCAACGCAGTCCTGGATCGACCTGGTCGAGCCGCATATGAAAGCGCTCAGCCACTCGGTCGACGAATCGTGTTCCGCCGCGATCCTTCAGGGGACTGAGATTGTCTACGTGGCGCGGATGCCTGCACCGTACAGGCTGCTCTCGACGACGCTCGCCGTCGGAACACGGCTGCCCGCGTTTCACACCTCGCTTGGCCGCGTGCAGCTTGGGTTTCTCGATGAGGCGGAACTGTGGAGCCGGTTGCGATCGATCCGCTTGGCGCCCTACACGCCGTCGACAATCGTCCACCCCGCGGCGCTGATCGAACGAATCCAGAGCGATCACGAGCAGGGATTCTCGATCGTGGACGAGGAGCTCGAGCGGGCGCTGCGATCGATCGCGGTGGCAATCGTGACGCGCAGCGGTCGCAACGTGGGTGCGATCAATCTGTCGTCGAACGCGGCGCGGATGACGCGCAACGAACTGCGCGAACGCGTGCTGCCGCAGCTCATCGCGATTCGCGATCGCGTGAAGCCACTGCTCGTTTAGAGCTCAATTGGTCCGGCTGAAGCCGGACCCCACAACCGCTCTCAGAACCCGGACCCCAAAACCGCCCTGAGAAGCCGGAGCGACGAGCCGCCCTGAGATTTTGTTGACAGCTCACGGCTGTCTCTCTATGATTCGTTCGCCCTACGAACAGTCGTTCGCATATCGAACGTTGGAGCGCCCATGGAAATCGCCGTAAGCGACGATCAGATCCCGATTACCGACCACCAGCTGGAAGTTGCACGACGCCCGGAAACGACCGCGAGCGTCAAGCACGCCTCGCCGATGACCGGCAACGAGTACATCGAGTCGCTGCGCGACGGCCGTGAGGTCTTCATCTACGGCGAGCGCGTCACGGACGTCACCGTTCATCCGGCCTTTCGTAACACCGCGCGGATGATTGCGCGCTTGTACGACGCGCTGCACGACCCGCACCGGAAGGACCGGATTCTCACGCCGACCGACACCGGGAACGGCGGCGTCACGCATGCCTACTTCAAGGCACCGAAGACGCTTGCCGATCTGTTGCAGGGGCGATCGGCTATCGCGGAGTGGGCGCGCCTGACCTATGGGTGGATCGGCCGTTCACCTGATTACAAGGCGTCATTCCTCGCAACGCTCGGCGCGAACGCTGACTTCTATGCGCCGCATCAAGAGAACGCGCGCCGCTGGTACCGGTACTGCCAGGAACGCGTCCCCTACGTCAATCACGCCATCATTCACCCGCCGGTCGATCGCGATCGGCCGCCGAACGAAGTCGCAGACGTCTGCGTTCATGTGGAAAAGGAAACCGACGCCGGGATCATCGTCTCGGGCGCGAAGGTCGTGGCCACCGGATCGGTGCTGACCAATTTCACCTTCGTCGCGCATCACGGACTGATCCCGGTTCAGGACAAGAACTTCGCGTGCGTCTTCATTGTCCCGACGGCGCTTCCGGGCGTGAAGTTCCTGTGCCGCGCCTCCTACGAGATGTCCGCCACAGCGATGGGGAGTCCCTACGACTATCCGCTGTCGTCGCGGCTCGACGAAAACGACGCCGTGTTCATCATGGACAAGGTGCTCGTGCCGTGGGAAAACGTGTTCGTCTACGCCGACCTCGACAAGGCGAACAATTTCTTTCCGCGGACCGGCTTCCTGCCCCGTTTCGTTGTGCATGGGTGTACGCGCCTCGCCGTCAAACTCGACTTCATTGCCGGACTGCTGTTGAAGGCGGTCGAAGCCGCGGGGACGAAGGATTATCGGGGTGTTCAGGCCAACGTCGGCGAAGTGATCGCGTGGCGCAATCTCTTCTGGGGTCTGTCGGACGCGATGGTCCGTGATCCGAAGCCGTGGATCGGCGATTACGTCTTGCCAAACATGGATCCGGGCAACGCGTATCAGATCATCGCGACGATGGCGTATACGAAGGTGAAGTATCTGATCGAGCAGACGGTCGCTTCGGGCCTCATCTACCTGAACAGCCATGCAAGCGACTTCAAGAACGAAGAGATTCGTCCGTATCTCGATCGGTACCTGCGCGGCTCGAACGGCTACAAGGCAGAAGAGCGCGTCAAATTGATGAAACTGCTCTGGGACTGCATCGCGAGCGAATTCGGCGGCCGCCACGAGTTGTACGAAATCAACTACGGTGGGTCGACGGAGGAGATTCGGCGATACGCGCTGTTTGGCGCGATGGCCTCAGGCAATGCGGATCGGTTCAAGGGCTTCGCCGAGGAATGCATGGCGGAATACGACCTGAACGGATGGCGCGTGCCGGATCTCTCCGATCCTGGCGAACTCAGCTACCACCTGCGAAGGAAGCGTTAAGACGAGCGTGACGGCGCGATCCGAAGCGGTTCTCGTGGACCCCATCGTGGCGGTGCGAGACTTTGTTTACCGCACCGTTCAGCAGCGGGTGGTGTTTGGCGCCGGTACACGCCGGCGCGTCGCGGAAGAAGCGCGGCTTGCGGGCATCACCCGCGCGATGGTCGTATCGACGGCGGGTCAGACGGCGCGCGCGAACGAGCTCGCGGAGCTGCTCGGCGACACGTGCCAATTGCGATTTCCCCACGCGCGCATGCACACGCCGGTGCCTGTCACGGAGGACGCGACCGTATTGGCTGCAGCGCATGAGATCGACGGCATCGTTGCCGTTGGCGGCGGCTCGGCGATTGGGCTCGCGAAAGCGATCGCCCTTCGAACCGACGCCATCCAGATCGTGCTGCCGACCACCTATTCCGGCTCCGAAATGACCGACATCGTCGGCCAGACGGCCGGCGGGGTGAAGCAGACGACGCGCGACCCGAAAGTGCTGCCCGAGATTATTGTCTATGACGTGGAGCTGACGTCGACGCTCCCTGCACGGGTCTCGGTCGCGTCCGGGGCAAACGCGATGGCGCACGCGATCGAGGGGCTGTATGCGGAGAACAGCAATCCACTCATTGCGTTGATTGCTGAAGCAGGCATTCACGCGCTCGCGTCAGGATTGCCGCGGCTGTCGCACGCGCTCGACGATATGCCGGCGCGCGCGGAGGCACTGTACGGCGCGTGGTTGTGCGGCACGGTTCTGGGCGCGACGTCGATGGCGCTCCATCACAAGCTGTGTCACGTTCTCGGCGGCACGTTCGATCTCTCGCATGCCGAAACACACGCGGTCCTGCTGCCACACACGATCGCGTACAACGCGCCGGCTATTCCGGCTGCGATGGCGCGCGTCGCACGTGCACTCGAAGCCGACGACGTGCCGGCGCGGTTGTTCGACCTCGTTCGTGACGGTGGAGCACCGGTCTCGCTTCGAGCGGTGGGCCTTTCGGCTGACGCGCTCGAACGTGCGACCGATCTGGCGCTCCTGAACCCATACTGGAATCCGCGCCCGCTGGAACGCGACGGTATCCGTGCGCTACTCGACGATGCGTGGCATGGCAGGCGTCCGGGGAGCGGGACAGCGCAATGAGAGATTTCAACGAGTTCACGTCCATAGCCGCGGTGCTCGAGCGAAATTCGAACTGCCGCGATGAACGCCTGCGCCAGATCATGACGTCCGTCGTGACGCATCTGCACGCCATCGTCAAGGAAGTCGAGCCAACGTTCGAGGAATGGGCGTTCGCGATCGAGTTCCTCACGCGCACCGGAAAGATCTCTGACGACAAGCGCCAGGAATTCATTCTGCTGTCCGACACGTTGGGTGTGTCGATGCTGGTTGATGCGATCAACCATCGGCGGAATGCGGCGGCGACCGAGTCGACCGTGCTGGGGCCATTTCACGTCACCGGCGCACCGCGGCTGCGGATGGGCGATTCGATTTCGCTCGATGGCAAGGGCGAACCGCTGTACATGTCGGGGAAAGTGTTGAACGAAGCGGGCGTTCCCATCGAAGGCGCGCTGCTCGATGTCTGGCAGACATCGTACGACGGCTTCTACGACGTGCAGGATACGCGACAGCCTGTGATGAATCTTCGCGGACAGTTCGTGACGGGCACCGACGGACGCTACTTCTTCAGATCCGTCAAGCCTTCCTCGTATCCGATTCCGAGCGACGGAACGGTTGGGGCGATGCTGGCTGCGCTGGGCCGTCATCCGATGCGCCCCGCGCACGTCCACTTCATCGTCTCCGCGCCGGACTATCAGAGCGTCACGACGCATGTGTTCGTGGACGGCGATCCCTATCTGGATTCGGACGCGGTGTTCGGCGTCAAGGAAAGTCTGATCGTGCCGTTCGCCCATCATGACGATCCATCGGCGGCTGAACGGCTCGGGCTGGGCAATCCGTTCTACACCGCGGAGTACGATTTCGTCCTTGTGCGAACGGCAGTTGCTCAACCGACGCCGCTTGTGACAAAGGCTTAGAACGTTCAGGAGGACTCATGAAATACCGCGTCGTCATCATCCTGGCCCTCGGGGCATGCCTCCTCGCCGCGCGCGCAGGAGCTCATCACTCGTTCGCCGCAACCTACTTCGAGGACAAGGCGCAGAAGATCGAAGGGACGATCGTGCAGTTCATGTTCCGAAACCCGCACTCGTTCGTGCACGTGGAAGCGCCTGACGAAAACGGTCAAATGCAGCGATGGGCAGTGGAGTGGGCGGCAACCGCGCAGCTCAAGGAAGCGGGGGTCGACTATGAATCGCTGAAACCCGGCGACCATGTCATCGTCACGGGTAACCCGGGGCGCAACCCGGCGGATCATCGTCTGCGGATGCAGAGCGTCGAGCGGCCGAAAGACGGCTGGAAATGGTCGGGTACGGTGCGATGAGCGCGAAACGAGCGTGGCGACCAATCGCCATTGCGGCCGCATGGACGCTCGCGACTGTCACGCCAGCGTTCGCGCAGGTCGACTTCAGCGGAGGGTGGGGCGCGCGGCTGCATGAGGACAACCTCGAGCGCGGTGGCGGTCCCGAGATGAACGAGTTCGAGGGTTTGCCGATCAATGCTGCCGACCGGATGCGCGGCGACAGCTGGAGCGCGTCGCTGTGGACCGTACCCGAGCACCAGTGCATTCCGCATCCCGCTGACTACGGGCCGAACTTTTCTCAGCTTGTGATGTGGAAGGACGTGGACGCCGTCACGAAAGACGTGGTCGCGTGGCACACCGAGCTGTCGTGGATGAATCCTGTGCGGACGATCTGGATGGACGGCCGTCCTCATCCGCCGGCGTGGGCGCCTCACACGTGGCAGGGCTTCTCGACCGGCAAATGGGAAGGCGACATGCTGACCGTCGAGACGACGCATCTGAAGCCTGCGTACATCAGGCGCAACGGGCTCGCCCGCAGCGAAAAGGCCACCGTTCGCGAGCACTTCATCCGCAACGGCGACATCCTGACGATCGTTACGATCGTCACCGATCCTGTCTATCTCACCGAGCCCTACATCAAGAGCCGGAACTTCCAGCTTGATCCTGGCTATCGCATGACGCCGTATCCATGTTCGGTTGATGTGGAGATCGATCGACCGGCCGGAGAAATCCCGCACTACCTCCCCGGCGCCAATCCGTTCATCAGCGAAGCCGCAGCTAAACACAAGATGCCTCTCGACCCCGCACGTGGCGGTGCGGAAACGATGTATCCGGAGTACATGGAACGCATGAAGACAATGCCGACTGCGACGATGCCAGCGCAGCCAGCGGCGAGCGGCGGGGCGCGATGAAGAGAAGCGTCGGGATCGTGGGAGTGATTGCGCTCGCATCGGTGACAGGCGTGCTCGCTCAAGCGACACCACCTCCCGCGAGAGCCGATGGCGTGGGTGCAGTCCACGTCTGGCCGGTGCAGCGGAACATCTATGCGCTGTTCGGACCAGGCGGCAACATTACCGTGAGCATCGGCGACGAAGGCGTGCTCGTCGTCGACACGATGACCGCGGATGCAGCGCTGGATGTGATCGCTGCGATCAAGACCATCAGCAACAAACCGATCCGATGGATCATCAACACGCACAGCCATCCGGACCATACTGGTGGCAATGCCACGGTCGCCAAGTCGGGTGTCTACGTCGCAACGGGCAACACCCGCGGCGGTGGCGGTGCGTCGATTCTGTCGTTCGAGAGTGCGCTGATGCGATTGAACGGCAGCGCTGAAAGCCCGGATAAAGCGCCGGAAGCCGGTTGGCCGACCGACAGCTTTTTCGTGAAGCAGAAGGACATGTTCTTCAACGGCGAGCCGGTCCTGACCATGCACGTGCCCAACGCTCACACCGACGGTGACGCGATCGTGTTTTTCCGACGTTCGGACGTGATCGCCGCGGGCGACGTGTTCACCCCGGATCGCTATCCGATGATCGATGCAAAAGAAGGCGGCAGCATCAACGGAATCATCGCTGGTCTGAACCTGCTGATCGAGCTTGCGGTCCCGGAGTTCAACGAAGAAGGCGGGACGATGATCGTCCCCGGGCACGGCCGCATCTGCGACGAAAGCGACGTCGGGGACTATCGCGACATGGTGACGATCGTTCGCGATCGCGTCCAGGACCTGATCGCAAAGAAGATGACGCTCGAGCAGGTGAAGGCGGCGCGCCCGACGTTTGACTACGACGGCGTGTATGCCTCGCCGACGTACACCGGCGACATGTTTGTCGAGGCGGTCTATCGCAGCCTCACCGCCGCCACACCTGCGCAACGGTCGCAGTCGAGGTAACGCGTGTCGAAGTCTTTGCTTGTCGCACTCGTGCTCGTAACGCTGCTCCTGACGACGATCGGGTTCGCCGCGCCCCAACGTGCGGGTGGCGACGCTGCGCCTGCGCAGAATCCCGCTGCCCAAGGCGGAAGAGGCGGCGGCCGCGGCGGTCCGCCAGGTCCTCCGCCGACGGCCCAGGGGCAGGCACCGATCGATCTGACTGGCTACTGGGTCTCAGTCGTCACCGAAGACTGGCGATGGCGGATGCTCACTCCTGCGAAGGGGGACTACGCGAGCGTGCCGCTCAACGCCGAGGGGCAGCGTGTGGCCGGTCTGTGGGATCTCGAGAAGGACAAGGCCGATGAAAACCTTTGCCGCGCTTTCGGCGCCGCAGGGTTGCTGCGCCTGCCCTTGCGCATTCACATGACGTGGCAGGACGCCAACACGCTGAAGCTGGAGACCGACTCAGGGCAGCAGACACGCTTGTTGATGTTTGCCCCGTCGAGCGGACCGGCCGGGGAACGAACGTGGCAGGGGCGTTCGGTCGCGCGCTGGTTCAAGCAACCGCAGCTGGAAGGCCTGGGGTTTGGAGGACGAGGCGGCTCGCTCGCCGGGGGCAACCTTCGCGTGACGACGACGAATATGCGCGCCGGCTACCTGCGGAAGAACGGCGTGCCCTACAGCGAAGATGCCGTCTTGACTGAGTACTTCAATCGCCACGACGAACCGAACGGTGACCGCTGGATCACCGTCACGCGCGTCGTCGAGGATCCGAAGTATCTGACGATGCCGTTCATCACGAGCGAGTCGTTCAAGAGGGAACCCGACGCGTCGAAATGGCACCCGACGCCGTGTCAAATCGATCCACCGCGGTCATAATCATTCCCTACTGCGATGGCGGCGTCACCGACTCCTGTTCCGCGGGGTCGCTTGCGTCGCACCAATATTCGAGCGCATAACTCCCCGCCGGGGACCGATCGAACTCGTAATGGTACTCGTGCGCTTTCTGGTAAATCGCTGGATCCTCCCATCGATAGTTGATGGTCAGATGCTTGCCATCGGGCGAGACGACGAACCGTTCCGTGAGCCGCGTTTCGACGGTGCGCCAGCCACCCGCTGTGACGAGCCCCGGAGTAATGCCGATCGTGTCGACAACGAGCTCGCCGTTCTCCACGCGGCCAACAGAATGGCCGCTCGCAGTCGGCGTCCAACGGGTGAGGTCGGGATGCTTTCGACCGTCCATGTAGATGTGCCGGAACCCGCCGCGCTCCGGCGCGAAGATCACCTCGTCCTTGTGAACCACGAAGTGGATGCCGCCAGAATCAGGATTAATACCCAAGGCGCCACCGCCGAACGGACCCGCGCCGCAGGGGCGCGACACGACGATATAGGGGACGCCGGAGTCGTGTCGGGAATTTTCAGTGAATGCCGGTCCGCGTGGCGCCGCGGCCTGCCGCTGCCCGGCTTCCATGGCCGCGTTGCCTTGCGGCGTCAGCGACGCCGGCGTGAACGTCGATGCAAGTCCACCGAAGTCGCCGGATCCGTTCGGATCGATGCGCACCCAATCCCCTTCGAGCCGCTCGACGCCGGTCAGCGACTCCGGCTTTGTCTGCGCCCGTGACCGGCCGGCGGCCGCTATGATGAACACGCAAAGCGTCGCGACAAAGATCCTGTTCATCGCTTTTCCGTCCTGAACGGTGCCGGATCGCCGAGAAACTGCGCGCGTTCCTGGTCATACGGATCGCAAGGCCACGTGCTCACAGCCTCGTAGGTCGGCGGCAGACGACGATAGCGGAACTCGTAGGTATGCGGCGCACTGAACACTGTCGGATCGGTCCACGTAAACCGGACGGACAGAACGTCGCCGTTCGCGACGAGGCGGTAGCGTTCTACCAGATGTGTCTTGTCGGTTCTGAATCCGCCGCCGGGGATCGATGTCACGCCATGCGTCGGGTGGAAACCAATGGTGTCCACGACGAGGGTGTCGCCTTCCCAGGCGCCAACGGAATCGCCGCTCGTGGACGGGTCATAAATCTCCGTCGATATGTGTTTGCGATTGAGATACACGTAGCGAGGCACGAGACTGCTTTCAGGTGCCATGAAAATCGTGGTCGGTCCCTGGCGGATATCGATCGCGCCCGAATCCATCATCATCGGCAAGCCGACGGGGTTGCACCAGCGGATAGCGTGTACATCCTGTCGCGCGTGTAGATCGAGCATCGCTTTCGTGACGCGCGGCAGCAGTTTCGCCTGCGGTACTTTTCGGCCGTCGATGGACAACGCCCAGAATCCCGAGATGTCGCGAGCGGCCGCCGTCGAGGACGCGGTGCCTGGAACCGCACGTGCTGGTGGCGGTGTCTGCGCGCCGGCCGTCGCACTCATGAGGACGAGCGTCGTGGCGATGCGGACGATGGCGCGGGTGATGATCATCGATGTCGCTCCGCTCACATCCGAGCTGTTCGGATCCGCTGCTACACGTCCATAATGGCGAGCACTTTCTTGATGCTCGCAATCGGGTCGTTACCCGGGGCGGGGGACCATTCGTGCGTCACGAACCCCGTGAACTTCAAGTCTGCGATCGTCTGCGCGATGAAGCGATAGTTCAGTTCCTGGGTCTCATCCAATTCGTGGCGACCGGGAACGCCGCCCGTGTGAATGTGTCCGATGTACTGGATGTTGTCGCGGAGCGTCTGAACGATGTACCCCTCCATGATTTGCGCGTGGTAGATGTCGTAGAGGATTTTCACGCGTGACGACGCCACGCGTTTGATCACTTCAACACCCCACGACATGCGGTCGAACATGCTGTTGACCGGACTCTGCAGACCTTTGGAGTTCAGGTATTCGATGCAGAGCGTGATGTTCTTGTCCTCCGCATGCGATTTGACGGCATTGCAGAACGCGACAGCGTTATCCATGCCCTGTTCGTAGGACAGCGTCGCGCTCCGCGCACCTGCCATCACGATGATGTTGGGAAAGCTATTGGCGGCGGCGACATCTATCCCTTCATGCAACGCGGTGAGATATCCGCCCATGGCTTCCTTCATCCCGATCGCTTCCCAGCCGGGCGGGCCGTCGGGTGGACGCCCGCCGGAAATGCCGCCGCCGAAGCTGACTCGATACATCGAGCCGGTGAGTCCGTACTTCCGGAGGAGCGGGAAGTCCACCGGATTGGCGATGAAATCGAAACCCTTGATGCCGAGTTCCGCTCCGAGACGGAAACATTCCTCCAGCGGACGGTTCGGACCGAACAACTGTCGCGTAGCGCCGTGTCTGATTCGAGAGGTCTTGGCAGCGCTCTGACCCAGTGCGGCCGCGCCTTCCGAGCGGTCGATCCCGACCGATGAAACAGCGGCTGCGACAGGCAACGATACGAGAAATTCACGTCGGTTCATCTGCCCGCTCTCACCGTGAATGGCGTCTATCGCGGCAATACGTAGGCGTACAGCGCGTCGTCTGCCGCAAACACCAGATACTGGCGACCGTCCATCATGTAGGTAATCGGAGTATTCGACACGTTCGTCTTGATTTCAGTTGCGGCGGCCGGAATCGTCGCGTGCCACAACTGTCGACCCGTTTGCGGATCGGCGGCGACCATGAACCCGCCCGGTGCGCCCGAAAAGACAAGGTTGCCTGCGGTACTCAGGAGCCCGCCGACCTGATGCGGGCGCGGCGGGTTCCATTCGCTCCCGGAATAACGGTGAATCCACTTCGCCTTTCCCGTCTTGATATCGATGGCGCGCATCGACATGTCGTAGCCGCCCACGGCCTGTGCCTGATGGCCGAACTCTCCAGGCGACCCTTTGATGTCGTACGTGTAGTGAATGTCGAAACCCTGAGAGGCGTTCAGGTACAACAGCCCGGTTTCGGGCATGTAGGTCGGCGGCGCCCAGTTCTGCACGCCGCCATTGCTCGGTGAAATCAACGCGCCGCCGCGCTGCGCGAGTTTGTCCGGATTGCGAACGGGCTGTCCTTTTGAATTGAAACCCGTGGACCAGTTGACCGACTCGGCGACCTTCGATGACAGCAGGTACTTTCCGTTCGTGCGGTCGAGCAGGAAGAACATGCCGTTGCGCGTCGCCTGCGCCACGAGCTTGCGCGGCTGGCCGTCGATGGTCGTGTCAATCAGAACCGGTGTCTGCGTCGAATCGAAATCCCACGCGTCATTCGGCGAGGTCTGGTAGTACCACACCATCTGGCCGGTATCGGGATTGAGCGCGACGAGTGAACAGGTGTAGAGGTTGTCGCCTTTACGGTCCTCCGGCGAATAGACCGGATTTGGATTTCCTGTAGGGACGTAAATCAGGTTGAGTTGCGGATCGTAGGTGACCGACGTCCACGTCATCCCGCCGCCATGTTCGCGGGCAAAGTCATTCGGCCAGGTTTCCGCGCCCGGCTCACCAGCGCGCGGAGTGGTGTACCACTGCCACTGCAGCGCGCCGGTTTCGACGTCGCGTGATTCAATCCATCCCGGCACGTCCAGCGCATCGCCGCTCAATCCGACGATGACGCGACGTCCGATGATGACGGGAGCCGCGGACGAGTAATAGTTGCTCTTTACCTCGCCGACCTGCTGATGCCATCGTTCGCGCCCGGTTGCCGCGTCCAACGACACGAGATAACCGTCGGGCGTCCCGAAATAGAGCCAGCCGCCGTACATCCCGACGCCGCGGTTGCCGATGTATTCGCCGCCGCTGGTGCGCCAGTAGTAATGCCAGATCTCTCTGCCGTTCTTTGCATCGATCGCCCAAGCGTGGTCGGGCGAGCTGAGGTAGAGCACGCCGTTGACGAACAGTGGCGTCGCTTTGAGGAGACCACCCGTCGCCGCGCCCGCGCCGAGTGTGATTGGCAACGCCTTGGCGACCACACCACCGCTGATGGCACCTTGCTCAGCCGTGTTCGCGCGGTAGGACCACGCGAGCGCGAGTGACTTCACGTTCGACTGATTGATCTGGTTGAGAGTGCTGTAGTGTCGCCCGGAATAGTCGCCATGATGCGTCGGCCAGGCGTCCACCGGCGGCTTGCCGAGCAGCGCCGGGTCAAGGTGCGCCTGTGCGTGTACGACACTCAGTGCCGCAGCAACGGCCGCGATGACGAGCCCTGTTTTCATTTCAGCGTCACCAGATAAGCGACCAGGTCGTGCATGATCTGATCGGTGTACACGAGCATCTGCTGGCGATGCGCTTCCAATGGATCGGAGATCTCGACCTTTGGGACGTCGTTGTCGCGCTCGATCGTCCGCCGCACGCCGTTGCCGTCGATGAGTGTCACGAAGAAATCGCTCACCGACACCAACCGACCCGCAACCACATGACCGCCGGATAGCGTCACTCTAACCGTCGCTGGTGGAGGTGGAGGCACCGTCACACCACGTCCGCCGCCGACGACGCGCGGATTGACCATGCGCCCCTGGAGCACCACAGGGTTGTACTTGGCACCGATCCCTTTGAAGTCACCCGTTGGCGAATGGCAGGTGGAACAGCGGCCGGCGCCGTTGAAATACGCGGCGCCAGCCGTGGCATTGCCGACCACGATTGATGCGGGATCCATCGGCGGCCTGCTCATCGCCGCCGTCGCGCGAGTTTTGAGAAACGCAGACAGATTGGTCAGATCGCCTGCGGTCAGCGTGGGAAACGGCGGCATCCCGTTCGCGGGCCGCCCTGTCTTCAGGAATTCACCGAGGACGCGACCGCCTTCGTCATTGGTGACGTACAGGGATCGCGCCAGATCCGGCCCCTGAGCGCCCCTGGCGTCGGCACCATGGCAGAAGGCGCAACCGGATGAATACAACGTCCGGCCGCGTTCGATCGCCGCTGGATCGGCTGGCGTCAACGCGCCCAAGCGATTTCCGATGCGATCGTCCGTCGGGCGAGGCGGTTGTTGCCCTGCCTGCGCGTGCAGCATGACCGTTGACGCGAACACGAAGAGAGCGATCCGCGAAAACGCCCTGCCAGACATCAGACCCTTCGCCGCATCAGAACGTAAATCGCGCGGCGAACTGCATCTGCCGCGCAATCGAGTTACCGACGTTCGAGATCACACCGAAAGTCGGCGTCCCCAGCTGACTGCCGGGCACGTTGAAGATCGGCGTGTTGGTGATGTTGTAGATCTCCCACCGCAGCTGCAGTCG
>Ga0075418_10001167_pt1 | contig 29584 bp, 29 predicted proteins | sample SoiMetdeltSBSDD2_FD_81776 | JGI IMG/M metagenome (GOLD analysis project Ga0075418, IMG submission 81776) | Bulk soil microbial communities from a Populus tree surrounding site in Tennessee, USA - Soil MetaG P. deltoides SBSDD2 | ecosystem: Environmental > Terrestrial > Soil > Tree plantation... | reverse complement strand
CCGTGGCGCGGTCGCGTCGCCAGCTTGCCCATTCCCCTTGCACGCCAGGCTGAGTCCAGTAATATAGACACATTGTCTATATTGGAGGCGTTCGGATGAGCTCGGTCACGGTTTGCGCGCTGCTAACGATGGCGCACTTGCAAGGGCAAGTGACGGCCCCTTCGCCGCCACGGGCTACGGATGCTGACCGCGGGGAAGAAACAGTCCGCCTGGCGCAAAACGAAGCTGGGCGGTACGACATAGTTCGCCAGGACGGCCGCGGGACTCTGCTGGAACTTCGCGACAGGCCCATCCTCAAATGGTCGAACGCCAACAACGGCACCTTGTATGGCAGCGTCGTGCTGTGGACCGTCGATGGGCGGCCGGAAGCACTGGCCTCGTTCTATCGCTGGTATGTCGACCAGCAGAAATTCCATGCCGAGTTCAAGTCCCTTTCGACCGAGCCTCTCCAAGCCACCAAAGGAGGCGAAGTTGCCTGGGAGCCGAGCAAGCCGGACTTGGAGTTTCGGACGCTCAAGGACAAGGCACAGCCGGCGGATGGTGCGTCCGCACGGCTGCGGCAAATGCGGGACATCGCCCGCCGCTTCAGCGGCAAGGTCGTCCCGCCGACGGAAAGCGCCACGTCGCTGAGACTATTGACGCAGCCTCTCTATCGCTACGAGAAGACGCCTCCGGACGTGATCGACGGCGCCTTGTTTGCCTTCGTGCAGGGGACCGATCCGGAAATTCTGCTATTGATCGAGGCGGTCCGCGAAGAAAAGAGGACCGTGTGGAAGTACGCCGTCGCTCGGCTCAACATGTTTGAGTTGCACCTCGCGCTCGATGACGAGGAAGTATGGAGTGCCAAGCGGATTACCTGGAAGGAAGTCATCGACCTCCATGGGGCCTACAGCGTGCTCGTGCTCGATTACTAGCTGGACGACGACAGGCCGACGCTGGTAGATGTAACCGCTGCTGGGAGCAGGGGAACCAACGCTGGAAGGGTCCGCCACGGTAATTACTGCCGCGACGCGCCAAAGAAGAAGCTGAAGGTCTGGCGATCGTCGGTGTCTTCGTAGGAGATGGGGAAGGCGAAGTCGAGGGCCAGGGGAGCGGGGCCCATGGCGGGGATGCTGATCCGCAGACCGAAGCCCGGCGCGACGCGGAAGTTGTCCTCGATCTCGAGGTTTTCTTCGACCGTGCCGAAGTCGCAGAACAGCACGCCCTTGATCATGTCGTCGGCCGTGAGCGGGAAGAAATACTCGAGCGAATTGATCCACTGGAATTCGCCGCCGACACGAACGCCCGTGTCGATCGGCCCCGCCCCACGGAAGCTGAAGCCGCGGAGCGTCGAGAAGCCGCCGGCAAAGTAGTGCTCAAACAGCGGAGCGTTCTCGCCCAGGAAGCCGAACTGCGTGCTGAAGGCCAGCGTGTGCCGTCCCGAGCCGTCGGGCCGCTCGCGGAGCATCCAGTATTTGTTGTATTCGACTTCCGCCCGCGGAAAGTCGAAGTCGCCGAAGACTTGTTCCCCGGAGATCTGCACCAGGTGCCCTTCGGTCGGCATGAACGCCAGATCGCGCGTATCGTGCGCCAGGCCCAGCTTGGCGCCGAACACGTCGCTGCGGCCGAGCACCCGCTCCAGCTCCTCGACGCCGCTTACCCGCGGGTCGGAAATGCCGACGCTTTCGGCGCGAATGCCGGCGTTCACGGACAAGTCGGGCGTGAGCCGATAGCCGAAGCCGAGCCGACCGCCGTAGCGGGACTCGAAGTAGTCGAAGTAATTGCGGTCGAAATACGAGGCGCTGATGCTGCTGCTAATGTTGGAGCCGAAGAGGTACGGCTCGGTGAGGCTGATGAGATAGCGCTGCACGCGGTTGCCGGGATAGGCTTCCAGTCGCAAGTACTGGGCGCCGCCGCGGAAGGCGCCGCCGCTGAGAAGGTCGTCCCAGCTACGCGGCAGACGCGTGATATCGAAGTTGCGTTCCTCGACGGTGATCTGTCCCGTTAGGCCGTTGTTGGAGTTGACCGCCACGCCGAACGAGAATCTCCCCGTGCGGGCTTCCTCGACGAAGACGTCCAGGTCGGAGGGGGAGGAGAAGATCTGGTCGGGGGACAGCGGCGACAACTGGGGTGCTACGAGCTCTCCGCTGGGAGGCGGATCGAAGACACCGGTCTCGGGGGGCGGACCGGGGGGCAGCGCTCCCGGCTGAAATGCGGTCACGGGCTGGCCGGGGGCGGGTTGCCCATAACCGCCGGTGGCATCAGCGGCCGTCATCGGCTGGCGCGTCAGGTCGCTGTTGCCCGGGGCGGCATTGTCGAATGAATTGCTACGGGGATAGCCATAGGCTGGGTTACCACCGGCGGGGGGCGCTCCGAACTCGGGCGTTTGGCCGCGGATCGTGGCGGCCGCGGACAGCGCCTTGTCGCGAGCAGCAGCGCCTGGCTTTTCGCTCTGTGGGATTTCGATTTCCGGCGGTCCCATGCCGGGCAGCTCTCCCATCGGCGAGCGCGGCGAAAGCGCCGTGCAGCCTGTCGTCAGCAGCAGGCACGCCGGAAGTAACGGTTTGAGGGAGAGCTGGGTCAAGGAGTTTTGTTCCTGGTGGATTGCGTGCGGGCTGGTCGGCGGGACGACGGCCCGGGTCGCGGCCTTCAGCGGGGCGTCGGCAGGGGCGGCTCCGTGGCGAAGTGGTCGTAAATCGACGGCTCGGCCGCCGGCGGCAATTGGCTTGGCACGGAGGCGGCGGGCGGCGGCGTCTCATCGGGATTTTGCGCGCGAACGGTCATTTCGGCGTTACGTCTTTGGGCCAGCGGGCGAACCGAATCCAGCGAGGGCGGGTTGACCCGGATCCGCGGTGGCTCTCCCTCGGTCACGCTGGTGATGAAAACCTGTGACCGCTTGAGGCGAATCTCGTCTTCTTTCACTTTTCGCATGTCGATCGTGTCGCCATGCCGCAGCGACAGGCGGTTGAGAATCACCGTCTCGCGGGTGTGGGGGAAGTCGCCTTTGATGTGCACATTGATGTTGCCGACGTGGAAGATGTTTCCTTCCTTGACGTGATACACGAGGTCCAGCTCGCCCGGATCGAGGTGGAATCGCAGGTCGGGCTGGATGTCGGCAAACACGTACCCCTGACTGCCGTAGAGGTCCACGAGCAGGTTCACGTCCCGGTTCATGTCCGACTGGTTGAACTTCTGGCCGCGCTTGAGCTTCAAAAACGTAAGCAGCGGCTCGGGCCGGAACTTGGTGACGCCGTCGATGACGACGTTGCGGACGGTGTAACGCGGGCCCTCGTCGATAATGAATTTGATCGTCAGCCATTTGGCGTCGCCGTCGAAGATCAGCTCGCGACCGACGCGGGCGCTGAAGTAGCCCAGGGCGCGGTAATACGCGGTCAATTTCTGGACGTCCTGATCGATCTTTTCGCGATCGACCTTGCCGCGAATGAAGTACCAGAAGTAGCCAGGCTTGGATTCGATCTGAGTCTTGAGTCGTTCGTCGCCGACGATCGTGTTCCCCTCGAACTCGACATTCGAGATGCGCTGGAGATGTCCTTCGTTGATCACGAAGATCACGTTCCGGTCGCCCGGCTGATCCCCTTCCAGGATGGTCACGGTCGCCTTGGGGTGGCCGCTGCGGTGGTAAAGCTCCTCGATCACGCGGCGGGCATTGTCAACGGCAAAGGCGCTAAGCGGATCGCCTTCCTTCAGGCCATGCTCCTTGTTCAGTTTCTTCTCGGAGATGTCGCGGTTTCCCAGATGCTTCACTTTGCGAATGCGCGGCCGCTCGAAGAGCTGATAGATGAGCACGATGCCGCCGTCGGTCTGGCGGGTGAAGGTTTTCACTTCGCGGTACAGGCCGCAGGCGTGCAGTCGGCGCACGTCCCCTTGCACCGTTTCGGGATCGAAGTCGCGGTCCTTTCGCGAGTGCAAGTGCTTTTGCACTTCCTGCTGGCGCTCGGGAGGGACTCCCAGGATCTCGACTGCCGCCACGATCTGCCGCTGGCCGCCCAGCGGCGTGGAGGGGGTCAGCGGCTGGGCTCCGGGAGGCGCGTCCGTTTGCGCCGGCGCAGGCAGGGCTACCTGGCTCCAGACAATCGCCGCGATCGTTGCCCAAGTAAGAGGAATCGCGACGAAACCAGGCTGCCCCACGGGGGATCGGCGAACAATGCGTGTGGTCAGCGGCATTCAAGCCTCCCGCGCCCGAGATCGGCCACTGGCCGCGCAGGGGAAATCCCCCGGATTTGGCGGCAATGGCCGCGTATCAGTATCTGAAAGCTCCCGGCGGGACAAGGTGAATTTGCCGGGAATTGAAGACCGAAATGAGTGAATGGGCTAGGGGCGCAGCGTCACTGCTGGCGGGCATACGCCTCTGGACAGGTTGCGGACTGGTCCGCTAGACTACGAGGCTCGCGAAACATAATCTGGGAAAGCACTTGGGTCGTCAAAAGCCCCCTTACTGGTAGGCAAGATGGTCAAGCTTGTAGTTCGAGACCGAGAAAGCATTCAGGAAGCGGTACGCCGCTTTCGCAAGCTGGTGGAGCGCAGCGGCATCAAGAAAGAGATGCGGCGCCGAGAATACTACGAAAAACCGAGCGAAATCCGCCGCCGGGCCCGCCTGCGAGCCGAGCGCCGCGCCCGTCGCGGACGGCTGACGCCCGGACTCTGATCGCGACGCTTCTGTCGTCTCCCTGGCGGCCGGCTAGCAGGGCCGCACGGGGCGAATTGGCCGAGATTTTCTTCCCCGCGAAACTTCTGCCTGGCGGCGAGGTTGTATCGTTAGCGACCAATCGAATAGAATACGAATAGTTAGCTTACAAACTAAATTGTCTCATGACTGCCAGACGAATACTCACCGGGATGCTGCTGCTGGCGTCGGTCGCCACCATAGTTGCGGCCGGGAACACGGTCCTCAGGTGGCAGGCGGCCATCGCGTCCCTGGCAACTCCCGTCCTGGTCCTGCCGCCGCATCCAGCGCCGCGTGTTGGACAGATGGCGCCCGACTTCGAGCTGCCGAGTGCCGACGGCAGCCGATCCGTGCGGCTGAGCAGCTTTCGCGGCCAGCGGCCCGTGGCCCTGGTCTTTGCGTCGATTACGTGCCCCTATTTCCGCAATGAAGCGCAGGCGCTGGAGCGGCTGTACCGCCAGTATGGCGACCAGGTCCAATTCCTGCTCGTCTATCAGCGGGAGGCGCATTCGGTGGGAACCACGCCTGTTCCCGAAAATGACGCCGACGGGATTGCCATCTGTCCTCCGCAGTCGCTGGCGGAGCGGAGCCAGGATTGCCAGCAGGCCGGCCACAAGCTGTCGCTGACAATCCCGTCGCTCGTGGATCAACTGAACGACCGCGTGGCGTACGACTACATGAGCGACCCGGTGCGGCTGTACCTGGTGGACGTTTCGGGAAAGATCGTCTTTCAGACCGCTCAGGGACCGTGGTCGTTCCGCGCGCAGGACCTGGAGCAGGCGATTCTGGCGTCGCTGCCGGCAGTGCCGTAGCGATTTTCCAGTCCGCTAGCTCGGCCTGCTCAGCGAGAAGATCGGCAATAGCAGTCCCATGGCAATGCTGCCGACGACGGCGCCCATCACGATGATCAGCAGCGGTTCGATCAGGCTGGTCGTGGCTTTGATCGCCGTTTCGACCTCGCGGTCGTAGTAGACGCTGACCTTGGCCAGCACGGTGTCGAGCTTGGCGGTCTCTTCGCCCGAGTTGATCATCTGCACCAGCGTGGGGGGAAACAGCGGACTGCCGCGCAGCGAATCGGCAATCCGGTCCCCCTGCGTGATCTTTTCGAGCACGCCGAGCCAGACCTGTTCGTAGTAGTAGTTGCCGGCGACTTCCCCGGCCATCCGAATGCAGTCCAGCATCGAAACGCCGGCGGCGACCATGGTGCCCAGCGTGCGCACGCTGCGGCTGAGGATCACCTTGCGATTCAGCGCCCCCAGCAGCGGAATATGGATCTTGAGCCAGTCGAAAAACTTGCGCCCCTCCGCGGTTCGCCGCGCCACGAAGAACGCCACGACTGCCGCCACCGCCGCCAGTGCCCACAGGTACCAGTAGTCGATCAGCACGTGCGACGCGCTGATGAGAAACCGCGTCATCAGCGGCAGTTTGATTCCTTTTCGCTGAAACAGCGGCTGGAACTTCGGCATCACGTAGGTCAGCAGAAAGGTAGTCACGCCGATGGCCAGCACCAGCATCACGGCCGGATAGGCCATCGCCGCCCGGATCTTCTGCCGCGTTTCGAGCTGCTTCCGCTGGTATTCGGCAATGGTGTCGAGCATCTGGCCGAGCGTCCCGGTGTGCTCGCTGGCCTTGATCAGGGAGATGTAGGTCCTGTCGAAGTATTTCGGATGGCGCGCCAGCGCCGCCGAGAAGTCCTCGCCGGATTCCACCTGGCTTTTGAGGTCGGCGAGCACCGATTTCAGCGTGCGGTTGGCTTCCTGCTGCGCGAGGCTGTCCAGGGCGACCGACAGGGTGATGCCGGTGTCCACCATGACGGCCAGTTGGCTGGTGGCGTAAATGATGTCGCTGGCGCCGATCCGCTGGGGAAAGAGTTCCAGGCCTGAGCCTTCTTCTTCCAGATCGAGGATTTGCAGGCCGTCCTTGCGGAGACGGCTGGCGGCCTCGTCGCGGTTTTCGGCTTCGATCGTCCCCTCGTGCACTTTGCCGAGGACGTCTCGGGCCCGATAGTCGAAGTTGATCGCGGTCATGCCTGCACTCTCAGGTCGTGGTCGATGTCTTCCCGGTCAAGCGGCCGTCACGCGGCCGATCGCGGGGCTCTCATGTATCGGGCGCGGCGGCCGCGGCAGCGGACGCTTCGTCCACCGGCGGCGTCGAACCGCGCTTGTCCAGCAGCGAGCCAAAGTCCCCGGAGATCTGGATCACTTCTTCTACCGTGGTCAGTCCTTCGCGAACCTTGCGGAAACCGTCGTGCCGCAGCGTAACCATGCCGGCGGCAACCCCCAGCCGGCGGATGTCTCCGATCGACGCGTCCGCCACGATCGCGTCCCGCAGTTCGTCTCCGATCCCCATGATTTCGTGGATCCCCAGCCGGCCGCTGTAGCCCGTGTTGCGGCATTTGCGGCAGCCGACCCCTTTGTAAAATCTGTCCATCGCATAGCCGGTCCGCTCCAGCGCCCGCTTCAGTTGCCGCGGCGGGTCATAGGCCTCGCGGCATTTGAGGCACACTTTGCGCACCAGGCGCTGGGCGAGGATCATATTCAGTGCGGCGCTGATCAGGTACGGCTCGACCCCCATGTTCACGAGGCGCGTGATTGCCGAGGGAGCGTCGTTGGTGTGCAGCGTGCTGAGCACGAGGTGGCCGGTGAGGGCGGCCTGAATGGCGGTGCGGGCGGTCTCTTCGTCGCGAATTTCGCCGACCATGATCACGTCCGGGTCCTGCCGCAAGAGTTGGCGGAGGGCCTTGGAGAACGTCAGGCCGACGCGCTCCTGCACCTGGAACTGGTTGAGGAGCGGCAAATGGTATTCGATCGGATCCTCAACGGTGCAGATGTTGTTCTCCATCGAGGCGATCTCGGCCAGCGCGGCGTAGAGCGTGGTCGATTTGCCGCTGCCGGTCGGACCGGTGACCAGGACGATCCCGTTAGGGGCCTGGATGCAGGTCTGGAACTGAACCAGCACGTCCTCGGCAAAACCAAGGTCGCGGAGATTGAGAGAGACGGCCCGCGTATCGAGCACGCGAATCACCGTTTTTTCTCCGCGGTTGCTGGGGAAGGTGCTGACGCGGAGGTCGATCTTGCGGCCGTCGAGCATGACGTGCACGCGGCCGTCCTGGGGCAGCCGCCGCTCGCTGATATCCAGGCCGGCCATGATCTTGATGCGGCTGGTGATCGCGGACAGCAGGTGCAGCGGGACCTCGAGCGACTTGTAGAGCTTGCCGTCGATGCGATTGCGGACGCGCGTGCAGCGCTCCGCCGGCTCGATGTGAATGTCGCTGGCCCCTTCACGGACGGCATTGAAGATCATGTAGTTGACCAGGCGGATCACCGGGGACTGGCCGGCCACTTCGGTGGCGTCGCTGATGTCCTCGATGGCGTCCTCGATGAGCGTGACCTCGGCGTGCTCCTGGTCCTCGATGATGTCGTCAATGACGAAGGTTTTGGAGTCCGGCAGCGTGGTGATCATCCGCCGGATGTCTTTGCTCGTGGTGGAAACGATCTGCACTTCCATCCGCGTCAGGCTGCGGATTTCGTCGATCAAAAAGAGATTGCTGGGCTCGGTGACCGCGACGATGATCGTCTCCCGGATGCGAAACAGCGGAAAGACGAGATTTTTCTCGATATATTCCCGCGGCAGCACGTCCACCACCTTGGGGTCGGCCAGCCGGGGCTCGAGCTTGGCGTAGGGGACGTTGTAAACGCTGGCTAGGCACTCGGTGATGTGGTCCTCGGTGCAGTGCCCCAGATCGACGAGGATTTCGCCCAGCAGCTTCCCCTTCCCTGTGCGCTGCTGCACCTCGAGCGCCGCCTGGATCTGGTCGATCGTGGCGTAGCCGCGCTCGACCAGGATGTTTCCCAGACGTTTGGGACCGGCGGTGGGTGCGGAGGTTGTCATGGGTCGGCTTCGGGGGATCAGTTTGCAGTCCAGGTGTCGGGGTGTGCGGGTATGAGGGTGTGCGAGTCGTTGGAATCTGCCACCCTCACACTCTCACACCCGCATACCCGCATACTTCGCGACATCAGTCATGCGCTAAACAAAGCTCCTTACCGCTTCAATCACCGTGTCGTACACCTCAAGCTGCTGGTCGATGCGGGTGATTTCCAGGATCTTGCGGTTGACGATGTTGCTGGTGGAAATCTTCAGGTCCCCCTCCATGGCCCGCAGCGCTTCCTGAGCGTTGATGATCGCTTCCAGCCCGGCGCTGTCGATCGTTTCCGTGCCGTCCAGATCAATGACCACGTTGGGCCGCTCGAGCGCGGTCAGGAACGACTCCAGGTTCTCCGAGCGGTCGCCCCCCAGCTCCTCCGGAGTGTGTACGACCATCACGTCGCCAAAGACTTCGGTGGGAAGTTTCACGCTGCGCCCCTTCTGGAGTCGGCCTGATGTCTAGAGAACTTGCGTCAGATTCGAGGCATGGGACGGCGGCGGCTCCCCCAGTCCCAGGATGGCCTCCACGTGCTGGAACAGCTCCCGCGGGCTGAACGGCTTGCCTAGCAGCATGTAAATGCCGTAGTTCTCCTTCAGGTCGTGCGGAGAAAGCTCGAAGCCCTTGCCGGTGAGCATGATCACCGGGATGTGGGCGGTGCCTGGGTTGTTTTTTATCCGCTCAGCCAGCGACAGGCCGCTGAGCCGCGGCATCTGGCAATCGGTGACGACCACGTCCGGGACCTGTTTCTGGATCAAGTCCCAAGCCTCTTCGCCGTCGCAGGCGCAAGTGACGTCGTACCCGGCGCGCTTGAACTTGAACTCCGCAGCCCGCAGGATGTGGACTTCGTCGTCGCAGAGCAGGATGCGTTTTGAGGCTGCTTGCATCATAAGGGCTTAAATCAAGTCAGGCGGAATGGCTTGTGATCGTCGCGCAATGACTTCTGCACATTGAGAATTGCAAGTTTTTAATTGCAAGTTGCAAAATGAAATGCACGTCGTGCGATGTGACCTTCGCGGCAGTTCAATTTGCAATTTGCAATGGACAATAATCAGTTTGCAATTGCTCCTCATCACTTGCTTCTGATGTCGGACCGCCCGGCACCATCGTTACGCGCTAATTTGTGCCACTCCCGGCAGGATCACGCGGAACGTGCTCCCCTGCCCCGATTCGCTTTCTACTTCGATCCGTCCGCCGTGGATGTCTTCCACAATGTGCTTGACCAGCGGCAACCCCAGGCCGGTTCCCGCGGCCATGTCCTTGTCCTTGGCAACGCGATAGAACTTTTCAAACACCTTTTTGCAATCGGTGGGCGACAGTCCGACGCCGGTGTCTTCCACTTCGAAGATCACCTCTTGATCCGCCAACCGGCTGCGGATCACCACGCTGCCACCGGGGCGCGTGTACTTGACCGCGTTGGAGACGAGGTTGATTGCCGCCTGGAGCAGCGTATCCCGGTCCGCCAGGACGCCCAGGTAAAGCGGGCTGAGGTCGGCCGAGAGCCTGATGTCCTTTTGCTCGGCGGCCGGCGCCAGCAGGTTGTACGCCTCCATCAGCAGCTCGTTGAGCGACCGGGCGGACTTATTGACGTTGACCACGCCGGCCTCGATCCGCGCCAAGTTGAGCAGGTTCTCAATCAACCGCTGGAGCCGGTCGGTCTGGCTGCGAATGATCGCAAAGAATTCGTCGCGCTCCTTCTCGCTGGCCGCGTCGCCGTCTTCCAGCAGCTCCAGGTAGGCCTTGATGCTGGACAGCGGCGTTTTCATCTCGTGGCTGGCGGCGGAAACGAACTCCGCGTTCCGCTTTTGCACCGCCTTGAGGCTGGAGATGTCGGTGAGCACCGCCACGGCGCCGTGGCTATTGGCACGGTCCTGCGCCGTCGCGTCGAAGCGACCCAGCAGCGGTCGGCAGGCGATGCGATACCACGCCGTGGCCCCTTCGTCGTCCACGATGGCGACTTCGCCGCTGCGCTGCGTGGCCGCCTTTCGGCGGCGGGTTTCGTTCAGCAGGTTGACCAGCTCGTGGCAGCGGATCAATTGCTCGAGTGCCGCGTGCTCAGTTTCGAGCGAGTGGATGCCGAGCACGTGCTGGGCGCTGGGATTGGCCAGTGTAATGTCGCCGTATTGATCGACAGCCAGAACGGGGTCGGCCAGACCGGCGAGGATTTCCCGAATCTGGTCGCGCTCGCAGGCGTGTCGCCTGGCTCGCACTTCCGCCCCCGCCCGGGCGTGCTCGGCCTCGGCCTCACGGTCCGCCATCGCCTGGAAGCAATCCCGCAGTTTCTGGAAGACAGGTTGCCAGGGATGGTCCGCATCGACGGGCGGGAGCGCCTCCAGGATCGAGTCGGCCGATACTTCGGCGGGATCGATCTGGGCGAGCAAGTTGAAAAAGCGGTTGGCGTCAGCCGCTGCCTGCTGCTGCGCTTGCCAGGCCAGCCACAAGACCCCCACGCAAGCCGTGATGCCAATCGCTGCCAGCCCCAGCCGCGCTCCCCAGAATGGCGCGATGGCGGGTTCGAAGACCCACACCAGTCCCAGCGCAGCGCAAGCCGCCGCCGCGAGTGCCGCGGGCAATTGCGACTTGAGCAACGTTCTGGGATGAAAGGCAACCACGGAGTGCTTCCTCGTTCTCTGCTGCGTCAAGTTGTCCGCGATCGACTGCCAACTACGCACTGGTTATCTGGCAGCCGGTCCCCCTGGACTTGGCGACGCGCACGACCCTGCGAGTGCTTGCCCTGGCCTGGCGCAGGTTGATGCGGCAAGCAAAGTTAGGTCAAAAGCGACGACCGGCAACACCGTGCGGCAGGCCGCAGTCAGGCCGTCTTTTCGGGGAAGATGCTGGCGACTGAGAGAGCCAATTCACGAAACCCGGCCGTAGACGGCGGGCGCGCAATCGGCACAAGCGAAACACGTGGCCTCATCCCTACCATGCGAACGATTGCCGCGGCCTATTTTGGGGCTCGCGACGCGGCAACGCGATTTGCAGCCGCCGCCGGGGCGCCAGGCGAGCGATAGAGGACATTGTCCGGTTCGAGCTCCGCTGCCCGATGAAAATGCACTAAGGCCTCGTCGTGTTGCGAGGCTGCTTCCAGGACACGCCCCAGGCAGTCGTGCAGATCGGCCCGCTGGGGGGCCAGCTCCAGCGCCGCGCGAAGCTGCTGCCGCGCCTCGTCAAGTTCCCCGCGATAGAGGAGCAGTTCCGCTAACTGGAGGCGGGCGTCCACAAACTGCGGTTTGCCTTTCACCAGGCTGGCAAGCTGCTGATAACAAGCCGCCTCGTTCCCTTCATTCCAGCGGTTGAGTGCCGCCTCGAGCCGCGCGGCGTCCCGTTTCGCCTCAAACGCAGCCACCACCTCTTCCTTGCGCTGTTTCCGCCGCGGCGGCTGCTCGGCCAGCTCGCGCTTGAGCGACGAAAGCGTCGTGCAGCCCGGTCCAATGCCGAGCGCCATCACGATTAACGCGGTGACTTGAAGTAATGGACGCAGCGAGTTCATGGTGACTTGGGAGCTGGGCCGGCGGCCGTAGGAAAGGCTTTCCCCGGAGCCACGGAGGAGGGCTCGATCGTGGAGGAAGGTCCGGGAATGCCCGGATCTTCGATCGGCCCAAACGGCAGGTCTCCGTGCGGCATGTGCTCCGGCCGCCACGGAAAACCCTCCTTGGAATAATCGCGATGCGTGCGCTCCCAGGGTGCATGGGCCTGGTTGAGGTACTCGTGGATGCTCTCGTTGAAACCGCCCGCCGCCACGATTTCCTGCCGCAGATTGATCGCCTCGCGATTCATGGAATCGAACTGGATCGACCAGTCGATTTGCCGCAGGGCAGTCTCGAAATCCCCGGCGGCAAAGGCCGCCCTGGCCAGCCGCTGGTAGTGCAAGGCGTAGTTGCGGCGGGCGATCGGGCTCATTTTGTCGAAGACGACGGAATGCCGCTGGACGAACTGGTGCTCGTACTTGGCCCCTTCGTCGCCGATCACCGGCTCGGCCACGATGCGGGGCGTGATCAGAACTATGATTTCGCTTCGCTCGATGTCCTCGGTTTTGGTGCGGAAGAGCGGTCCCAGCCAGGGGAGGTTGCCGAGGTAAGGAACCTGGGAGGTGTTGGTCTTGAGATCCTCGCGAATCAGGCCGCCGATTACGACGGTGCGCCCGTCATAGCACATGACGTTGGTGGTCACTTGCGTCACGGACTTGTTGGGCAGAGTCAGTCCCGAGCTGACCGTCACGCTTCCTGTGGACAGCTCCGGATGCACTTCCATGCGGATCTGGCCGTCGGACTGGATGAAAGGCCGGATGCGAAGCAGCGTGCCCACGTCCAGAAAGCTGACCGACTGAGTTGAAAAGGTCTGTGTGACGGTGGTGTTGACGTAGCCGAGCTGCTCGCCGATCTGGATTTCGGCCCGCTGCTTGTTCAGGCACAGTACTCGCGGCGAGGCGATCACGTTGGTGTCGCCGATTTTTTCGAGTGCTTCGACGAAGACGGACAGGCTGGCGTCGAGAAAGCCGAACTTCAGCCCCCCTTCGGTCGTGGGGATGCTGGAGAGATCCGACAACGGGTTGTTCACGATCAGCCGGACGTTGTCCTCGTTGAGCAGGGCCTCCCAATTGACGCCCATCCGGAACTCATCGTCCAGCTTGACGTTGATGATCATGGCCTCGATGGCCACTTGTTTTGGATTCACGTCCACCTGGGCGTAGAGCTGATCGACCTGCTTGAGGATGGCTTCAAAGTCTCGCACCACGACGACGTCCGGCCCGCCGAAATCGTTGCCGCCGGTTTTCGTCTGGTCGGATGGAATGTCCACCTGGGAAGCGGCCGAAACGGTCGCTTTGCCGCTTTCCGAGAGCATTGGCGCGATCAGCGCCATCAGGTCGGCGGCCTTGATGTAGTTGGGGCGATAGACGCGCATCAGCACGCGGTCCTGCGTCTGGTCCATCGCTTCAAAGTCGGCGGGCGTGCCGACGTAGACGATGTCATTTTCGTGCCGCCAGATGAGGCCGGCGGTCTTGAGGATTGCCGACAGGGCCGTTTCGGCATCGACGTCGCGGAGCGACGCGGTCACCGTTCCGCCGACGTTTTTGCTGGCCAGGATGTCGATGTTGGCAGCCTGGCTGAAGACCTTGAGCGCTTCGCGAACGTCCGCATTTTCCAGCGAGATCGAAAGCTTGCCGTCATCTTCGTTCCGCTCGATGGCCGGGGGCAACGTCTCGGCGCTTTTTTGGCCCGTGCCTGCTTGCTGATTGGCGGACCGACTGCCGTCGGCCAATTCGCCGGACTTGTCCGCAACCTGCTCCTGCAGCTCCGTGATCGCCTGGCTGACATTGCGCTGACGGCGGTCCTGGTTGTCGCGGAATTGTTGGAAGGCCTCCTCCAGACTTTCCACTTGCGCGGAGAAGAGGCGGTAGGCGGTTTGTGCCCCGGGCAGCTCGGAGAGCGGAACGAAGTGAGGCGACTGGGCGCTTGCCGCCACGTGCGCCAACGGCGCCAGCTCCGATTTGGTTTGCGACTCGGTTTCGGGGACGACGCGGGCGGTGGCAGTCAAGCGCGGATCGGCTGGCGTTAGCTGCTGTGAAGACGGAGGCTTGGGTCGCGTGGAAAGGGCCACGGCCACGGCCACGGCCAGACCGGCGGCAGCAAAGACACACAGAACGGTGATTCGCAATCGCTTTGTCATGGTCATCCGTGACCTGTTATCGCTGGCTGCGCGGCGTCAAGGTTGATCTTGCTGTGGCGGGGCAGGCGTGCTGTGGCTTGCTTCAATGCGGTCGGAACCGGTCAGTTTGGGTCGGGGAAACTCCAGCCAATATTCTCTGTCGTGGCGCTTCATCGCGACGCGGTTCCGCTCGATGCGGAGGAGCTGAAAACTCACAGGCGGCCCCTGGGCCGTGGCGACGGCGACTTCGCTTCCTTCGCGGTACACCTCACCGTTGATGACGGCCATTTTGTTCGACTTCCCGTACACGATGCTCTCGAGCACCAGGCCGACCTCCGCCGGCGAAAACGGCAAGGCGGGCTGGCCGCCCGGGTCGGTTCCCCCCGCCAGCGACGTCGCCAGGTCCGGCGCCTTAAACGGCTGCGGCCACTGCGGATCGAACGCGGCGGGCTGCGCCAGGGGATCGCGCCGCCGTGCTGCGAGCAGTTGCCGCCAATCGGCCAGCGGTTTTCCGGACTTCCCGACAGTCGGAACGACGCCCACGAGCCGGTTTTCCAGGATCACGGCCGACTGTTTACCGCTGCTCGCGGCATTCTGCGCCGTGGCGGGAGCGGCAGTGGACCCTCCTCCAAATCTCCGCCACAGGATCGGCCCCCAAAACCAGGCCGCGGCTGCCAGCAGCACCAGCAGCACCGCGGTCTTTTTCGGATTGGCGACCAATTCGCGGCGAATTGCGCCCAGTTGCTTGCCCAGTTTCACGTTCGCGGCGCTGGGGGCTGCCGCCATGCGGCCGCAGTTCCCAGCATCTCCTCTTATCGGATTCGATCAATCGGACTAATCGGCAGAACCGGCAAGGTCGCCGAAAAACGTCAATGTCATCTCGCACTGGAGGCTAGCACCGCCTCCCTCTGGCTGCGAAATCCGCACGTGCGAGGGGAATATCGCCTGCGGCATCTTTTCGATGCGCGACAGGAAATCAAACAGTTGTTCGAAGTCTCCCTGGATCGACAGCGCCACGGCATATTGCCGCAGCGATTGCAGGCTGCGGGCCGACTGCGGCTCGAACTTGACCAGTTGCAGGTCGGTCTGGCGGGCCTGTTCGGAAATCCGGGCATAGAAAATCGCGAGCTGCTGTGGATCGGGCGCGAGCTGCTCCCAGCGGTCTGTCTCCTTGAGGATTTCCGCCAGCCGCTTGCGCTCGTTGGTCAGGGGAAGGGTCAACTGGTCGGCCTGGACGATGTGCAGACGCTTGTCCCTGAGCTGTCGGCTGAGGTTGGAAATCGTCTTTTGAAACGGCAGGAAGACGAACAGGATCGAGGCCAGCGCCACCAGCGCGATCGCCAGGGTTACGACCCAGGTGGGCGCCTGGGAAAGGTTAGTCAGTCGAAGCTTCATGGCTGGGAACCTCCGTGCGCCAGGTGCAGGAGCCGTTCAGCTCTGGAGACATGTCCCGCGGGGGGCCGGGGAGGCTCGACGGCGGGGCCACCTTCCTGCCCGTAGCCAGGTTTGGCCACCACGTGAATGTGGAAGCGGGACTCTCCCGTGGCTTTCCCGGCGCCTGACGATTCCACTCCCTTGAGATGTGCCGCGGCAATCAGTGAGGATTTGCCGAGTTCATCCACGTAGGCGTGCAGCTCGGTCAGTACCGTGGCGGTCCCCGTGATCGACAGTACGACTTGTCGCCCGTCGCATTCATCTCGCAGTATGCCCAAATCCGCAATGGCGGGAGAAGGCGTCTGTTTCAGATTGCCCGCGGGGGACGAAGCGGGATGGATGACCACCCCCTGCGGCAAAATCTCAAAGGCGATCGTGACCTCCGAGAGTCGGACCGAGTCCGGTAGCGGGCGAATGATCGCGGCCAAAAGCTGGGTGCGCGGCCAGGGGTGGGCCAGGTAGGCGTACAGGCTGGCGACTTCCTCTGCCCGCGCAATTTCCTGCCTTACGAGCTGCAACTCGGCCTCGCGCTTCAGCGCCTCGGCGTACTTGGGCTCGACCTGGATCAACTCGAGCTGAATGCCGCGGCGAATCATCCATTGATAGAGCGAAGCGCTCAGGATGGCGGCGGCAAAAATGCCCGCGACGGTGCACCACCAGCTTCGGGCGCGGCGCTGCACCCGCTGTTGCTTGTAAATCTCCGGCAGGAAATCGATGTTCTTCATGAGCTAATTCAGGTCGCGGAGGGCAAGTCCCACGGCCACGTCCCACGTTCCCTTGCGTCCCAGGTGGGAGCCAGTCGGGAACAGGCGGAAAGGATCGCTGACCTCGCAGGGGAGAGTGAGCAGCTTGGTCAGGCTCTCGGCAAGTTGAGGGGAGGCTTCGCCGCCGCCGATCACGCAGCGGGCCAGCGGCTGGCCGCGGAAGGTGACGCTGTGATAGCGGACGCACATGGCCAGCTCCTGGGCCAACCGCTCGACGATCGGTCGCGTGGCTTCGGTGACGCTGCGGACCACATCGGGATCCTGGAGGTCGCTGCGGCGGTCGCCATGGCTGCGGCGCAGCGCGGCGGCTTCGGAGGGTTCCATGTTCAAATGCCTGGCCACGGCCGCGTCGAACTGCGTGCCGCCGATGTCGATGTACTTCACAAACAGCATTTCGTCCCCCTGGGTGATGACGGCTGCCGTCCGGGCGAAACCGACGTGAACCACCAGGGCACGCTGCTTGAGATCGTCGCCCCGCCGGCACTGGGAGGCGTAGTTGCGGGCCAGTGCCGCCGGCTCGACGTCGACCGCAACGGGGCGCAGCTCGGCCAGCTCGATCATTTCCAGGGCCTGTGCCAGCACTGGTCGGTGGCAGGCAAAGACGATGATTTCACGCAGCAGCGTGTCCCCTTGCCGCACGTCCACCGACTCCACGTAACGGAGTTCGGTTTCTTCGACGGGGAACGGCACGCGCCCGGCAATTTCCTGGGCGACGGCGCGGTCCAGATCAGGTCCTCCGACCTTGGAGACGCGCACGTTTTGCAGCACGAGCTGTTTGTCGCTCAGGCAGAGCACGACGTCGCGGCCCACGAACGGCCGCTCGCGCAGACCGCGTTTGAGCGTTTCCGCGGTGCGTTGCGTCTGCTCCTGGGTCGAAGTCTTGGCCGGGGCCGGCGGAATCTCCCAGCGGCCGGCGGCCAGCACGCGGGTGCGGTCGCTTGAAAATTGCACCATCTTGACGAAGCGCGTCCCCACATCGACGCCGATGGGAGCCGTTCCCTGCCGCTTGAACCAGGTCAGCATGCGCGCCACCCCCTTGTCAGGAGCCCCCGAGGAGGTCTTCGATGATGTTTTCCAGCGGATCGAGCACGCCGTTGGGCTTGGCTTTCTGGGCCGGAGGCCTGGGTTCGGCCAGTCCGGTCGTGGGATTGATCACGATGGAGAGGTAGCGGCGATCTTCGCCGCGGCCTGCCGCCAGCCACAGCACCGTTTCATCGGTGCGGGAGGTGCTCCCCAGACGATTGAACTCGACGTCCGCCACTTCGACCGGCGTCGGCAGGTTGATAAGTGCCGCGATCAGTTGCACGTCCCCATCGAGGGAAGGGAAATCCTTGAGTTGGGCGGTCAGGGTCTTGCCGCCGTCGCTGACCTGGTGGAAGGGAGAAGCCGGCAGCACGTCCAGGGAGGTGTTCGTGCCCGCGTGCTTCAGCGAGTACTCGTTGTTCGCGGTGCTGAACGTAACCCGATAGGTCGATGAGTTGCTGACCGCCAGGCTGCGGGCCAGCTCCAGGTCGCAGACGACCGACTCCGCTCCGGCGTCGAGCTTGTCGTGTACGCCGGATCCAAGGTAGGGCATGGTAAGCGCGGCCATGACCGCCACGATCAGCACGACGACGATCAGCTCGACGAAAGAGAGGCCGGCGCGCGAGCGAGCGCAGAGAGCAGAATGCCGAGTGCATTCTGCACCCTGCACTCTGCATTTTGTTTCAGCGTTTGGCCGCTTGGTTCCCATGGTTCTTCTGCAGCACTTCCTTCAGGAGCGCATTCTGCTCCTTGAGCAGGTCGCGAATCGACCGCAATTCCCGCAGCATTTCTTCCCGCTGCACGGTGGCGTCCACAAACGGGGATTGCCCCGCGGGCGGGGCCGCCCCCAGCGTGCTGTAAAACAGTAGCATGCCCAGCGCAACAGCCGCGCAAGCGGCCAGAGGCGCAGCACCGTGAGAGCGCAGCAACATGGCGGATTCTCCAAGTCCAAATGAGAGGGTTGTGACGATTGAGCGGTCCGAAGGCCGGCGGCTGCTCCGCCGCGTCTACTGCGACGATTCGCCCCAGGAAACCAGGTTCCAACGCAGGCCGGCGTCGCCGTCCGCTTTCACATAGATCGGCTGGCTCCAGTTCGGCCAGTGATATGTCACGTTGGTCGGAGGCGCGAAATTCAGCTTCGGCGCCGCGACAAGAAGATAGGGGCTGCGCTCCATCCAGCGGGGGTAATACTGCTCGCTGAGACCCAAGGGGAACAGCAGCGGATTGTACTGAGCGAGAAAATCGTTCAGCGACTGCTGCCATTGCACCTCGCTCACCGCGTTCCACTCGGTGCGGGCATTGATCCCAAAGCCGTCGGCAAACACGCGGCCCGTGAGCGTGAGCATCGTTCCCTTCGTCCCGGCGCTCACGACAAACTGGTTCCACGCGATCACCAGGCCGTTGATGGTGCAAATTGACGAGCTGGCGGCAACCACGTCGTTCTTCACAATCGCCAGCGGCAATTGGGAGCTAGCACTGCTCCCTTCCAGGTTGGGAAGGTTCATTCCGGACAATTGCACGCCCGTTCCGCTCAAAGTGATGACGGCCGTGGAATTTTCGCACAGGAGAGTGCCCGTCAATTTGCTCCCCATCATGAAGTTCCAGTTTCCGTCCGTGCGAAAGACCCCCAGCGGATTGGTCAGCGGATCGGGAGCCAGGATCTGGTTCTTGGCGGGAGTAATGAGCACGTCCTGCAGCCGCGGAATGGCGTACACCTTGCCGCCGGAAAAGAGCTGGTACGTCGTCACGCCCGATGGAAAGGTCAGTGGCACGCTCGAGTTGCCGCTGATCCCGACCACGTTGACGCCCAGCCAGTCGGTCAATTCGCTATTCACACCGCCGGATTGTCGCGTGTTATCGAGCGCGACCGTGCCCGTGAAGGGGCGATAATCGGTGCCGGCCTGCGCGAACAGTTTCAAGTCCTTGAGGTAGCGCTCGCGGGAGCCTTGGTACTTCGGATACGCCTGGCACAGTCGCAGTCTACCCTCGAAGCAGGCGTTTCCTCGAATCTGGCAGGGAAGCTCGATCGGCATATCGCGCGGCGTACTCGAGGCGTTCCATTGGTACACCGTGTAAGTGTTGAGCTGCGACCAGCGGCTGGGAGTCGTGGCAGCATTCAACTGCCGCCGCGTAAGCTGTGCCACCGTTTGGACGCGATAGGTTACCTGGGCGTTGGGCTGCGCCGGATCGACCGCCGTACCGACCGAGGAGAGCGTGACGCGGTAGGGATACTCACCATAGCTGGGGTGCGAGCTGGTCAGCGACGGATCGCCAGTGGCAAAACCGACGTCGTAGACAACGCCGCTTCCCAAACTGCCGTGCAACGTGGTATCGACGCCCGCCCAGGTGCCGTCGTGCATCTTGCGCAGCGCGACCGAAATGCCGGTCACCGCAGCCAGCCGGGCCTTGTCGAGCCCGCTGATGTTCGTTTGCGACTGCTCGACCTGGTATTCCATGCGGAGCATGGCGTACGACAGCGTGAGCGTCAGGGCCAAGAGTCCCAAGACCAAGACCACCGCCATGCCGCGACGGGCGCATTTCGGATTTCGGATTTCGGATTTTGGATTGTCGACTGCGGATAATCCGCAATCCTCAATCTGCAATCTGCAATCGTTCATGGCCGTTCTCCGTCGCGGGATCTATTTTCGCAAGGTGTAGGTCAAGTTGGCGGAGCCCAAAAACGGAATGGGATCGGGCCGGGACTGGTCGCCGCTGACGATTTGCAGCTCCACCTGGAGGCTCACCGTCCGCAGACCCGTTTGCGTGCTGTACATGTCCAGTGGCCAGTTAATGTTCTGCCAGGCGATCTGGCCGCCGCGATACTGGCTCCACTGGCTCTCTGAAGGGGCCATGAATCGCTTGAAGCGGATCATGCCGAGGGGGGTTGAGGTCAAGCCTCCCAAGAGCGGCAGCGTGTCTACGCTTCCCGTACGCAGCCGGTCGGTGAGCTGGTTCTTGATCGTTTGCGCGCTCGAGTGGAACGAGTCAATCAGCACCCGCCACAAGAGTTCATTGGATGGACCGGGCACGACGCTGGTGTTGGTCGGCCAGGTCATTTCCAGCAGCTTGTTGGGCGCGCCAGGATCGCAGGAAAAGACGACTAGTTCATTGACCCGCGGCAATCCGGCCGGATCAACGGCCGCTCCGGTGGGACGCCACACCGCCAGGCTGTCGGGGAATGTCTCGCCAGCGGCCGAATAGTTGATAATCAGGCAGCCTGGAAACGACTCGCTGGCTGTCGCCTCGACGACAGCCTTTTCGATGCGATCGATCGATACCCGGGCGTGCTGTGCCGCGGTGGCCTGACTTTTGCAGACCTCGTAGGACGAGTAGACGGCAAAGGCCAGCGTCGCGCAGGCGCCGCCGATGAGCACTAGCACCGTGCCCGCCACCAGCAGCTCGGCCAGCGTCAGGCCGCGCCGAGGGCGGCGGCGCGCAGCGCGCGACCGGCATTTGGCACTAAGGTGGCGGCGGAATGTAGGCATACACTCGTCTCCTGACGGCCAATTCCCGCTCAGTGCCGTCGGCGGCCACGTAATCCACGGCCACTTCGACGGCCCGGTAGTAGCTCGTCTGACCGTCGGCCAGCGGCTGCGAAGGATCGGCCGGATCCACGTAATACACCTTCACCCGTTGGCGGAAGTTGTCGAAGAAACCGTCCGGCACGCGAAAGCCGGGATGGCGCAGGCCACCGGCGTCGTCACCGGTTCCCATTTCCTGACCAAACGCGTCTTTCGCCGGCAAGAGCGAAAGCTGGTGGTAATCGTCGGTGTCGTCGAACAGCGACCGGCCGGCACTTGTTTCGTTGGCTTCGGTTCCCAGACTCGAGTCCGTCGGCGATTCGCCCACCTCCATGTAGCGCTTGGTGACGATCTCGTCGAGCAACTGGTCCGCCAGCCCTTCGGCAATCGTCCGCCGCACCAATTCATCCGTAGTTCGCAGCGAGCTTTGGGCCGCCAGCAGCAGCACGGAGCCGGCCAGGGCCATGATGCCCAAAGCAACGACGGCCTCGATGAGGGTGAAGGCGGGACGAGCTTTCATGGCCGCTGCCCGATGGGGAAAAGAAAGAACACGGCGGGGTCCCCTCTAGCTCCCAGCTATCCCCGCCGTGCTCAAAACCAACGCCCCTCCCCGAGGCGCGGTTGCGTCTGAAACCTACGGCGCGGGGGGGCGATGTCAAATCAGGGGGAATGTGCGGCCGCAGAGGCGGCAGAACCGGCACAAACGGAAAAGTAGAAGCGGAATGAATTCCGTTCTACAGTGACCAGTCCAGCCCCACGTCCAGGCTGGGCGCGGAGTGCGTCAGTGCGCCGGCGCTGACCCGCTCGATGCCGGTTTCGGCAATGGCGCGGATCGTTTGCAGATTGACGCCGCCGGAGGCTTCCAGCTCGACGGCTGGCGCCAGATCGTCGCGAATGGCCACCGCCTGGCGCAAGAGGTCCGGCGTCATGTTGTCCAGGAGGACGATGTCGGGACGGGCCGGGAGCACCTCACGGAGCTGATCGAGCGAATCGACCTCGACTTCGATGATCATCGGTTCCGCATCGGCGTCCGCGGCCAGCACGGTTTGCATGAACTGCCGCGACTTTTCCACTGCCTCGGCCGGCGTGTAGTGCGCGCCGCCGCCGGACTGCCGGCCGAGCGCCAAGTGGTTGTCCTTGATGAGCACCGCGTCGAACAAGCCCGTGCGGTGGTTGTGGCCGCCGCCGCAGCGGACGGCATACTTTTCCAGCCGCCGCCAGCCAGGCGTCGTCTTGCGAGTGTCGTAAATCCGGGCCTTCGTCCCCGCGACGGCATCGACGTACTGCCGCGTGAGCGTGGCGATGCCGCTGAGGCGTCCGAGGAAATTCAGCAGCGTCCGCTCGCAGGTGAGCAGGTCGCGGGCGGAGCCGGACAGCCTGGCCACGACGGCGCCGGCGCCGACTGCCGCGCCGTCGCTCGATAGCTCGTGCCACGAGACGTCGGCATTCATTTCCTCCAGCACGAGTGCTGCCGCCGGCAGCCCGCAGACGACTCCCGCTTTGCGGACCACGACGTCTGCACTGCCGCGCGCTCCCTCGGGGGTCAGGGAAACGGTCGTCCAGTCGTACGTGCGGTCGAGGTCTTCGGCCACGGCCAGGCGCACCAGCCGACGGCAGTCCTCGGCCAGTTGGGCGTTCCACTGGAGCTGCGTGAAGTCTTTGGCGGTCATAGCTTCAGGACGGGACGCAGTTGTCGGCTTTCGCGGAGCGAAAGCAGACTTTGACGCCCTCGACGGGTCGCGGCGGCACGTGTTATTATCGTGAATTCCCTTCGCTGTGACAGGACCGCGCGCCAGCCCGGTTAGCTTGTTGTGATCATCATCCTTCGTTCCGACGTCTCGGAAGACCAGCTCCAGCACGTCCTGGAACGCGTGGAATCGCTCGGCTTTCGCACGCACTTAAGTCGCGGCACCTACCGCACGATCATCGGCCTGATCGGTGACGAAACGAAGATCAGCCCCGAGCCGCTGAAGGCGATTCCGGGCGTCGCGGACGTGGTGCCGGTGCTACCCCCCTATAAGCTGGCCAGCCGCGAAGCCCATCCGCAGCCGAGCATCGTGAACGTGAGTGGAGTCAAGATCGGCGGCGGCCATCTGGCAATGATTGCCGGGCCGTGCTCGGTGGAAGAGCCGGAGCGGATGAACACGATTGCGGCCGCCATCAAAGAGGCCGGGGCCAACATCCTGCGCGGCGGCGCGTACAAGCCGCGCACGAGCCCTTACGCGTTCCAGGGTCTGGGCGAAGAAGGATTGAAAATCCTCCGCGACACCGGGGATCGATACGGACTGCCGGTTGTTACCGAGGTCACCGATCCCCGCTGCGTCGATGTGGTTGATCAATATGCCGACATGATCCAGGTCGGCGCGCGGAACATGCAGAACTTCGTCCTGCTCACGGAAGTGGGACGCACGAGCAAGCCGGTGCTGCTGAAGCGCGGCATGAGCGCCACCGTGCAGGACCTGCTGATGAGTGCCGAGTACATTCTCTCGCAAGGCAATTCGCAGGTCGTGCTGTGCGAGCGCGGCGTGAAGGGTTTCGACACGGTGACGCGCAATCTGTACGACGTGGCGTCGGTGGCGGTGGTCAAGGGTTTGTCGCATTTGCCGATCATCGTCGATCCCAGTCATGCCACCGGGCGGCCAGACCTGATCCCGCCGTGCGCCTTGGCCGGCGTTGCCGTCGGCGCGGACGGCGTGCATATCGAGGTGCACGATTGCCCGGAGAAGGCCAAGTCGGACGGCCCGCAGGCGCTGTTGCCGCGGCAATACGCCGAGTTGGCGGAGCAGATCCGAAAGCTGGCGGCAATGTTTGGCAAAACGATTTCGCGGGCTGGGCAAGAGTGAGTGGTGTCCGAACAAGGCAAAATGACCAATGCAAGATGCAAAAGTCAAAATGGTGTGTTGACGCGAGCCTGCTGACTTTTGCATTTTTCATTTTGCAATGATCATTTTGCATTTCCGAAATTCAACTCGCGCGATTTCACCTCTCACCAATCAGCCACCATGCGACGTCCCTTCATCGCCGGCAATTGGAAGATGAATCTCAACCGCGCGCAGGGCGTGGAACTGGCCGCCGCGCTCGTCGCCAAAGTGGGCGGGTATCCGCATGTGGATATTGCCGTCTGTCCGCCCGCTGTTTACCTGGAAGCGGTGCGGGGCGCAATCGACAATTCGCCAATCGGCCTGGGAGCTCAGAACTGCCATCACGAGGCCAAAGGGGCCTTCACGGGCGAGGTCGCGCCGCAAATGCTCCTTGACGTCGGCTGCAAGTACGTGATCCTGGGCCATAGCGAGCGGCGTCACATCTTCAAGGAAACCAATCAGGACGTGAATCGCAAAGTGACGGCGGCACTGGCCGTTGGTCTGGTTCCGATCGTCTGCCTGGGGGAGCTCCTCGAGGAGCGGCAATCGGGCCGGACGAAGGCGGTTGTGAAGGAGCAACTGGAGGGCTCGCTGGCGGGGCTGTCTGCGGATCAGGCGGCCAAGATCGTGCTGGCTTACGAGCCTGTGTGGGCGATTGGAACGGGCGTGGTAGCCACTCCCGAGCAGGCGGAGGAGGTGCATGCCGACCTTCGCAATTTGCTGCACAGCCGATACAATTCGCAAGTTGCATCGCAAATCCGCATTCAGTACGGCGGTAGCGTGAATGCCGAAAACGCCGCCAGCCTGCTATCCCAGCCGAATATCGACGGGGCGCTGGTGGGTGGCGCGTCGCTGAAGGCGGACAGCTTCCTGGGAATTGTGGCGGCAGCCCGCCGGTAGGGACTATACGTTAACAAACTCACGCAAGACCAAAATCCGAACCTCGAAGCCGATCACCGCCGACCATGCTGGGCATGGTGCCCGGGCGGTGCCCGATCCGAAACAAATTCCAAATCTCAAGAGCCAATGCTCGAAACTTACTAAGGGGCGTCGCTTGGCGTTTTTCGCCCTCGGTCATTCGTGCTGTTTCGGATTTCGAGCTTCGTATTTTGGATTTTAGAGACTGACCACATGGAACCGCTGTTCGCATTCAGCTCCTGGCACTACGTGTACAGCATTCCGCTGTCCATCGTGTCTATCTTTTTGATTCTCGTCATCCTGGTGCAGCGCGGCCGCGGCGGAGGCTTGACCGGGGCCCTTGGCGGCATGGGAGGCCAAAGCGCCTTCGGCACCAAGGCGGGCGACCTGTTCACGAAGATTACGATCGTCGTCGCGGCGATCTGGATCCTGCTGGCGATGCTGACGATTCAGCGACTCGCGCGTCCCGCGCGTGCCAGGCCCCCACGAGGGACGCCGCCTGGCCAGGTGGAGAAGGACAGCAGTCAGAAGGATGCTGGCAAAGGCGCCGCTACCGACGACAAGAAGAAAACCGACAGCGGCAAAGGCGCTGGCAAAGACTCCGGCACGGAAGGATCGAAAAAGTCCGATTCGACAGAAAAGAAGTCGGCCGCTGGCGATGCCGGCAGCCCGGACAAAACTACGAACGACTGAGGCCGCCTGGCGCGGAGAGCTGACATTGCTATTAAGTATGACCGGCCACGGCGAAGCGCACCGCCACGAGCAGAAGGTGGCGGTCGCGGTCGAGGTTCGCACGGTCAATAATCGCTACTTCAAGCTCTCCTTCCGCGCTTCGGAAGGCTACGCTTCGCTCGAGCCCTATCTCGAGCCTGTCGTTCGGGAGCAAGTCCGCCGCGGCACCGTGCAGGTCAATCTGCGCATCGACCGCGAGCCGACTGCCGACGACTACCGCTTCAACGACGCCGTGCTGATCGGCTACTGTCGGCATCTCGACCGGCTGATCGAAGAGGACAAGATCGCGCCGCATGAGGTCCGCATCGAGTCGCTGATGATGCTGCCCGGGGTGGTGACGGAAAAGACGGGGGGCTGGGACCTGGTGGAATCGCTCTGGCCGCTGGTCGAGCCGGTGCTCAAGGAAGCGCTGGCCAACCTGGCAAAAATGCGGGTTGAAGAAGGGCGAGCCATGCAGAGCGACCTGGCGGCCAATCTTAAAGTCGTGGCGCAGGAATTGCGCCACGTGGAAGAGCGGGCGCCGCTGGTCGTCGAGTCCTACCGCCAGCGGCTGGGGGAGCGGCTGAACAAGCTGCTCTCCGAGTTCGGGGTCACCGTCAACCCGACCGATATCATCCGCGAGGTGGGACTGTTTGCCGAGCGGTGCGACATTTCCGAAGAGATCGTCCGGCTGCGGAGCCACCTGGACCAGTTCGACAGCGTGATGCGACAGGAGGAGACTCCCGGTCGCAAGCTGGAATTCATCACGCAGGAAATGGTCCGCGAGACCAACACGATCGGCTCCAAGGCCAACGACGCCGAAATCGCCCGTCACGTTATCGAAATCAAGTCGATCATCGAGCGAATCCGCGAGATGATCCAGAATGTTGAGTAAGTACCAGGCACACTTCGTGTGCCGTTGCTTTGACCAACGACCCAACGACGGCATACGGAGTTTGCCTGCTACCAATGAGTTCCGCCGGTAATCCGACGGTCCCCAATCGCCGCGGCGGCCTGGTGGTCATCTCCGGCCCATCCGGAGCCGGCAAGAGTACGGTCGTCCGCAAATTGCTGGTGAATTGTCCGCTGCCGCTGGTGCTCAGCGTGTCAGCGACGACGCGGCAACCCCGGCAAGGCGAGGTGGACGGCGTCGATTACCACTTTCTGTCGCGTGAGGAGTTCCAGCAGCGGCGGGAGGCGGGCCAGTTCCTGGAGTGCAAGGAGGTTTTCGGCGGCGGCCACTGGTACGGCACGCTGCAAAGCGAAGTGACGGCTGGACTTAATGCAAATAAGTGGTTAATCTTAGAGATTGATGTCCAGGGCGCGATGTCGGTCCTGGAAACCCACCCGAAAACGGTCACGATCTTCGTTCACAGCGGTTCCCTGGAAGAGTTGGAACGACGTCTGCGGCAGCGCGGCACCGAAAGCGAGGCCCAATTGCAGCGCCGGCTGGAAGTGGCTCGCCAGGAACTGACCTACCTTGACCGTTATCAATACAGCATCATCAACAACGATGTATCGCAGGCAGCGCGCGAGATTTGCGAGATTCTTGCGCGCCATGGAGCACACGCATGATCGATGAATTGAAGGAAGAAGGAATCGTCAACAAGGTCGGCGGCCGATTCAAGCTTTCGACGCTGATCCAGAAGCGGCTGGTGCAGCTCAAGCAAGGGAGCCGCCCGCTCGTCGATACCTCGACGCAGGACCTGATGCAGATCGCCATCCAGGAAATCCTCCAGGACAAGATCTTTCTCGATACGTCAAACCAGGTGAAATCGACTGATTTCCAGGGGACCGGCGAGTCGATGGAACTCGACCTGGGTGACCTGTAGGGCGTTTCACGCGTGTTAGCCGGAGGTCAACGACCTCCGGAATGGACAGCGTTTTCCGGAGGTCGTTGACCTCCGGCTAATGATGAATTCCCGCGAAATCATCGTCGGCGTGACCGGCGGCATTGCGGCCTACAAGACCGCCATGCTGGTCAGCCGACTCGTGCAAAACGGCGCTGGCGTAACGGTCGTGATGACGGAAGCCGCACGGCAGTTCATCGGCGAGGCCACATTTGCCGCGCTTACCGGACGCCCCGTGGCGACGAAGATTTTTGACGAGGGACGCTACCCGCTGGGCGCCCACATCGAGCTGGCCGAAAAGAGGGACCTGCTGGTCGTCGCGCCGGCGTCGGCAGATTTTCTGGCGAAGGCAGCCGGCGGCCAGGCGGATGATCTGCTCACCACGCTGTATCTCGCGTTTTCCGCCCCGGTGCTCATGGCCCCGGCCATGAACACGGCCATGTGGGAAAAACCGGCCGTGCAGCGGAACGTCGCCCAGCTTCGGGCCGATGGCGTGCAGTTCGTCGATCCCGAGTCGGGCTGGCTCTCCTGCCGCCAGGTCGGCAGCGGGCGGATGGCCGAGCCGGAGAAGATCCTGGCGGCAATCGCAGCCCGGCTCCATCCTCAGGCGTGAGCCGTTGCCGAGCGGAACGCTTTGCTCAAGCGAATCAGCGTCTCGACGGGCAATTGCTCGGCGCGGGCGTCTTCCGGGAATTCGAATCCGGCCAGGATGGCATCGACGTCGGATTTGGCAAGCCGGTCCTTGAGCATCGACACCAGCACTCCGCGGAGGAATTTCCGCCGATGCTGGAACAGCGTGCGAATGAAGTGGTGAAAAAATTCGACGTCGGAGACTCGTGCGCGTTTGCGGGCGTTGGGGACGATGTGCACGATCGCCGAGTGCACCTTCGGCTTGGGCCAGAAGCATTGCGGCGGCAGTGTGCGAATGATGCGGCAGTAGCACAGGGCCTGCATCCAGATCGAGAGCGCCGAATAGTCCTTGATTCCCGGTTCAGCGGTCATCCGCTCCGCCAGTTCCTTCTGCACGGTGGCGGTCATCGACACCGGCACGGGATCGAACGTGAGCAGGTTGGACAGGATCGGCGTGGCGACGTTGTACGGCAGATTGGCGACCAGCTTGAGCTGTGCCCCTGGCGTCTCGCGCAGCCTCTGCTGCACGGTCTCGATCAAAGTTGGACTGAGATGGTTTTTGTTCTTCAGCGCGTCGAACCGGAGCATCGTCACGTTCGCGCAATCGACGAGTTCCTCGGACGCCAGTTGAAACAGCCGCGAGTCGATCTCGACGGTCACGACGTGCGCCGCCAGCGGGGCCATCTTCGAGGTCAATGATCCCAGGCCCGTACCGACTTCGAGCACCACGTCCTCTCGTCCTAGATCGGCCGTTTCCAGCAGCACGTCCAGCAGGTTCAGATCGATGAGAAAATTCTGACCATGGCGAACATCGGGGTGAATGCCCGCTTCACGGAAGCGCTGGGTGAGGAAGGAGACGGTTTGGCGGGTGGTGGACACAGCGAGGTTTAGTTTGGGTCGGGCCGAACGGATGAGTAGAAAATGTTCATTGCAAATTGATCATTGCAAATTTTCAATTGCCAATTTGCAATGAAAAATCTGCAATTGTCGGCGCCGATGCGCCGCCTTGGCGCTCTAGTCGCGGCACTCTAACTGCCGTTGGACGTATTTCGCCAGCACGTCGGTCTCGATGTTGACGATGCCCCCGACGGCCAGTTTCTCCAGCGTCGTCACTGCCAGCGTGTGCGGGATGAGGGCCACGCTGAACCGTTCCGCTTCGACCTCCACCAGCGTCAGGCTGACACCATCGACGGCAATCGAGCCCTTGCTGGCCATCTGCCGCGTCAGCTCCCGCGGCACGCGAAACCAGAAGAATGACCACTCCCCTTCGTCGCGGCGGGCGTCGAGAGTTCCCAGGGCGTCGATGTGCCCCGTCACATAATGCCCCCCCAGCCGGTCGCCGACCTTTAGCGACCGCTCGAGGTTGACGCCGCTGCCCACGCAGAGTTTGCCCAGATTCGTGCGGCTGAGCGTTTCGCTGCCCGCCTCGAAGCTCAATTCGTCGCCGCCGACTATCGTGACGGTCAGGCAGCAGCCGTTGATCGCGATGCTGTCGCCGACCTGCGTCTTGTCGGTCACCAGCGCCGAGCGCACGGTCAGCCGGACGCCTGGGCCGATGGGGTCCAGGCGGATGACGGCTCCGACATGTTCGACCAAACCAGTAAACATGCGCCAATTGACGGCTCTTGCCGCGAAATT
>Ga0075418_10001165_pt1 | contig 29603 bp, 19 predicted proteins | sample SoiMetdeltSBSDD2_FD_81776 | JGI IMG/M metagenome (GOLD analysis project Ga0075418, IMG submission 81776) | Bulk soil microbial communities from a Populus tree surrounding site in Tennessee, USA - Soil MetaG P. deltoides SBSDD2 | ecosystem: Environmental > Terrestrial > Soil > Tree plantation... | reverse complement strand
CCAAGGGGACGAGGGAGGACCGAGGAAGTGTTTCACGTGAAACACTCGCCGTGGGGGACTGGTGTGGCGACCGCAATTGTTTCACGTGAAACACTGTCGGCTCCTGGCCTCCTACGATGGGGGACGAGCCCCATTGTTTCACGTGAAACACTCCTACGATCCCCATCAATCAAGATGAAGGCATGACAGCACGGCTCTGTCTGGAATCTCCCTGGCTCTTTGCACCGTTGGATGTTTCACGTGAAACAGCGCGTGGGTGCTAGCGTTGATAGCGCAAAATTTGCGGCGCGGTGGCGCTAAGACCTACCGGAGCTGGGTCTCAATCGCAACTTTGAGACGGACGCTTGCTTCCCGGGAGGCGCCGCACAGCGAGAACATAGGATTCCTGCTCCACTGGGATGCGCTCCACTCGCTGCAGTCGACAGCCGAGCTGCGTCAGGCGCCGGCGGCTGGCATCGACTTCCGATTCATAGCCCGCGCCCTTGAAGGTCCAGAGTTCTCCCCCGTCGCGCAGAAACGGTGCGGCGAGATCCAGGGTATCGCGGAGCAGGCCGAGACCCTTCGCCGTCACCCAGTCGAAGTCGTGGCGCATGTCTGGGCGATGGTACTGCGAAGCGCGATCCACGAGAGCTTCGGCGCGAGCCCAGATCACCTTGATGCCGCGGAGGTCGAGGCTGCCGCAGACATCGGCGAGGAAGCGGGCTTTCTTCTGCGTTCCCTCCACGAGGACCGTCTCCACCTGAGGCAGGGCCAGTTTGAGGACGATGCCGGGGAAACCACCACCAGAGCCGATATCCAAGAGCCCGATCGCATCCCGGTGGGCCGAGGCGTCTCGCTCCAGGAGGCTGGCGAGGAACAGGCACTCTCTTGTGAAGCGGGCCAGGTGCACGAGCGTGTCCTTGCGCGAGACGAGATTGATTCCGCGGTTGGCGACGAGGAGTGCTTCCAAGTACTGCCGCAGCTGTGGTTCGAGAGCTGGGTTCGGCGCGGGAAGAACGGAGACCGACTCACGAACGATGGCGGCGATCGCGGCACCTGGGTCGTCACCGCTGCTCGCGGGTGGAGTGCTCATGACGGCGCATCACCCAGGCTCGATTGCTGGCGGCGGAAGCGCTCCAGATGCACGTGCAGGAGGGCGACGTCGGCGGCGCGGACACCGTCGATGCGGCTCGCTTGCCCGATCGTCCGCGGTCGCAGCGTCTCCAGCTTCTGTACCGATTCGGTGCTCAAGCCCGAGATCGCGGTAAAACTCAGCTCCTCGGGGATCACGCGCTCCTCGAGCTTGCGCGCCGCAGCCACCTCTCGTTCTTGCCGCGCCACGTAGCCGGCGTACCGCACCCGCACTTCCAGCTTCTCCAGGGACTCGGTATCCGCGCTCCGCATCTCCGGAACCAAGGTTGCGATCGCATCGGCTCGGATGCCGAGCTTCACCAGCTTCTCCACGGTGTACGGTCCTAGTCCCGGCGCGACACCGGCCTGCTGCGCCAGAGAACGCACCGCCACTGGATCGAGACGGCGGGAGAGCAGCGCATCGAGAAGAGCTCGATCCGCCTCCATCCGCTCGCGGTGACGTCGCAACGGCGGATCCAAGAGCCCATAGCGCTCGGCGTACGGCATGAGGCGCTCGTCGGCGTTGTCGATGCGCAGCCCCAGACGAAACTCCGCCCGCGACGTGAACATGCGGTACGGCTCCACCAGCGACAGCCGCACCAGATCGTCGATGAGCACGCCGACGTAGGCCTCGGACCGCTGCAGGACAAGAGGCGGCAGGTCCAGCAGCCGCGCCGCCGCGTTGATCCCCGCCATCAGACCTTGCGCTGCAGCTTCCTCGTAGCCCGAGGTACCGTTGATCTGTCCCGCCAAGTAGAGGCCTTCGACCAGGCGTGTTTCGAGCGTGTCGCGCACCTGTCCCGAAGGGACGTAATCGTACTCCACCGCGTATCCGTAACGCGCGATGACGGCGTCCTCGAGCCCGCGGATGCGGCGCACGACCTCGTGTTGCACTTCCCGCGGCAGACTCGTGGACAACCCGTTGACGTAGATCTCCGGCGAGGTGCGTCCCTCGGGCTCGAGGAAGAGATGATGTTGCTCGCGCTCCGCGAAGCGGACGACCTTGTCTTCGATGGACGGGCAGTAGCGCGGTCCCGTCGACTGGATCTGCCCGTTGTACATCGGCGCCCGATGCAGATTGGCGCGGATGAGAGCGTGCACCTCTTCGTTCGTCGCCGCGATCCAGCACGGCACTTGCTCGAGAGTGAGCTTGCCCGTGGTGTGCGAGAAGGGGCGCGGCGGCTCGTCGCCGGGCTGCTCCGGGAAGCGCGTGACATCGACACTGTCGCGCAGCAGACGGGGTGGCGTGCCCGTCTTCAAGCGCCCGAGCTCGAAACCGAGAACGCGCAACGCCGTGGACAAGCCGAGAGCGGCGGGCTCGCCGCTGCGCCCGCCTTGCAGGCGATCGTCACCCATGTGCATGAGACCGCACAGGAAAGTTCCGGTGGTCAGAATCAGCGCGCGCGTTCCGATCTCCTCGCCCCCGGCGGTGCGGATGGCGCACAGACGCTGCCGCCCTGACGGCGTGCGCTCCACCACGAGGCTCTCGACACTGGTCTCCAGGATGTCCAGGTTCGCCTGTGCTTCGAGCACGCCGCGCATGGTGCGACTGTACTCATGCTTGTCCGCTTGCGCCCGTGGCGACCATACCGCCGGTCCCTTGCTGCGATTGAGCAGACGAAATTGGATCCCCGTGGCGTCGATGGCGCGGCCCATCTCGCCGCCCAAGGCGTCGACCTCGACCACCAAGTGCCCCTTGCCCAGTCCGCCGATGGCGGGGTTGCAGGGCATGAACGCGATGCGTTCGCGTCGCAGGGTGAGCGCTGCCGTGCGCAGCCCCATGCGGGCCGGGGCGAGCGCCGCTTCGCAGCCCGCGTGTCCCGCACCCACCACGATGACGTCGTAGTCGCGCTTCACCGATCCGACCTTTCCTTGGGGGACTGCGTCAGCCGCTGCGCTCCTACTTGCCGATACAGAAGCGAGAGAAAATGCGATCCAGGATCTCCTCGCTCACCTGTTCACCCGAGATCTCGCCGAGCGCCGCCACCGCACGCCGCAGATCCGCGGCGAGGATTTCCGGCGGTTCGCCGCCCGCGAGCGCCCGGTCGAAGTCGGCGAGAGCCGCCTGCGCGCGCAGCAAGACCTCGCGGTGCCGCTGGTTGATGGCCACGAGCGCATCATTCTGCAGCGCCAGGCGCCGCCGCGATGCGTGCTGCAGCAAGGTGTCGAGCAATGGGTCCACGCCTTCTCGCGTCTCCGCCGACACCGCCTGCACCGCGATGGTCTCGGGAATGGCGCAGCCCCGCGCCGCCAGGAAGCGCCGTGTCGCCCCGGTCTCCGCCAGCAGGTCCCGCCGCTCGTCGGGCCGCAGCAAGTCCACCTTGTTGAGCGCCACGATCACCGCAGTCCCGGCGCCCTGCACCGCTGCCGTCTCCTCCGCTTGCGGCATGCGGCCGGCATCCAGCACGAGCAGGAGCAGATCGGCTTCGCGGTGACTCTGCCGGCTGCGCTCGATCCCGATCGCCTCCACCGGATCGTTGGTCGTGGCCCGCAGACCCGCGGTGTCCTCGAGCTCCATGAGCAGGCCGCCGAGACGCAACGTTTCCCGCACCACGTCGCGGGTGGTACCGGCGTGTTCGGTCACGATCGAGCGCGGATTGCGGACGATGCAGTTGAACAGGCTGCTCTTGCCCACGTTCGGCGCTCCCGCCAGGCTGATGCGGATGCCGGAACGCAGCAGCACGCCCTCATCGGCGGTGGCGAGCAGTGCCGCGACGGCAGCGCGCGCCGTGTCGCCGCGCCGCTGCGCCTCGGCGGCGCCGATGAACTCGATGCCTTCTTCCACGAAATCGAGGCTGGCCTCGATCTCGGCCAACATGCCGAGCAGCAGCTCGCGGGTGGGGTGCAGACGCGACGAGAGCTGGCCGCGCAGCTGCTCCAGCGCCGCTCGACGCGCGGCGCGCGTTTGCGCTTCGACCAGATCGGCAACGGCTTCCGCTTGCGAGAGGTCCAGCTTGCCATTCAGGAAGGCACGGCGCGTGAACTCCCCCGGCTCCGCCAAGCGCGCACCGGCGCGCAACGCCGCATCCACCACTTCGTCCACGACCTGGGGGCTGCCATGACAGGAGAACTCCACGGTGTCCTCACCGGTGTAGCTGCGCGGCCCGCGCAGCACCAAGGCGAGGACCTCGTCCACCCGCTCGCCCTCGGCATCGACGACGAAGCCGTGATGGGCGTGGTGGCTCGGAGAGCTGGTGAGCGCTGCACCGCGGAAGAGGCGTGCACCGATGCCGATGGCGTCGGCACCCGAGAGCCGGACCACCGCCAGACCTGCGGCTCCCGCGGCCGTCGCTGGAGCGACGATGGTGTCATCCAGGCTCCCGCGCACGGCGAACCTTCTTCGAGGAATCGAGGGGTCTTCCTGGCGTCTCGCGGTGAGAACATCCGCGCGCGTTGGCTCAAGCGGCGCAGCCGCCTGCGGCACTGCGCTCTTCCGTGTCGCCGCTCCTGGAAGAGGGGCTGTCCGCCTCCGCCTCGCCCAGCGCCGGAACGCCGCGGCCCGCCGGGGCGATGACGACATTGCGGTGCAAGCCGTGCCCCACCGTGTAGGTGCGCACGCCCGAAACTTTCGCCACCGCCATGTGCACCAGGCGTCGGTCCGGCGCATGCAACGGCTCGAGGTTGATCTCCCGGCCCGTGACCCGCACCTTCTCCGCCAGGACCTGCGCTTTCTCGACGAGTTGTGCCTCGCGGCGCTTGCGGTAGTCGCCCACGTCGACGACGAACTGCGCGTCCTGGCCGAACTCGCGGGACGCCAGCCTCCCGAGCAGATGCTGCAGCGCCACCAGGGTCTGACCGCGCCGACCGATGAGCAGACCGTCCTGGCCCTGGGTACGGATGGTGATCTCCGTCACCCCTTCCACGACCCGGCTTTCCACGCTGACATCGAAGTCCATGGACTGCAGCAGGTCCACGACGATCTCGCGGAGATCGACGTGCCGGTGCACCAGGCGCTCGACCTGCAGTCGCGCCGGACGCCCCTTGAAGAGACCGAGGAAGCTCTTGCTGCCGCGGTCGAGGATTTCGCAGCTGACCTCAGCGCGCCTTGCCCCCAACGCGGCCAGAGCTTTCTCCAGCGCCTCGTCCACGCTGGCCCCCGTCACCTCGACTCGTTGCTGCATGCTCCTTGCCCCCTTGCGTCGCGGAAGCCGCCGGAGCGACGGCCGTCACGGCCGGCGCGAACTTGCGATTGATGGACGTTTGTTGCCACACACCCAGTAGGGAGTTCACCAGCCAGTAGAGAACCAGGCCGGAAGGCATCTTGTAGAAGATGAAGATCATGACCACCGGCATGGCCCACTTCATGATCACCTGCTGCTGCGCCGCCGCCCCCGTGGCGCCGGGCATGGTGGGGCTGATGGCGGAGCGCCACACCATGGCTGCGCCCATGAGCAACGGCAGGAGACACACCTCGCGCCCCAGCCCGGGAATCGGGAAGGGGAGGTGGAAGAGGACGTCCGGCGCCGCCAGGTTGTCGATCCACAGCAGGAACGGCGCCCCGCGCAGGTCGACGGCGCTGCGCAGCGCGCTGTAGAGAGCGAAGAGCACCGGCATCTGCACCAGCATGGGCATGCACCCGCCCATGGGGTTCACACCTTCCTGGCGCCAGAGCGCCATCATCTGGCGGTTCATCTCCTGCGGATCGTCCTTGTAGCGCCGTTTCATCTCCTGCACCACGGGCTGCAGGTTCTGCATCTTGCGCATGGACTTGAAGGATTTCTCCGTCAGGGGCCAGAAGAGCAGCTGGGTCAAGGTGGAGAGCATGAGGATGACCACGCCGTAGTTCGGGACGAACTTGTGGACGAAGTTCATCCCCCCGAGGATGAGCTTCGAGATCGGGCGCACCCAGGTCCAGCCCAGGTCGACGATCGACTCGAGACTGCGCCCGTGGTCCGAGAGCAAATCCACGTCGATCGGCCCGGCATACAGGGTGTAGATCTCACGCGGCCCCTTCTTCCACGCCACCGGATTCGTCAGCTCGAACCCGTGCCAGTGGGCGCGGGCATCGGTGCGCAGCGTGAGCGTGCCGCCTTCCTGGGTCTGCGGCAGCAAGGCCACGGTGAAGTATTTCGTCTGCGCGCCGACCCAGTCGACCCGCCCGGTATAGCTCGTCACCTTCTCGCCCCCGCCACCGCCGAACATCCCCGCTAAGCCATGCTTGTGCACCTGGTCGTCGACGCGCGCGGTCACCTTGAAGGAGGCCCAGTCGTCCTTGTGGTTCACCTCGGTGCTGGCGAGACCGCTCGTCCATTGCAGCGTGTAGCTGCTCACCTCGGGGATGCCGGGGCCGCGCTCGAGCTCCAGCTCGAAGCCGATGTCATATTTCGCCGGATCGAAGCTCCAGTGCTCGAGAATGGCGCCGCCATCGAGGGCGGCGCAGCGCAAGGTGAGCCGGAGCGGCACGCCCCCTGCCGCCACTTCGAACACCCCGGTCGTTGGGAGCGGGGTTGTGACTTCGAAGCGTGACCGGGTGAGATCGATCGGCCCGCTGGGCGTGTCGAGGCGGAGGCCGAGGGCGCTGCGACCCGGGCCGGCGAGGGCGGCGGGAATGAGATCCACCTTCCCATCGTTGGCCAGGTCGAACTGCTGGAGGCGCAAGCCGGTGATCACGCCGCCGGCGGTGGCGAGGCGCACCTCGTAGACAGGCGTCCGCACCAGGATCTCCGGATCCGTCGCCGCGGCCGGGGTGAAGATCGCCGCGGCCGAGAGGGCGGTACCGGTGCCCGGAGCGACGGTGCCTTGGGCGACGGAACCCGCCGACGGCTCGGACCCCACGACGCTCGTGGGTGGCGCCACCGGAGGGGCGGCAGAGCCTGCGTCACCGCCGCCGGAGGCTTCGGTGGGGACGGGCCGGCGCTTCGGTCCCATGCGCTCCATGAAAACGAGGTTCGTTCCCAGGACGAGGGCGATGAGGAGAAAGGCCAGCTTCGTTCGTCGATCCATTCTGCTCACTCCCGGCGCCACACTGGGCGCCTCGCCTCGAGTCCCGAACGCGACGGCTCAAAGAGCTGCGGCGCGGCCGCGGATTTCATGGAACGGGATCGTACCCACCGTGAGCCCAAGGCCAGCAGCGGCACAAACGTGCCGCCGTCAACCGGGTCCCGCGCCCGAAGCCGTGACGCCTGTAGGCTTCCGCGGCGAAATCGGCGCAGCTCGGCGAGTACATGCACACCGTGGGAAGACACGGTGACAAAACCAGCTTGTAGACGCGGAGCAGGAACAGCGCGACCTGGCTCACGACGGCGCCTCTTTCCCCGACATCCCTGGCGCAGGCCGCTGCACCGCGTCGGACCTCGCGGCCGCCAGCCCTTCGAGCACCGCAGCCAAATCCCGCGCCACCGTAGCGCTCTTCTCCTGGAGAATGTGCGCGCGTGCCACCAGAACGAACCAGCCCAAAGGCAGAGGACGGGCTTCCTGGACTTGCCGGAAGGCTTCGCGCAGCAGACGCTTGGCCCGGTTCCGCTGCACTGCTCCCCCGACGATGCGGCTCGCGACGTAGGCGACCCGCCGATCGAGAGCGCTGTCCAGGTGGAAAACCACGAGCGTCTTGCTTGCTCGCTTGCGACCCTGCGAGTAGACGAGGTCGAACTGTTTGCGATTCTTCAGTGTCGGCCACGCCATCGCCGTTTCGGCGGGCTGCCCGGCGTCAGACCGTGAGCTTGCTACGCCCATGTGCTCGGCGCCGTTTCAGGACCAAGCGCCCGCCTTTGGTGGCCATCCGGCTCCTGAATCCATGCCGACGCTTCCGCCGCGTGTTGTGCGGCTGGTAAGTCCGCTTCATGAAACCCCATTCTGGGAACGAGAACGGTTCGTCCGTTCGATTTGGAAAGCTCCCTAGGCTATGTCCGGCTCCAGGGGGTGTCAAGTGTCCGTCTTGCGCCACGATACCATCGCCCGGCGCCCTTTTTCCACACACGCCCAGGTCTTCCACACCCAGAACCGTAAAAACTTTTTACGCCATCGGTTCTTCTATCTAAAGTCGTGTTGCATTGTGAATTATCGCGCGAAAAAGGAGCCGGGAATGCGCTTGCGGCTGTCAGGGTCATTTGCTAGACTGCCTCGCGCCACCGGAACGGCCCCCGCTTCGATGGTGTAAGCAGTTGCAAAATTTATAGTAAGCAGACAGTTGGCGGCCCGCTCGGGCAACCCGAGGTCAACCTGTGGACGCGCACGGAATTGCCCTCCCGGAAGGGCTCGACAGCCCCTTCTCCGACAAAGCTTTGGTGCCACAGCCCGGTAGCGTAAAGGAATTTTACGCTGGCGCTGACGCCGGTCTGCTCCACGACCCACCATCATCCCTTCTAAGCCATGAGGAGACTGACTCCGTGCCCAGGACAGAGGATGATCCCTCTCTGCAGGGACGGCCGAATTCGACCCTGTGGGGGCGGATCCTCGATCGGGTGCGTGCGAAGGTGAATCCGCAGAGCTTCTCCACCTGGTTCGAGCCCACGCGCCTCGTGGAGGTCCACGAGGGTGAACTCGTCGTCGAGGGCCCGAACCAGTTCTTCGTCGATTGGCTAGCGGAACATCACCTGGAGAGGATCGAGGAAGCGGCCCTGCAGATTCTCGGGAAGCGCCCTCGGGTGACCCTCCGGATCGCCTCGGGTCCCCATGGACCCCAGCGCATCGCCCGCGCACCCGAACGGGCGGAAACGAAGCCGGCCAGGACCCCGGAGAAGCAGGCCCTGGCCCATGGCCTCGACACCCGCTACGCCTTCGCCGACTTCGTCATCGGGGCCAACTGCCAGCTCAGCTGTGCTGCCTGCCTGGCGGTGGCCGAGAAACCTGGGCGCACCTACAACCCGCTCTTCATCTATGGCGGTGTCGGCCTCGGCAAGACGCATCTCCTGCAGGCCATCGGCAACTTCGTGGTGGAGGAACACGGCCTGCGCGTCCACTACACCTCCTCCGAGACCTTCATGAACGAGCTCATCCTGGCCATCCGGCAAGGCCGGACGCTGGAGTTCAAGAACCGTTATCGCTCGGTGGATGTCCTGCTCATCGACGACATCCAGTTCCTCTCGGGCAAGGCTGGGACGCAGGAGGAGTTCTTCCATACCTTCAACCACCTGTTCTCGGCGAAGAAGCAGATCGTCATCGCCAGCGACCGGCCACCGAAGGAGATCGACTCTCTCGAGGAACGCCTGCAGTCACGCTTCGAGTGCGGGCTGATCACCGACCTGGCGCCGCCGGACTTCGAGACCCGCGTGGCGATCCTGCGCAAGAAGGTGGAGGCCCAGGGCGCCGAGGTGGCCGACGACGTCCTGCACCACATCGCTCGCGGCGTGACGAGCAACATCCGCGAGCTCGAAGGTTCGCTGGTGCGCTTGCTCGCCTTCGCCAGCCTGACCGGGCAGCCCATGACCGTGCACATGGCCGAGGAGGCTTTGCGGGGCTTCTTGCGCCCGCAGCGGCGCGAGGTACGGATCGCGACGATCCAGAAGGTCGTCGCCAACGAGTTCGGCGTCACCGTGGAGGCGCTCAAATCGAAAAGCCGGGCGCAACGCGTGGCCTTCCCGCGGCAGACCGCGGTCTATTTGACCCGTGAACTCACCGGGATTCCTCTTGTCGAAATCGGCAAGAGGTTTGGCGGACGAGACCATACGACGATTCTCCACGCCTATGGGAAGATCGCGCGGCTCGCCCGTCAGGACTCATCTCTCCAAGAACGCTTGGAGAAGATGAGGCGACTGTTGCTGTTTTCGTGACCTTACCACCTTGACAGCAACTTCCAGTCGGGGGCCGGTCTTCGGACCGGCCCCTTCGTTTGGGGAGCGCCCGGCCTTGTCCCGCTGCTGCCCTCGCTCCTGGCGCCCATCGAGGAGAAAGTGGAAAACCATTGTGCATGAGCCTGATCGAACGCCGAGAGTCTTCCACCGAATCGCACCACTGTGGACAAAAGTGACGTTTCATGCAGACACCATTCACATTCGATCGACACTCAAGCCAGCGCTGCAACCCCCTCGTACTGCGTCCACCCGGGTGGCCGGAACGTCTGAAAGAGTCGACAATCCACACCCTTTCTACTGCCGCTACTTTGCTTTCGAAAGCGAAGAAGAGCTCTCCGAACGACACTCATTGGGGAGTGTCTCGAAGACATGTTGGAGCCTCGGACGAGCGATACAACGCATTTGTAATCAACTGTTTAGATGTTCAGTGGGGTGTCGTTTTTGCTTGCAGGACAACGCTCGAGCCGCGTACCATCCGGGACGTCGGGAACCCCATGGATCGAACCTGCACTGGTTCCACTCGGTTTCCCTTCCCGTGTCCCGCCCCTCGGGCCCGCGCTGGGTGTGGCGGTACGAGGTTGGCGCGGTGGCACGTCCGCCGCACGAGCGTGCCCCGAAGCGCGGTGCGCCGCGGTTTTTTTGCTCTGCTGTCCCTCCAGCCTGGGTCCGTCCCAGCGCCAGGCGCGAGATCGCAGCGAGGAGGTAGTGATCCGTGAAGATCGTGGCGGACCAGGCGAAGCTGAGTCAGAAGATGCAAGCGGTGGGCGCCGTGGTCCCGGCCAAGACCACGTTGACTGCCCTTTCCAATGTCCTCTTGCAAGCCGAGGGCGAGCAGTTGCGGCTCACTGCCACCGACCTCGATCTGTCCTTGACGACCAGCATGCCCGCCAAGGTGGAGCAGCCCGGAGCGCTTTGCATCCAAGCCCGTCGGGCGGGCGAGATCGTCCGGGCCCTGCCCCCGGGAGAAGTGAAGATCGGTGGCAGGCCGGATGCGGTGCGCATCCAGTGCGGTAAGAGCGATTTCAAGATCCACGGCGCCGACCCGGACGAGTATCCGAAAGTGGTGGATCGCATGAAGGAGAAAGGATTCTCCATGCCCGGCAAGATGCTCAGCCGGATGATCGACCGGGTGATCCACGCGGTGTCCCAGGATCTCAGCCGTGTCGCCCTCACCGGGGTGCTCTGGGAGTTCGACAAGACCACGTTCTCCATGGTGGCCACCGACGGCAGCCGGCTCTCGAAAGCCACGGTGCCGGAGAAGCTCAGCGCGGGCACGGTGCGCGAGGTCATCGTACCCGGCAAGGCCCTGCAGCAGCTGCAGCGCCTGATGCCGGACGACGGCGAAGTGAAGGTGAGCGTGAGCGAGAACTACATTGGCTTCGACCTGGGTGATACCTTCCTGCACTCGCGGCTGCTCGAGGGGCCCTTCCCGAACTACCGGCCGGTGATCCCGACCAACAACAAGCACAAGCTCACGGTGGAACGGGAGGGCTTGACCCAGGCCACGCGCCGCGTGGCGATCCTGTCCAACACGCTAACGCACCAGATCAAGATGGCGCTCCGCAGCGACGCGATCGCCCTCAGTGTTTCCACCCCGGATCTCGGGGAAGCCCAGGAAGACGTGGTCGCTGCCTACAAAGGCCCGGAGATGGACATCGGCTTCAACGCCAACTTCCTCCTGGACATCCTCAAGTGCGTCGATTCAGCCGACGTGGAATTCGCCCTCGATCGGGCCGATACGGCGGCGATGGTTCTGCCGGCGGCGGGGAAGGACGGCGAGGAGTTCTTCTGCCTGCTGATGCCGCTCCGCCTCGCAGACTGACGTGAGACTCGGCAGCTTGCGCACAGTCCAGTGGCGGAACCTCGAGGACAGGGAGCACCAGTTTTCCGAGGGTGTGAACGTCCTCGTCGGGGGTAACGGTCAGGGGAAGACGAACGTCATCGAGGCCGTGCACTACCTCGCCCTCGGACGCTCGCACCGAGGGGCGAGAGACGATGAGATCCTTCGCTTTGGCGGCGAGCATTTTTTCGTGCGCGGGGATGGGGAAGGGGACGCCGGGGACGTCTTCAGCATCGAGGCCGGCTTCACACCGCCCAGAGCCAAGCGGCTCAAGGTTGCCGGGCAAGCGGTGACACGGCTCACCGATCTCGCCGGTGTCCTGGCCTGCGTCTCCTTCGGTCCCGAGGACGCGGAGCTGGCCCGGGGCGCGCCGCAGCAGCGGCGGCGCTACGTCGATTACGCGCTGGCGGAGACCAGCCGCACCAGCCTGAACGCACTCGCCGAGTACCGGCGGGTGCTGCAGCAGCGTGGCGCGTGGCTCCGCGCCGCGCGGCGGCGTCCTCCCCTGGCGGGGGAACCGGACTTGCGCGTCTGGGACGAGGAGCTGGTACGGACGGGCGCGGAGGTGGTGCGCCGGCGCGCCGAGGCGCTGGTGGATCTCGCGCCCCGAGTGGAGGAATGCCACCGCCGTCTCGGCGGCGGCGAGGCGCTGTGTTTGCGCTACGCGGTGCATGCCACCGGGCGGCGCTTCCAGGTGGGGGAGGAGCTGCTGGAGTTCCTGGCGGCAGGCGGCTTGGAGGCGGCGTTCGCAGCGCGCTTGCGCGAGCGGCGGGCCGCCGAGCTCGCTCAGCGCGTCAACCTGGTGGGGCCGCACCGCGACGATGTGGAGATCGAGGTCGGGGCGCGGGATCTGCGGCGCTTCGGCTCTCAGGGCCAATGCCGGACCGCGGCGGTGGCGATGAAGATGGCGCAGGCGGACTTCATCCGCGCGCAGCGCCGGGACCGGCCGGTGGTGCTCCTGGACGATGTCTTCGCCGAGCTCGACGAGGAGCGCGCCGGCTGTCTCTGGGAGGTGGTGTGCCGCGAACACCAGACCTTCCTGGCGGTGCCGCGGCGGAGCGACCTGCGCTTCGGCGATGGGGACGCGGTGTTTCGGGTTGAGGCCGGGCGCCTTTTGCGGGAGAAGTGAGTCGCCGGCCGCTGCAGGCGGCGGGAGGACCCGTGGGCAGACGGCGCGAGCCGGGCAAGCTCGAACCGGTGGGACCGGTGGTGGGCGCGCTCTTGCAGGGGCTCGGGCTGGAGAAGCGCCTGCAGGAGTACGAGGCCGTGCACGTCTGGGAGGACGTGGTAGGCGCGGCGGTCGCGGCGCACGCCCGCGCCACGGCGATCCAGGAGGGTGTCCTCTTCGTCGAGGTGGACTCGAGCGTGTGGTTGCAGGAGCTGGGGCTCCTGCGCGAGAGCATCGTGGAGCGCCTCAACGCGCGTCTCGGCGCCGTGTGGGTGCGCCGCATCGTGCTGAGCGCGGAGCGCACGCCATCGGAGCGGGCGCTGCCGGGGCCAGAGGAAGGGTGAGAGTCGATCCATGTCGGCGGAGTACACAGCGCAAGGCATCCAGGTCCTGAAGGGGCTCGAGGCGGTCCGCAAGCGCCCGGCCATGTACATCGGCGGGACGGGAACGAACGGCTTGCACCACCTCGTGTACGAGGTGGTGGACAACGCCGTCGACGAGGCCCTGGCTGGATTCTGCGACAACATCGAGGTGACGTTGCAGGAAGACGGCAGCGTCACGGTGACCGACAACGGCCGCGGCATCCCGGTGGACATGCACCAGGAGCAGAAGAAACCCGCCCTCGAAGTCGTCATGACCATGCTGCATGCAGGCGGCAAGTTCGACAAGAAGAGCTACAAGATCTCCGGTGGACTGCACGGCGTCGGCGTCTCCGTGGTCAACGCGCTCTCCGAGTGGCTCGAAGCCGAGGTGCACCGCGATGGCGCGGTCTGGATGCAGCGCTACGCGCGGGGCACGGCGACGAGCGCAGTGGAGCGGCGGGGGGAGACCGAGCGCACCGGCACGACGGTGCGGTTCATGCCCGACCCTGAGATCTTCGAGAGCACCGAGTTCAGTTTCGACACGCTCTCCCAACGACTGCGTGAGCTCGCCTTCCTCAACAACGGTGTGCGCATTTACATCGAGGACAAGCGCACGCGGAAGAAACACGAGTTCCGCTACGAAGGCGGCATCGTCGAGTTCGTCAAGCACTTGAGCCTGAACAAGACACCGTTGCACCCGGAGCCCATCTACGTGCGGGAGCGACGGGACGGCACGGAAGTCGAGATCGCGATGCAGTACAACGAAGGCTACAACGAGAACATCTTCGCCTTCGCCAACAACATCAACACCACCGAAGGCGGCACGCACCTGGTCGGCTTCAAGGCGGCGCTGACGCGGGCCATCAACGGCTACGCCCAGAAGAACAGCCTGCTGAAGAGCGACAAGACCCAGATCACCGGCGAGGATGTGCGCGAAGGCCTGACGGCGGTGCTCAGCGTCAAGCTGCCGGAGCCGCAATTCGAGGGCCAGACGAAGACGAAGCTGGGGAACAGCGAGCTCAAGGGCCTGGTGGAATCCATCCTCGCTTCCGGCCTGAACGATTTCTTGGAGGAGAACCCTCCGGTGGCGCGCCGGGTGGTGGAGAAGACCTTGGCGGCGGCGCGTTCGCGCGAGGCGGCGCGCAAGGCCCGCGAGCTGGCCCGGCGCAAGTCCGCTCTCGACAGCCACTCTCTCCCGGGCAAGCTGGCGGACTGCCAGAGCCGTATTCCGGGGGAGTGCGAGATCTTCCTGGTGGAGGGCGACTCCGCCGGCGGCACGGCGAAGATGGGGCGCGACCGCGTCTTCCAGGCCATCCTGCCGTTGAAGGGCAAGATCCTCAATGTCGAGAAAGCGCGGCTCGACCGGATGCTGTCCAACGACGAGATCCGCAACATCATCACCGCCCTCGGCACGGGCATCGGCCAGGACGAGTTCGATGCCGCCAAGCTGCGCTACGACAAGATCGTCATCCTCGCCGATGCGGACGTGGACGGCGCGCACATCCGCACGCTGATCCTGACCTTCTTCTTCCGCCACATGAAACCCCTCGTCGAAACGGGCCATCTCTACATCGCCCAGCCGCCGCTGTACCGCCTCAAGAAGGGCAAAACCATCCACTACGCCTTTAGCGACGAGGAACGGGACCGGCATCTGACGGACTTCGGCCAAGGCGGGAAGGGCGTGTACGTCCAGCGTTACAAGGGGCTCGGGGAGATGAACGCCGACCAGCTGTGGGAGACGACGATGGACCCAGGCGTCCGGGTCATCCGCCAGGTGACGCTGGAGGACGCCGTGGAGGCCGACGAGATCTTCACCGTGCTCATGGGCGAAGAGGTGGAGCCGCGCCGGCGGTGGATCGAGGACAACGCCCACGAAGTGGCCAATCTCGACGTGTGACCGCCGTGGCCAGGGCCGGCGGCCGCCGCACCGCGGCCCCGACGACGAAGGAGTGGTAGCCGATGCCGGACGGACAGGAACGGAGCGAGCGCGTCGTTCCCGTGTACATCGAAGACGAGATGCGCACCTCGTATCTCGACTACTCGATGAGCGTCATCGTCTCGCGCGCGCTTCCCGACATCCGCGATGGATTGAAGCCGGTGCATCGCCGCATCCTGACGGCGATGCACGATCTGAACCTCTTCAGCGACCGGCCGTACCGCAAGTCCGCCAAGATCACCGGCGACGTCACCGCCAATTACCACCCCCATGGCACCCAGGCGGCGTACGAGACGCTGGTGCGCATGGCGCAGAACTTCTCGCTCCGCTATCCCCTGGTCGACGGACAGGGCAACTTCGGCTCCGTCGACGGCGATCCGCCGGCGGCGGAACGCTACACCGAAGCGCGCATGAGCGCCATCGCCGGCGAGATGCTGGCGGACATCGACAAGGATACCGTCGATTACGTCCCCAACTACGACAACACCCGGGAAATGCCGGTGGTGCTGCCGGCGCTGGTTCCCAATCTCCTGGTGAACGGCGCCGCCGGGATCGCCGTCGGCATGGCCACCAACATCCCACCGCACAACCTGGGCGAGATTGTGGACGCCGTGCTGGCGACGCTCGATGCTCCGGACATGGGCCTCCCCGAGCTCATGCGCCTCGTTCCCGGGCCGGACTTCCCCACCGGCGGCATCATCTTCGGCCGCGAGGGGATCCGCGAGGCCTACGCCACCGGGCGGGGCCGCATCATCGTGCGCGCCGCCGCCGAGATCGAGACCGACCCGAAGAGCGAGCGCGAGCGCATTGTCGTCACCGAAATCCCCTACCAGGTGAACAAGGCGGGGATGATCGAACGCATCGCCGACCTGGTGAAGGAAGGGAACCTCGAAGGGATCACGGATCTCCGGGACGAATCGGACCGGCGCGGCATGCGTGTGGTGATCGAGCTGAAGAAGGACGCCAACTCCACGGTGATCCTCAACAAGCTCTTCCACAGCACCCAGATGCAGATGACCTTCGGCGCCAACATGGTGGCGCTCATCGACAACAAGCCGCGCACGGTCAACCTGAAGGAGATGATCCAGCACTACATCGAGCACCGCAAGGAAGTGGTGGTGCGGCGCACGCGCTTCGATCTGCGCAAGGCGGAGGAGCGCGCTCACATCCTGGAAGGCCTGCGCATCGCGCTGGACAACATCGACGAGCTCGTCGCCCTGATCCGCTCGAGCAAGGACCCGGCCGAGGCCTCGGCGCGCATGCGGGAGCGCTTCGGTCTGAGCGAGGCGCAGGCGGCGGCGATCCTCGACATGCGCCTGCAGCGCCTCACCGGCCTCGAGCGCGACAAGATCGAAGCGGAGTACCGCGAGACCCTGGCGCTGATCGAGAAGTTGCGGGCGATCCTGGCGGATCCGCAGCAGGTGGTGGACATCATCAAGGAGGAGCTCCAGGCCCTGCGGGAGAAGTACGGCGACGCGCGCCGCACCCGCATCATGGACGCCATCATGGGCTTCGAGGCCGAGGATCTCATCGCCGACGAGGACATGGTCCTGACCATTTCCCACAACGGCTACATCAAGCGCCTGCCCATGACCACCTACCGGCAGCAGCGGCGGGGCGGGCGCGGCATCGCCGGCTTCAGCGGCCAGGAAAACGACTTCGTCGAGCACGTCTTCGTGGCCTCGACGCACAGCTACCTGCTCTTCTTCACCGACCGCGGCCGTTGCTACTGGGTGAAGGTGCACGAGGTGCCGACGGCGGGGCGCACGGCGCGTGGCAAGGCCATCGTCAACATCCTGCGCCTCAAGGACGAACGCGTCACCAGCATGATCCCGGTGCGGGATCTGCAGGAACCCGGCTTCCTGGTGTTCGCCACCCGGCGCGGCGTGGTGAAGCGCTGCGAGCTCGCCGACTTCAGCAACCCCCGGCCCTCGGGGATCATCGCCATCCACTTGCGGGAGAACGACGAGCTCGTCGGCGTGGCGCTGACCCGCGGGGACAGCCAGATCGTCCTGGCCAAGAGGTCCGGGAAGGCGGTGCGCTTCAAGGAAGGCGACGTGCGCGCCATGGGCCGCGCGGCCACCGGCGTGCGCGGTGCCACGCTGGAGTCCGAGAGCGACAGCGTCATCGGCATGGTGGCGGTGTCCCGTCCGGAGGCCCAGCTCCTCGTGGTCACCGAGAAGGGTTACGGCAAGCGCACCGCCCTCGATGCCTACCGGCTGACGGCGCGGGGCACCAAGGGTGTCATCACACTGCGGGTCACCGGGCGCAACGGTCCGCTGGTCGCCATCCGCGAAGTCGTCGACGGTGACGAACTCATGCTCATCACCAGCCGGGGGACGCTCATCCGCCTGCCGGTGTCGGGGATCTCCCAGCTCGGCCGGGCCACGCAAGGCGTGCACCTGGTGCGGCTCGGCGAGGATGACCGGGTCGTCGCGGTGGCGCACATCGCCCGGGAAGACGAAGACGTGGAAGCGCCGCGGCGGGTAGCCACGCCCGGCGTGGTCTCGCCCGAGGAGCAGCAGGCCGAGGCGGCCGCCGAAGGCGAGGACGAGGAGGTCGTGGACGACGAGGACGGCGCGGACGGGGAAGCCGAGGACATCGACGACGACGTTTGAAGTGCGCATCACGCTCCCCCGGGAGATCATGCAGCACAGACCTGGAAGCAACCGCGCGCCGGGCGGTGAGCGACGCAAGCTCCTGCACATGGACCGCGCTTCCGCCTCGACGGTGACGCGCCTCTCCAGCTACTACCGCGCCCTCGGGGAGCTCGGCAAAGAAGGCATGGACACGGTGTCCTCGGACCGCCTGGCCGAGCGCGCCGGTCTCACCTCGGCGCAGGTCCGCAAGGACCTCTCTTTTTTCGGCAACTTCGGCCGGCGCGGTCTCGGTTACAACGTCGCCAAGCTGCGCCGGAAGCTCGGCGAGATCCTCGGGCTCACCCAGCGCTGGCGCGTGGCGCTCCTCGGCGCCGGCAACCTGGGGCATGCGCTCTTCGCCTACAAGGCTTTCCAGAAGCAGGGGTTCGTGATCGAAGCGGTGTTCGACGTGGACCCCCGCAAAGTGGGACAGAAGTGGGAGGGCATCGGGATCCGCAGCATCGCCGAGCTGCAGCAGGTGGCGGCGAAGACGCCCTTCGACATCGCCATCATCGCCGTGCCCGAGAGAGCGGCGCAGGCGGTGGCGGAGGCCGCCGTCGCCGCCGGGATCCGCGGCATCCTCAACTTCGCGCCGGTGAAGCTGACCATCTCGCCGCAGGTGGCGTTGCGGGACGTCGATCTTTCCATCGCCATGGAGTCCCTGAGCTACGCTCTGGTGAAGCTCCTGCCCTGAACCATCAAGAGGGAAGCCCGTGCCGTTGCTGAGCCTGAGCCGCGCCTGCTTCGATTTCGGCCGCGAGAAGCTGCTGCGCGACGTGACCCTGGACATCGAGCCAGGAGAGAAAGCGGCGCTGGTGGGGATCAACGGCAGCGGCAAGTCCACCCTGCTCCGGCTGTTGTCGGGGCAGAGCGCGCCGGACCGTGGCGAACGTCACGTGGCCCGCCGCGCCCGCCTCGTCTGCTTGCCCCAGGAGACCGCCGCCGAGGGCGAAGGCACCTTGCTGGCCTGGGTGAATGCCGCCCATGGCGATCTCGATGCGGTACGCAGCGAGAGCGAAGCGCTGCAAACGCGGCTCGAGCAGGGCGAGACTCTGGATCCCGACACCCTGGAGCGCTACGGCGACCTGCAGCACCGCTTCGAGGCTCTCGGGGGCTACGGACACGAGGCGGTGGTGCAAGCGGCATTGCACGGGGTGGGCTTCGCCGACGCGGACTTCGACAAGCCGCTCCGGGTGCTCTCCGGCGGCGAGCGGCGGCGCGCCGCGCTGGCCGCGGTGCTCGTCCAGGGCGGCGACCTGGTGCTCCTCGACGAGCCCACCAACCACCTGGATCTGGACGGGCTGGAGTGGTTGCAGGAATTCGTGCGAGCGAGCCCGAGCGCCATGCTCATCGTCTCCCACGACCGCTACTTCCTGGACCACACCGTGAGCTGCGTCTGGCACCTGTCGCGCGGCACGGTCATGCGCTGGCCCGGCAATTACTCCAAGTTCAGCGTCGATTACGAAGCCTGGGTGACGCAGGAGGAAACGGCCTACCTGCGCCAGCAGCACGAGATCCGCAAGACCGAGGATTTCATCCGCCGCAACATCGCCGGGCAGAAGACCAAGCAGGCCCAGAGCCGGCGCAAGAAGCTGGAAAAGCTGGAGCGCCTCGAGAAACCCCGGGAGGAGCGCACCCGTTTCGTGCTGCGCCTGCAGGCGCGGCGCCGCGGCGGCAACGTGGTCCTCTCGGCGCGGGGCTTGAGCAAGAGTCTGGGCGGCCGCACCCTCTTCACCGATCTCGACCTCGACCTCGCCCGGGGCGAGAAGGTGGGGATCATCGGCCCCAATGGCTCGGGCAAGACCACCTTGCTCAAGATCCTCGCGCGGCGCTTGCATGCGGACGCCGGAACGGTGAAGCTCGGCTCCGAGATCGAGCTCGGCTATTTCGACCAGGAGCTGGATTTCGTCGGTGACGCACCCACCCTGATGGAGGAGATCTGGAGGGTCGATCCCTCCATGGGCGAGGAAGACATCCGCAGCTGGCTCGGTGCCTTCGGTTTCGGCGCCGAGTTCGTCGACCGGGCGGTGCGGGTGCTCTCGGGGGGCCAGCGCAGCCGGCTGGGTTTGCTGAAGCTGATGCTCATGCAGCACAATTTCCTCGTCCTCGACGAGCCGACGAACCACCTCGACCTGGACGCCATCGATCTGGTGGAGGCGGGGCTGCGCGGCTTCGCGGGCACCTTGGCTCTGGTGTCGCACGACCGGCAGCTGCTCTCCCGCGCCGTGGACAAGTTGGTGGTGCTCGCGGCGGGGAAGGTGCGGGTCTTCCACGGCGGCTACGAGGAGTACGTGCAGTCTCTGCACGGTGAGCCGCTGTGGAGCGCGATCGTGCGGCAGGAAAGCGAGCGACGGCAGCTGCAGGAGAGCGCCACCGCTCCGCCGCCCTCGACCCGCGCGGCCGCGGCGACCCCAGCGAGTCCGGTCGGCGCACCCGAGCCGGAGACACCGCGGGTGAGCAAGAACGTGCTCGCGCGCCTGCGCCGGGAGCTGGAGGAGCTGGAGGACCGCATCGTCACCTTGGAAGTGGACGTCGAGGAGCTGGAGGCCGCGCTCTCGCGCGCCGGGGAGCTGCGCGGCGAGGAGATCCAGGCGACGGCGCGGGCCCACGCCGAGAAGAAGAAGGAGCTGGCGGTGCAGTACGCGCACTGGGACCGGCTCACCGAGGAGATCGGCAGCAAGACCCGCCATTTCGAAGAGGCGACCGGCAGGAGCCGGCGCAAGCGCTGAGGGGAGCGTCGTGGGTCGCAAGCTCCGTGGCCGCAGTACCCGCCCGCGTTGGGGGGCGCAAGCGTCCGGGTTCGACACCGTGGTGGGCTGGGATCCACCGGCGCGGCGCACCGACGGCGACCACGCCGACATGGTGCCGCGGGATCGGACCTGGAGCCGGGGCCGCCTGCAAGAGCGCAGCGTCCTCGTCGGCGTGGTGCTGCCGCAGCAACGACGGGTGCAGGAGGAGCAGCACCTCGAGGAGCTGGCACAGCTGGCCCGCACCGCCGGGGCCCAGCCGCTGGAGCGCCTGCTGCAGGAGCGCAGCCAACCGGACGTGCGCACCTACGTGGGGCGCGGCAAGGTGGAGGAGATCCGCGCCGCCTGCGAGCGGCTCGAAGCCAACCTCGTAATCTTCGACGACACCTTGTCGCCCGCCCAGGCGCGCAACCTGGAAAAAGCGCTGGAGCGCAACGTCATCGATCGCTCCGAGCTCATCCTCGACATCTTCGCGCGACACGCCCGCAGTCGCGAGGCCATGCTGCAGGTCGAGCTGGCGCAGCTCGAGTACATGCGCCCGCGCCTGCGCCGGCTGTGGGACCACCTCTCGCGCCAGGACGGTGGCATCGGCACCCGCGGGCCCGGGGAAACGCAGCTCGAGGTGGACCGGCGGCGGGTGGGCGAACGCATCTCCCATCTCAAAGAGCAGCTACGCGAGCGGCGCAAGGTGGCGGCGACGCAGCGCAAGTCGCGCCAAGGGGAGTTCCGCGTCGCCCTCGTGGGGTACACCAATGCCGGCAAGTCGTCGCTCATGAACGCCCTCTGCGGCAGCGAGCTGCTGGTGGAAAACCAGCTCTTCTCGACGCTGGACGCCACGACGCGCCGCGCCCCGTTGCCGGAGGGCGCCGCGGTGCTGCTCACCGACACCGTGGGGTTCATCCGCAAGCTGCCCCACGACCTGGTGGCGAGCTTCCGCACCACGCTGTCGGAGATCAACGAAGCGGACCTGCTGTTGCACGTCGTCGACCTCACCAGCCCGGCCCTGCCGGCACACATCGACACGGTGCACGAGGTCCTCGACGGCATCCTGGAGGGCCAGCGGGACACGCTCATGGTGTTCAACAAGCTGGATGCCCTCGCGGATCCGACGCTGGTGAACGTCATGCTGCGGCATCATCCGCGGGCGCACTTCGTCTCGGCGCGCAGCGGCGCCGGCCTGCAGGAGCTGCGCCGCGCCATCCTGACTCACGAGCGCTCCCGTGTCGTCGAGGTGGAAATCGAGGTGCGGGAGCGTGCCGCCGAAGTGCTGGCCTTCTGCTACCGCGAGGGCCGGGTGCAGCAGCAGGACGTCGGGCCGCAAGGAGCACCCAGGTTGCGCGTTTCCTTCCGGGATCTGGTCTTCCGGCGCTTTACCAAGCTGCACAGCGGCGACTACCACATCCTCCATGCACCCGTGCACGGCGACGGCGCCTCGCCCGGCAATGCCGAAGGCCGTGAGCCGTGAGCGCCGCGGTCGGAGCGCCCGCGCCGGCCACCGCGCGGGCGGCAGGCGTGGCCTGGCGGCGCGGCCTGACCGCTTTCCTTCTCCTCGTCGCTGCCGGTCTCTTCGTCTTCCACGCCCGCATCTACTGGCAGTGGACCGAGGACGACGCGTTCATTTCTTACCGCTATTCCCAGAATTTCGCCCGCGGCGAAGGTCTCGTCTTCAATCCCGGTGAGCGGATCGAAGGCTATTCGAACCTTTCTTGGGTCCTCCTGGGGGCGGCGGCGTCTCGCGCCGGCCGGGACCTCGAGCACGATGCCAAGGTCGTGGGCCTCGCAGCGGGCATCGCCGCCTTGCTGCTGTCGTGGCTCTTGGCGCGGCGTGTCGCGCCGGAGAGTGGTCTCGGCGCCTTGCTGGCGCCGTACGCCGTGGCGATGACGCCGATCCTGGTGCAGCACTCGGTGGCCGGCCTGGAGACGAGCCTCTTCGCGGCGCTGCTCGCCGGTGCGGTGCTCCTCACGGCGGAGCCGAAGGCGGGAGTGTGGCGGAGCGGTGGCCTTCTCGTGCTCTTGCTGCTGCTGCTGCTCACTCGGCCGGAGGGCGGCCTTCTCGCCGGTCTGTTGCTGGGCGCGCGAGCCTTCGTCGTGGCCCAGGAGAGCCGAGCCAAGAGGTGGCTGTGGGCGACGGCGGCGGCCTTCGCAGTCGGCGCCGCGGCCTACGTGGTGTGGCGGTGGAGCTACTTCCATGCCCTGCTGCCCAACACTTTCTACGCCAAAGCGCGTGGTGGATTGCACGGGATCATCGATGGGGTCCAGTACACGCTGGACTTCATGCGTGACTGGGGCGGGCCTCCTTTTCTCGCGCTCGCCCTGGTGCCGCTCCTGCTGGGTCCCCGCCGGCCGGTGCTGGGTGTCGCTCTCGTTGCTCTGGTCGCCTACGAGGGCTTCGTCGTCTTGGCCGGCGGCGATTGGATGTATCACTACCGCTTCTTCGCCCACGTTCTCCCGCTGCTCGCCGGCCTGGTGACTGCGGGATGGATGCAGATCTTGTCTCTGGTGCAGCCGGGCACGCTGCGGGCCGCGGTCGTCTACGGCGCCGCGGCGCTGGTGCTGCTGGTGACATTCTTAGGCATCGGCAACACCGAGCTCAGGGTGGCGCGGGCGGTGTTGCCAGCTCTCGCCGCGCACAACTACCTGTCGCAGAACTACCAGGAACTGGGGCTCTGGTTCGCCGAGAACACGCCGCCGGTGGCGAAGATCGCCATCAGCGACGTGGGCGCGGTGGGCTTCTACTCGGAGCGCCACATCCTCGACATGTTCGGTCTCATCGACCCGCACATCGCCCGCCTGCCCGGCCGCATGCACTACAAGGCCAACCCGCGCTACGTGCTGTCCCTGGCGCCGGACTACATCGTCCTCGTCTCCCTCAACGATCAGGGAGCCGGTTATTCCTTCCAGCGCATCCCGGACTACGCCATGAACGCCCTGCCCGCATTCCACGAGCAATACGAGCTCATCCGCACCGTCCCGCAGCACTGGAACAACGAGTTCGTCCTCGTCTACCGCCGCCGCGGTTGAGGCGCTCCTGCTTGTGCTATGATGCGCGCCCGCATGGTGTCGCCGCAGCGGCGACGCATGTCCCGCCCGCCCCGTCGTGGAGGTTCGTCGTGAGTTCTCGGAAGCGTCCCCGCGCCGGGTCCCGGTCCAGAGCCACGAGCCCCAACGGCGGGAAAGCACGCCCGCGCCGCCGCGCCCCCGACACCGCCGCGGAGCCCACTCGCCCCGCCGCCGGTGCGGTGGCGGGACACGTGCATCGCGCCGCCGCGGCCTACGGCACCGGCTTCGACGATCACCTCGAACCCACCCTGCCGCTCGACCTGGGGCAGGTGAGCTCGATCTCGGATCTCGTGCGCCAGTACGGCTCCACCGCCATCGGCGCGCGCCAGGTGGGCCTCGCCGCCGACATCCTCGAGACGGCGAGCCGCGACCCGGAATGCTACGTCGTTCTCACCATCTCCGGCGCCATGACGGTGGCGAAGATGGGACTCGTCGTCTGCGACATGATCGAACACGGCATGGTGCAGGCCATCGTCGCCACCGGTGCTCTCATGGCGCATGGTTTCGTCGAAGCCAGCGGCCTCCTGCACTTCAAGTACGACCCCGCCATGGACGATGAGCAACTGTTCGACCGGGGCTACAACCGCATCTACGACAGCCTGGAGCTGGAAAAGAACCTCGACGACGTGGAGCCCGTCGTGCGCGCTGTGCTGGACGCAGAAGACGACGGCACCCCTTGGTCGAGCGTGCGCTTGCATCGCGAGCTCGGCGAGACGCTGGCGCGCCGGGGCGCGGGCCGTGGCATCCTGCGCTCTGCCTACGAGCACGACGTGCCGATCTACGTCCCCGCCTTCACCGACTCGGAGCTGGGATTGGACTTCGCCATTCACAGCCGCCGGCGCCAGCGCGCTGGTCTCGCGTCGCTCGCCTTCGATCCGTTCCTGGATCTCGAGGACTACACCGGGCGCATCGAGAAACAGAAACGACTGGCGATCTTCACCATCGGCGGTGGTGCGCCGCGCAACTGGGCGCAGCAGGTGGCCCCCTACCTCGATCTACTGCACAAGCGTGCGGGGATCGGGCAGGGCATGCGGCGCTTCCAATACGCCGTGCGCATCTGTCCGGAGCCGGTGCACTGGGGCGGTCTCTCAGGCTGCACCTACTCCGAGGGCGTGTCCTGGGGCAAGTTCGTCCCTGTCTCCGAGGGCGGACGCTTCGCCGAGGTATACGCCGATGCCACCATCGTCTGGCCCCTCGTGGTGAAAGCCGTCCTGGAGCGGCTCGCCGCCGCGAAGGCCGCGGCCGGCGGTGGCGGCGAGCGCCGCCTGCGGCGACGCTGAGCCGGGCCGGCAGCCTTTACAAACGGCCCCAGGGGCCACTAGGCTGCAACGGCTCTCGCTTCCCCACCTCGGCCCACGTCGCCGTGCTCCGGCCACGGATTGTCGCTTCCAGGAGGACATGCACGTGCCACGAACACGAAGGTCGACCCGGTGTAGCATCTGGATCCTGGGCCTGGGGCTCGTCCTCGCCGCGCCACCCGCGGCCCGCGGCGACGAGTCCACCCGCATCGGCGTCCACGTGGGCGGGGGCTTCGGCAAGTACACCGGCGGCAATCTCGACCACACCGATATCGGGCCGATGCTGCAAGGCGGGCTGCGCCTGGGCTGGACCCGGAACATCGACGTGCTCGCCGGACTGCGCTACGGCTCCTTCGCAGGCACCGGACTGCCCGACAGCGTGCAGACCCACACCGACGGGAGCCAAACAATCCTGCCGCGCACCTTCCACAACCGGACCACGCAGTTCGAGGGGAGCGCACTCTACAGTTTCCATCCCGAGGGACGCTGGTCGCCCCTCGTTTTCGGCGGTGGAGGCGTCAGCTTTTGGCGCGTGGTGGATCTCACCGGCAAGTCCACGGGGATGTTCGCCAACGGCGAGGTGCCCTGGGGATTCAAGGACGACGGCGCTTCCGACTTGCTGAGCGGCTCGAACTGGACCATGCACTTCGGCGTGGGAGCGGAGTTCGAGTTCTTCCGCCGCGCCTGGGTGCAGGTGGGCGGCCGCTTGGACTGGCTGATCGCGCAGCACACGGACAATACCGGCGCCAGCGCCGCCTTCGGCAGCCCGGCGGAGGTCGACGCCAACCAGTTCCTGAGCAGCCTCTACGTCGGCGTGCACTACCTCTTCACCGAACGCGACTCCGACCAGGACGGGATCGCCAACAAGTCCGACGCCTGCCCCGAGCAAGCGGAGGACAAGGACGGCTTCCAGGATTTCGACGGTTGCCCGGAGGGGGACAACGACGGCGACGGCATCGCCGACGCCAGCGACAAGGCCATCGACCAGGCGGAGGACAAGGACGGCTTCCAGGACGAGGACGGCGCCCCGGACCCGGACAACGACGGTGACGGCATTCTCGACGCCAGCGACAAGGCGCCCGATCAGGCGGAGGACAAAGACGGCTTCCAGGACGAGGACGGCGTCCCCGATCCGGACAACGATGCCGACGGCGTCCTCGACACCGCCGACCGCTGCGCCAGCACGCCGGCGGGCGTCCCCGTGGACAGTCTCGGCTGTCCGACGGTGGCGAAGATCGACAAGGCTCGCGTGCTGGCCGGCATCCGCTTCCGCACCGGCACGGCGGAGCTCGAAGGCGCGTCCTTCGCCGCCCTCGATTCGGTGCTGCAGTCGCTGCGCGCCTATCCGGAGTTGCAGCTGGAAGTGCAGGGCCACACGAGCGACGTGGGTGCGAACGACCAGAATCTGCAGCTCGGCCAGAAGCGCGCCGAAGCGGTGGCGAGCTATCTCGTCTCGAAGGGCATCGAAGCCCGGCGCCTGACACCGATCGGGTACGGCGAGGAAAGCCCGCTGGTGAAGAACGACAGCCCGGAGAACCGGGCCCGCAACGAGCGCATCATGATCAGCCCGATGGAGACGGTGCCGCTGGAGCCGGTGCCCGCTCCGGAGAAGCGCAACTGAAGTGACCAGCGAGGCAAGGAGCACCCCAGAGCGCACGAGACCCGAGAACTCCGGTCTGGCGCCTCGAGCCGAGGATGGCGACCGCCATCACGACGAGGTCCTGCGTCTGGCCTCGACCTACCCGGATCTGCCGCTGGAAGCGGTGTTCAAGGAAGATCTCCTGCGCCTCGGGGTGCGCTTCACCCCGGCGGCGCTGCGTCTGGCGGCGCGCGCCAAGCCGAAGGCGTATTTCATCTTCTCCTTCGACATGGTGCCGCTGGCCGAGCTTCCCGAGGAGTCGCTGCACGCTCCCGAAGAAATGGCTCTCCTCGGCGGGCCGCACGACCTGCGTCGCACCATCGTCTCGGTGCGTCTCAATCCCGCCTCGCCGTACTGGGTGGATGTCGTGGAGGGGCGCTTGTGGCTCCACGCTGGCCAGCGCGCGCTCGCCGAGGTGAAGCTGGGCCCGCTGCCGACGTACTACGCCCGCGACTTGCCGGGAGGCAAGAGCATGCGCGAGGTGGCACCCACCATCGAGTGGGGATACCTCGTCTACCTCACCATCTTCCGCCTGTGCCAGTACTTCGGCGCCGAAGAAGAATGCAAGTTTTGCGACATCAACGAGAACTTCCGGCAGCAGCGGCGCGCCGGGCGGCCCTACACACAGGTGAAGGAGCTCGACGACGTCCTGAGGGCGCTGGCCGTCATCGACGAGGAGGAGCGCGGGGCGGCGCCGGCGCCCACGCCGGGAGGCGCCGACGACCTCTTCCTGCCCTTGCTGCGGACGACGGCGTACACGCTCACCGGCGGCAGCATCACCTCGCAGTTGCAGGGCCAATCGGAGGTGGACTTCTATTGCCGTTACGCCGCCGCCATCGAGGCGCGCTTCCCCGGCCGCTGGCTCTCCAAGGTCGTGGTACAGGCACAGGATGCCGAGGCGGTCCAGCGCTTCAAAGACGCCGGTGTGAAGATCGTGCATCCCAACTACGAAGTGTGGGACCCGCGCCTCTTCGCCCTCCTCTGCCCCGGCAAGGAACGCTTCATCGGTCGTGACGAGTGGATCCGGCGTATCCTGGCGGCGGCGGAAATCATGGGCCCAGCGCAGGTCATCCCCAACTTCGTGGCCGGGGTGGAAATGGCACGGCCCTGGGGCTTCGCGCGGGTCGAGGACGCTTTGCGTTCCACCGGCGAGGGTCTCGACTTCTTCATGTCCCACGGCGTCGTGCCGCGCTTCACCACCTGGTGCCCGGAGAAGCTTTCGGAGCTCGGGAGCGACCAGGGTCCTGCACCCCTCGAGTACCACCTGGGGCTCCTCCGACTCTGGCGCGACACCCACCGCCGCCACGGCCTCCCGGTGCCGCCCGGTTACGGCGAGCCTGGGCCAGGACGCGCCGTGTTCTCCGTCAGCGCCTTCATGGACGTCGCGGCGACCTGATGGTGCCCGCAGGCGCTTGACAAACCCGATCCCCCGCCCTTCCTTGCTGGAGCACCGTCGAATGACGATGCCTAGTCCGTGACGGCTGGGCGCCCCGAGAGCCTCAGTGCTCCTCCGTATCTCTCGGGGCGCCGAAACGAGCGTGATCCCCACACGCTCGCATCCCCAATGCGTTGCTCGTTCTGCTCTCGTGATGTGCCCGGTGCGCATCGGGTGGGGACCTACGCCCTGGAACCGGAATCCGGCCTGGTCCAACGGCGGGGTCGCGTGCGGCCGGGCACATTTTCCTCGTGCCTCCAAGCGGCGGCACGCGTTGCGCCGTCCCGCGCCCCTCGTTACTATGGTCAGCATGCGGCGCACTCCGGCGCTGGCGCGCTCGAGAGGGATGGTCCGATGCTGCTGCTTGCCGATTCCTTCCGTCGCCCGGCCCCGAGTTCGGGGAGTGGTGTCGCGGCGTTCGTCCGCCAGGGTTCGAGGGGCGGAACGGGGGCGGCGATCACGGCAGCGTTCCTCCTCCTCGCCGGCTGCGACGACAACACCGGCACCCCGGCGCCGAACCAGGCCCCGGAAACGGACCTCACCAGCTCGGTGCCGGCAGAGGGTGGTGTCGAGCTCCACCACCTGGAAGTCCATTTCAGCGGTCGCGACGCCGACGGCAGCAATCTCCGCTTCGAGTACCTGCTGCACACGTACCCGCGCGCGCTGGCGCGGTACCAGGACATCACCGTTTTCACCCCCGCCACCGACGATCCACGCTGGGCGTCGACGCAAGGTGGGGAGACACCCTTCGCCATCGACCTCGTGGTGCTTGCCGACACCCTGCGCGCCGATCCGCAAGGCGACATCGGCGCTGGTCACTTCGATCGCTGGCACACGCTCTATGTCCGCGCCATCGACAGCGAAGGGGCGAAGGATGCAACCCCGGCGCAGCGCACCTTCGACGCCTACACCGTGGCACCGGTGATCTGGCTGCTGCCGCCGGCGGTCCCAGGACCAGAGACCGCCACCCTGCCGCGCAGCTTCGCCATGAACTGGTTCGGCGTGGACGACGTCGGCGATGGCCACACCCAGGACCCCGAAGCGGTGCGTTGGGTGCTCGTCCATCTCACCCCCGCCGAGGCGGCGGACCCGGCGCTGGTGAAGCAGCGTCTGTACTCCGTGCCCGAATCAGCGTGGAGTGATTGGCTGCCCTGGGGAGCCGAAGCCGCCGCGCGGCAAGCGGCGCTGTACGACGTCATGCCGCCGGAGACGGGGGACTCGTGGCATGCCTTCGCGGTGCAAGGTCTCGACGACGCCGGCGCCATCACGCCACAATTCGCCGACGCCCCCTTCACGCAGAACAACTACGGCATCCTGCACGTGGTGAGCAATCTTCCCGTCGGGCCCACGGTCCCGGTGCGGGAGGTTCAGGTCCCGCTCGGCAACTGGGTGTTCGAGGGCGGCACGCCGCCGGCGATCCAGGTGGCTGCGGCCGGCGTCGATTCGGTCACCCTCGAGTGGGGACCCATGACGACCGGGCACTACGGCGCTCAGTCGAAGGACTATCGCTACGGCTGGAACATCACGAATATCCACAACGACGGCGAGTGGTCGCCCTGGACCACGCTGCACGCGGCGCCGCCGCGCCGGCTCTCCACCACGGACCTTGACGTTTTCTACCTCCAGGCCCGCGACACCAT
>Ga0075418_10001162_pt1 | contig 29629 bp, 28 predicted proteins | sample SoiMetdeltSBSDD2_FD_81776 | JGI IMG/M metagenome (GOLD analysis project Ga0075418, IMG submission 81776) | Bulk soil microbial communities from a Populus tree surrounding site in Tennessee, USA - Soil MetaG P. deltoides SBSDD2 | ecosystem: Environmental > Terrestrial > Soil > Tree plantation... | reverse complement strand
GCGGGCGTCGCTACGGACCGCGCGCCGGCTCCGAGCCCACGGGCCCATGCAAGGGTCCCGTCGAGGTGGTAGGCACGGAGCGTATTGTCGTCGGATCCTACGAAGACCCGGCTCTGCGAAACGGCCACCGAGCCTTCGATCGCGGAGCCGGTCTGCACGGCCCAGACCTTGCGCAGCCTGTGGACGTTCGCACGGGTGAGAGCGCGCTCCCGTCGGTTGAACCCCGTGTGCGCCGCGTCGTAATGGAACTGCTCCCAGAAGGGAGGACCGACCTCCGCGGCACCCGGAGCGGCGGCCAGCGCGATTACCGCGATGGCCGCAAGGCACATTCTCGACCCCATACCTGTTCGAGGGAGGATACGGATTGCCGTTTCCCTGTTGCTAACCTAGTTCGCGACCGCAGCCTCGGCCGCGCGTGTCCTTCCTTCACGCCGTGCGGGGACCGCGGATTGACCTAAAAGGAGGCACATGACCCTCACCAAGGAAGACAAGCAGCAGATCGTCGGTCAGCACGGGAAGGGAGAATCCGACACCGGGTCCCCACAGGTGCAGATTGCCCTTCTGACGCGCCGGATCAACGACCTGACCGAGCACCTGCGGCAGCACTCGAAGGATCACCATTCGCGCCGTGGGCTGCTCAAGCTGGTCGGACGCCGCCGCCGCCTGCTCAATTACCTGCAACGCAAGGATCTGGAGGGCTACCGCGCCCTCATCAAGGAGCTTGGCCTAAGGCGCTAGCTCCGCGACAGAACTCGTGAGGCCGTGCCTGGTTTCAACCTGGCACGGAACTTGGAGAGTGGAAGTTTGAGCGAGCTCACCGCCGCGGGATCGGGAGCTGACTCAAACCTCCACTCTCCCGAAGAAGTGGAGGATTAGATGGCAGTAGCAACAGAGAGCCCGACCTCGGTCAGCGTGACCGTGGGTGGGGAGGACATCACATTCGAGACCGGCAAGCTCGCGAAGCAGGCCGACGGCGCCGTCGTCGTCCGCGCCGGCGAAACGATGGTGCTCGCGACCGCGCAGGGCCGCATGGAGGCCCGCGAGGGAACCGATTTCTTCCCGCTCACTGTCGACGTGGAGGAGCGGATGTACGCCGCCGGGAAGATCCCCGGTGGTTTCTTCAAGCGTGAGGGCCGGCCGACCGAGCGCGCGATCCTGACAGCGCGCATGATCGACCGCCCGATCCGGCCGCTCTGGCCGAAGGGGTTCCGGAACGAGGTGCAGCTGATCTGCACCGTCCTCTCGGCGGACATGATGACGCCGCACGACATCCTGTGCATCAACGGGGCATCCGCGGCCTTGATGATCTCCCCGCTCCCGTTCTTGGGCCCGGTGGGCGCCGTGCGCATCGGGATGATCGACGGCGAGCTCGTCGTCAACCCGACGCTCGCGGAGAGCGAGAACGAGAGCACCCTCGACCTCGTCGTCGTCGGCACGAAGGAGGGCTTGACCATGGTCGAGGCCGGCGCCGAGGAGATCCCCGAGGAGCTCCTGCTCCAGGCGTTCGAGCTGGCGCACGCGGAGATCGTCAAGCTCTGCGAGGTCCAGGAGAAGCTCGCGAGCGAGGTCGGGAAGCCAAAGTGGCTCGACCTCGAGCTGGCGAAGGAGATCGAGCAGGAGCACCACGAGGCGATCCGCGGTCGCATCGCCGAGCAGGGCCTCCGCGAGGCCGGCGCGATTGTCGAAGAGCTGTTGGAACAGCTGTGCCCGGCGCTGTCGATGGATTCGACCGAGGAGGACATCGTCCGCCAGATGCAGGTCCGGTCGGCGCTGAACCTCATTGTCGACAAGCTGCGCCTCGACGAGGTCGAGGCGCCGGTCCGCGAACAGTTCGAGGACGACCTGCGCGCCCTGACTGAGGCCGAGCAGGACTCGAAGGAGCTCAAGTCGGCCAAGCGCCAGCTCCTGTTCGAGCGCATCATCGAAACGGTCGAGCTGCCCTTTCCGGTAGGCCCAGCCACCGCCGAAGGGGAGGCGCCGGCGGTCAAGGACTCCCTGACCCGGCAGTTCGTCAAGCGCGCCGCCGAGGCGATCTACAAGGAGCTCGTCCGTCGCAAGATCGCGGTCGAGAAGCGCCGGCCGGACGGACGGGCGACCGATGAGATCCGTCCGATCTCCTGCGAGGTCGGCGTTGCGCCGCGCACGCATGGCTCGGCACTCTTCACCCGCGGCCAAACGCAGATCATGAGCCTGCTCACGCTCGGAACCGCGAAGGAGGGCCAGCGGATCGACGACCTGTCGCTGGAGCAGGAGCGCCGCTACATCCACCATTACAACTTCCCGCCCTACTCGGTTGGCGAGACCGGCTTCATGCGCGGACCCAAGCGCCGCGACATCGGCCATGGTGCGCTCGCGCAGCGGGCCCTCGAGCCGATGATCCCGCCGCCGGCCGAGTTCCCGTACACGATCCGGATCGTCTCCGAGACGCTGGAGTCGAACGGCTCGTCCTCGATGGGCTCCGTCTGCGGCTCCACACTCTCACTCATGGACGCCGGCGTGCCGATCAAGCGGCCGGTCAGCGGCATCGCGATGGGCCTTGTCAAAGAAGGCGACGACTACGTGATCCTGACCGACATCCAGGGCGCCGAGGACCACCTCGGTGACATGGACTTCAAGGTCGCAGGATCGACTGAGGGCGTGACTGCGCTCCAGATGGACATCAAGATCACCGGCGTGACGCAGGAGATCATGCGCTCGGCGCTCGAGCAGGCCAAGCACGCGCGCGAGTTCATCCTCGAGGAGATGGCGAAGGCCATCCCGGAGTCGCGCACCGAGCTCGCGGAGCACGCGCCGCGAATCTCATCGATGAAGATCGACCCGGACAAGATCGGGATGGTGATCGGCAAGGGCGGCGAGACGATCCGCGCGCTCGAGGCCGACTACGACGTCCAGATCGACATCGAAGAAGACGGAACCATCCTCATCTACGCGACCGAGGGAACGAAGGCGAACGCTGCCATCGCCGCCATCCAGGGTCTGACCAAGGAGCCCGAGGTCGGCGACACCTACACGGGCAAGGTCGTGAAGACGACCCAGTTCGGCGCGTTTGTGGAGCTGACGAAGGGAACGGACGGGCTGCTGCACGTCTCCAACGTCGGCCCCGGCCGCGTCGGGCACATCGAAGACGTCATCACCCGGGGCGACGTACTGGACGTCGTCGTCCAGGAGGTCGACAAGGCCCGGGGCCGCATCGGCCTCAAGCTCGTCGCGAAGCACGAGAACGGGTCGCTCGTCCAACCCGAGGAGCTGATCGAGCGGGCCAAGAACGCTCCGCCGCGCGAGCGGGAGGAACGGGACGGCGAGCGCCGCGGCGGTGACCGCGGTCGCCGCGACCGCGACAGGCGGCGCGAACGAAGGTAGTTCTCGCTCTGGCGGCGATCCGCCTCGGGCTCGCTGTGGGCGGGCTCGGGGCGGCGATCGCCGCCGGGGCAACTCGCCAGGCCGCCGGGCTCGGCTGCCTGTTCGGGGTGATCGGCGGGGCGGTCTTCGTTCTGACGGATCCGCGCCGGCGGCTGGTGGGCCTGCCGGCCACGATGCCGCGCGAGGAATCCTGGTGGACCACCGCGCTGCGGGGCACCTATCCGAGCACGCTGGGTCTCACGGTCCTGGCGGTCACCTCACTTGCCTTCAGCCCGATCCTCGCGGCCGTGCTCGCCGGGGTCATCGGTGGTCTCGGGGTCGCTGGCCTACTGGCGATAGCTTTACGCGCGTGAAGTGGGCAGTTCCGCTCGTGGCGGCCGCCGTGGTTGTGTTTGCCGGATGCGGGGGCGACGGTGGTTCGCCCCTGACGAAGGCCGAGTTCATCAAGCGCGGCGATGCGATTTGCACGAAGTACCGCAAGAAGAATCGGGAGCTGAACGAGAAAGCGCCGGCGAAGAATCCCACCGACCCGAGCGCCACCGACGAGCAGGTGAAAGCGTCGGCACCGATCCTGGAGACGCTGGCGACCAATCTGCGGTCGGCGCGAGACGAGTTCGCCGCGCTCGAGCCCCCTGCCGATGTGAAAATTGACTGGCAGAACACGCTCGACGACCTCGAACAGATCTCCTCGAAGCTGGACGACGCCGCCGCCGCCGCGCGGGATCTGGACCGCCAGAGAGTCGTCAACGAGTACGCCGAAATCCTGCGGCTGAACCGCCGCGTGAGCACCTTCGAGGCCGATTACGGCTTCACGGTCTGCGGGACGAGCGCCTAGCGCCGCCCCGCTGGGGCTGGCCGCGTGTGCTGCCGCCTGGAGCGCCTACAAGGCAACGCTCGTCCGCGACGACGCGGACGTCGGCGAATCCGACCGCATCACGGCGGAGGCGAACCGGTACGAGCTCATGTCGGTGATCCTGGCCCCGGGGCCTGTTCCTCCTCGGGCATCGGCGCGGTACTGAAGGCGTTCGGCTTCCGGCTGGCGATCGTGGCCATGGGAAGTACCTGCAGCAAGTCGAGCACGCCTGCCACTGAGCGAACCCCCGTTACGATCACGGCGTGAGGCAGAAGTACGTCATGTCCGAGCTCGATTCGGGCGAGCGCGTGATCTCCGAGCGTCTTTCGCAGGTGCGATCCGTGTCGCTCGGCTTCTGGATCGGCGCCGGTTCGCGCGACGAGCGCGATGCCAAGGCGGGCATCTCGCACTTCATCGAGCATCTGCTTTTCAAGGGCTCGCGCGCGTATAGCGCACTGGACATCGCCGAAGTGTTCGACTCACTCGGAGGAGAGCTGAACGCGGCGACCTCACGCGAGCATACGGTCGTCTACGCGCGCGTTGCCGACCACCACCTCGAGACGGCGCTCGACGTGATGACCGACATGATCTTCGCGCCCCTCTTCGCCGACCTCGACTCCGAGCGGGAGGTGGTGCTCGAGGAGATCGCGATGTACGAGGACACGCCTCAGGATCTCGTCCACGACTTCGTCTCCGAGGCCGTCTTCGGCACGCATTCGCTCGGGAGGCCGGTGATCGGGTCGGCCGACGTGATCTCCACCGTCACCAGACGGTCGATCTCGGCCTTCCATCGCGCCATGTACATCCCCGGGAACATCGTGGTCGCCGCCGCCGGGAACGTCGAGCACGAGCGGCTCGTGCAACTGCTCGAGCAGGGGACGTCCAAGCGCGCAAACGTGGAGTCGCCAAAACGCCGCGTCCGCTCGCCCCTCGTGAAGACGCCGCCTCCGGGCGTTCGCTTCCAGCGGAAGGACACGGAGCAGTACCACGTGTGCCTGGCCGCGCCCGGCATCGCGCGCTCCGACCGGCGCCGCTTCGCCGCATCGCTGCTGGACGGGATCCTGGGCGGCTCCGCATCCTCCCGCTTCTTCCAGGAGATCCGTGAGAAGCGGGGGATGGCCTACTCGGTCTACACCTTCGCATCGCAGTACACGGACACCGGCCAGATCGGCTTCTACGTCGGCACGCGGGAAGAGAACCTGCCGACGTGCCTCGAGATCGCCGTGTCCGAGATCGCGGACATCGCCGCCGGCAACCTGCGCACGAGCGAGCTGGAGCGCGCGAAGGAGAACCTGAAGGGCCGGATCATGCTCGCGATGGAATCGACCGCGAGCCGCATGAGCAGGCTGGGGAAGTCGCTCATCACCGATACAGAGCTCCTGTCGCTCGACCGGCTCGGAGCAGAGATCGACGCTGTCACGCCCGAGGCCGTTTCCGAGCTGGCCGGGGTACTGCTGGCACCCGAGCGCTTCTCGGCGGCCGGGATCGGGCCGGACGAAGAGTGGTTCCTGGACGCGGTCGAGCGCGTCAACCCGACGCTGGTCGGCGCAGCTGTAGCCGCCGCGTGAGGATCCTCCTGAACGGCCGCGGGGGGAAGGTGGGAAGCGCGCTGGCGCCCGGGCTGGAGCAGGCGGGCCACGAGCTCGTGCACGACCTCACCGCCGCGGACGCGATGGTCGACTTCACGGCACCGGAAGCCGTCGTCGCGAACGTGCGGGCGGCGGTCGACGCGGGAGTCTCATCGGTCGTGGGCACATCGGGCGCCGATCTCACCGGAGTGGGGGAGGAGGCCCGGCAACGAGGCGTCAGGGTCTTCCTCGCGCCGAACTTCGCCCTCGGGGCCGTGCTGATGATTCGCTTCGCCGAGGAGGCGTCACGGCACCTTCCTGCCGCGGAGATCGTCGAGCTGCACCACGAGACCAAGGTCGACGCGCCGTCCGGCACCGCGAAGGCCACCGCCGAGCGGCTCCCGGGCGACCCAAGCATCCATTCAGTCAGGCTTCCCGGGCTCGTCGCCCACCAGGAGGTGCTGCTGGGCGGACCGGGCCAGCTCCTGACCATCCGCCATGACGCGTTCTCGCGCGAGGCCTATGTGCCTGGCGTACTGCTCGCACTCGAGCGGCTGGAGTCGCTCTCGCCCGGGTTGACCGTCGGCCTCGACACACTGTTGACATGAACGGCGGCATCCTTCCGGCGCAGCGCATTCGAAGCGCGATCGACGACGAATGGATCGTGGCCGACTCCGGCGTTCCGCCCGCGAACGTCCAGCCCGCCAGCCTCGACCTCAGGCTGGGAGAAAGGGCCTACGCGCTCCGCTGCAGCTTCCTTCCCGACGACCAGGTCTCGATCGAGACGAAGCTCGGCGACCTCGCAATCACCGAGTTCGACATCTCGAGCGGCGCCGTCCTCGAGCGCAACCGGCCCTACCTGATCCCGCTGGCCGAGCGCATCTCGCTCCCAGACGACGTACGCGGCCGGACGAACCCCAAGAGCTCCACCGGGCGCATCGACGTCTTCACGCGTGTGATCAGCGAAGGGAACTTCCGGTTCGACGAGATGCCAGGCGGCTATGCAGGCCCGCTCTTTCTCGAGATCGTCTCGCGCTCGTTCGCGATCCGGGTGGAACAGGGCCTCACGCTCAACCAGCTCAGGCTCGTGGCCGGGGACGCGCGCTGCTCCGACGCCGAGATCCTGGCGCTGCACGAGCAGTCGCCGCTCGTCCACGCCGGCGACGCACCGCTGTCCGCGGCCGAGCTCCGGCTCGCGGACGGGCTCTTCCTCAGCGTCGATCTGGAGCGCGGGGAAGAGCCGGCCGGGTACAAGGCGCGGCCGAACGCGCCGCTCCTCGACCTCGCGCGCGTGGGCGACCACGAGGGCGAGTCTTTCTGGGAGCCCATCTACGCATCGGACGGGCGGATCATCCTCCAGCCGGAGGAGTTCTACCTGTTGATCTCGCGTGAGCGCGTGCAGATCCCGCCCTGGCTCGGCGCGGAGATGACGGCGTACGATCCCACCGCGGGGGAGCTGCGGACGCACTACGCGGGCTTCTTCGATCCCGGCTTCGGCTACGACCCGCAGGGGCGGCGACAGGGCGCGCGGGCCGTGCTCGAAGTGCGCGCGCGCGACGTCCCGTTCATGGTCGAGCATGCACAGCGGATCTGCAAGCTCGGGTTCGAGCGCATGCTCGAACCTCCCGATCTCGTGTACGGGGAAGGAATCGGCTCGTCCTACCAGTACCAGGAGCTGACCTTGAGCAAGCACTTCAAAGCTCACCGTGCCCGCCAGTTGACCCTGACCGGTTAAGGTTTGGGAGACCTTGCTCGGCGAGATCCTGACCGCGATCGTCACGCCCTTCCACGCAAACGGCCGCGTCAACGTCGAGAAGTTCCGTGCCCTGTGCCGGCAGCTCGTCGACGACGGCTCCGACGGGCTCGTCGTCGCGGGCTCGACGGGTGAGTCCGCCACGCTGACGGACGAGGAGAAGGTCGAGTTGTGGCGCGCCGCCGTCGAGGAGGTGGGGGACCGCGCGACCGTGATCGCGGGGACGGGTACGTACTCGACCTCCCACTCCGTGCACCTCACCGTGGAAGCCGACAGGGCGGGCGTGGACGGCTTCCTGGTCGTCACCCCGTACTACGTCAAGCCGCCGCTCCGCGGAGTTGTCGAGCACTTCCGCGCGATCTCGGAGGCGAGCGACAAGCCGATCATCGTCTACAACATCCCCGGCCGCGTTGTGATCAACCTGCCCCCGGCGACGATCGTGGAGCTGGCCGAGGAGATCCCGACCGTGCGCGCGGTCAAACAGGCGAACGCCGACCTCGACCAGGCGCGCCGGATCGTCGAAGAGAGCGACGTCGAGCTCTTCGCCGGCGACGACAACCTCGTGCATCCGTTCCTCGAGCTCGGCGGCGTGGGCGGCATCTGCGTCCGCTCGAACATCGCCGGCCGGCAGCTCAAGGAGATGGTCACGCGCTACCGCGAAGGCGACGCGGCGGCGGCGAAGCGGATCGACCTCGAACTGACCCCGCTGTACGAGCTGGACGACGTCGCGGTCAACCCGATTCCGATCAAGACGGCGATGAACTTGCTCGGCTACGAGGTCGGCGGATTCCGCCTCCCGCTGGTCGAGGCGACCCCTGCCGAGCAGGAAGCTGTGAAGGAGTGCCTCGAGCGAGCGGGTCTCCTGACCGCGGCCCCGGCTTAGACTTCACCGTGTGACAGCGCTTCGCATCATCCCCCTCGGCGGCCTCGGCGAGGTGGGCAAGAACATGACCGTCTACGAGCTCGGCGAGGACATCATCGTCGTCGACGCCGGCCTCGCCTTCCCACGCGACGAGCACCTCGGAGTCGATCTCGTCCTGCCCGACTTCGGCTACCTGGAGGACCGAGCCGGCCGCGTCCGCGCGGTCGTCCTGACCCACGGGCACGAGGATCACGTGGGCGGCCTGCCGTACTTCCTGCGCGAGGTGAAGGTGCCGGAGGTCTGGGCGACGAAGCTGACGCTCGAGCTGGTCGCCTCCAAGCTCGACGAACACGGGCTGCTCCGCTCGACCGAGCTGCGCGAGCTGGTGCCCGAGGAGGGCCCTGTGCGGATCGGGCCGTTCCGGATCGAGGCTGTGCGCATGGCTCACTCGATTCCCGATTCCGTCGCGCTCGTGCTCGAGACGGAGGCGGGGCGCGTCGTCCACACGGGTGACTACAAGATCGACCATACGCCGGTGGACGGGATCAAGACCGACGTCGGCAAGCTGGCCGAGGTCGGTAACCGCGGTGTGGATCTCATGCTCGGCGACTCCACCAATGCCGAGCGACCTGGCGTGACGCGCTCGGAGCGCGTCGTCGGAGAGGCGTTTCGCCAGATCATCCCGGCCCGCACCGGACGCGTGATCGTCTCCTCCTTCGCCTCCAACGTCCACCGCATGCAGCAGGCAATCGACGTAGCGGTGCAGGTGGGCCGTAAGGTCGCCGTCGTGGGCCGCTCGCTGCGCAAGAACATCAACATCGCGCGCAACCTCGGATATGTCGAGGTGCCTGAGGACACCATCATCCGGACGCAGCGCATCGAGGAATTCCGCCCGCACGAGCTGATGATCCTCTCCGCGGGAAGTCAGGGAGAGCCTGTGTCGGCACTGACCAGGATCGCGTACAACGACCATCCGGCCGTCAAGGTCGAGCGCGGGGACACGGTGATCATCTCGGCGAAACCGATCCCCGGGAACGAGCTGCGGATCCACGACACGATCAACGGGCTCACGAAGCTCGGAGCGGAGGTGTTGCACGAGGACAACGCGCCCGTGCACGTTTCGGGCCACGCGAACGCCGAGGAGCTACGCACGATTCTCGCGCTGCTCCGGCCCAAGGCGGTCATGCCGGTGCACGGCGAGTACCGGATGCTCTCGGCGCATGCCCGGCTTGCGCAGGAGGCGGGCGTCCCCGCCGATTCGATCGTCCTGGCCGAGAACGGCTCGGTGGTCGAGCTCGAACCAGGGAGGCGGCCACGGATCGTCGAGCACGTGGAGTCCGGAGTGACGTTCGTCGATGGGCTCGGAGTGGGGGACGTCCATGACGTCGCGCTCCGTGACCGGCGCCACCTCTCGGAGGACGGCGTGCTGATCGTGGTCGCGACGTTGGCCTCGAACGGCGCTGTTGCAGCCGGGCCGCCCGAGCTGATCGCGCGCGGATTCGCTGAGTCGGGACCGCTGCTGGACGAGGCCCGCGCGGAGGCCCGCCGGGTCCTCGAGGCATGCCTCGCCGACAACATCGACGAGATCAAGCTAGTGCAGGAGCACCTCCACGATGGCATCGGCCAGCTCGTGTACGACCGCACCAGGCGGCGTCCGATGATCCTTCCCGTCGTGATCGAGGTATGAGCGCGACGACTGCACACTGGAGCGAGGCGCTCGCCGAGCACGGCGTCGACGAGGCGACGGTACGACACCTGGTCGTCCAGCTGAGCGCCTGCGAGGTTTCCGCACTCGCCTTCTGCCGACTGCTGGAGCGCTGGGCGCGAGGAGAGCCCGAACCGTGCACGCCGGGCCGCCGCCAGGCCGCTCTTCGCCGTGCCGCTGATCGTGCGGAGACGGCGATAGCCGGACTCGACCGGCCGCTCAGGCGTTACTTGCTCGAGCTCGAGCCGCAGCAGGCAGAGGGGCGGTCGTGGTACGGCGAGCCCGGCCGGGCGGAGCTGATCGACTGGGAGCCGGTGCTCACTCGGGCGGGCGTCCACGCTCAACCCGCGCGTGTGGCGCAGACCTACCTGGAGCTGGCCGTCCTCGTGCGTGCGCTGCAAGGGCTCTCCGCGGCGGCGGCGATCGAAGCGCCACCGGACCGAAGCTCGCTCTGGGCGGGGCTCTTCGACCTCCGCGAAAACCTCCTGGGTCGCGCGGCCGAGGATCTGAGAGCGCTCGCAGCGTGAAGAAATCCTGAATTCGAGCACCCTGGCCTTCGTGCCGGGCCCAGGCTAGTCTGAACGGGATGAGGCGCACGCTTGCGGCAGCTTCTGCCGCGTCCCTCGTGATCGCCGCCGTTGCGGCTGCGCGCTCGTCCTCGCCCGTGCCCGGCGGGGCCGTGGAGCTCGCGACCGATGCGAGCGTGCTGATCGTGGGCGCCGACGGAGCGGACGCTGCGGGCACGTCGGTCGCCCGTGCAGGTGACGTCAACGCGGACGGGAGCATGGACTTCATCGTGGGGTCTCCGGCAGCGGGGGACCTCTCGGCCGGGCGGGCCGACGTCATCTTCGGACCGCTCCGCTCCCCGCAGATCGATCTGGCCGATCTCGGGCAGGGCGGGTTCGCGATCATGGGAGCCGACGCCGACGACCATGCCGGCTTTTCCGTCTCGGCCGCCGGGGACGTGAACCACGACGGCTTCGGGGACGTGCTCGTCGGAGCTCCCAGCGCCTCACCGAGCGGCCGCGATGCAGCCGGGACCGCCTACGTCGTGTTCGGAAAAGACTCGACTGACCAGGTCTCGCTCGCCGCGCTGGGGAGGCGCGGGTTCAGCATCGTCGGGGCGAAGGAGGACGACTACCTCGGTTTCTCCGTTGCGAGCGCCGGTGACGCGGACCGGGACGGTCTGGCCGACCTGCTCGTCGGCGCGCCGGCGCTGGGCCGCCATCAAGGCTACGCCGCCCTCGTGCACGGGCGATCCGCAACAGCTCCGATCGACCTGGCCCGACCGCGCTTTGGGGGCGTCCGGATCGAGGGCTCGAACAAACCCGTTCAGGTCGACGGTGCGATCGTGTACGACGAGACGGGCGCGTCGCTCGGCCGCGCCGGCGACGTGAACGGCGATGGTCGCGGCGACCTGGTCATCGGCTCTCCCGGCCCGGGCAACGGGATCGTCACCGGCAATGCCTATGTCTTGTTCATGCCGATCGCTCGCACGACCCGCCTCGGCGCGCTGGGCGCCAAGGGCTTCCGCATCCAGGGGGCCCAAGGCTTCGACTACGCAGGCGAGTCGGTCGCGGCGGCCGGCGACCTGAATGGCGACGGGTTCGACGACATCATCACCGGAGGAACCGGTGCACATGCCGTCGGCTTCGAGGCGGGCGCTGCCTACGTCGTATTCGGCAAGCGGACGTCCGCGTTCGTCGATCTCGAGAAGATCGCCGGCAAGGGCTTCCGGATGGACGGCGCCGAGGCCGGCGAGTACGCCGGCTGGGCGGTGGCGGGGGTTGGAAACGCTGGAGGAGACAGGTATTCGGACGTGTTCATCGGCGCTCCCGGCGCTCGCGGAGACTCCGGCTCCGCGTACGTGATCCTCGGCCGGAAGCAGCCCCGGTCCCTCAACCTCCGCGACCTCGGCAGCGCCGGATTCCGGCTCCAAGGGCTGGCGGAGTCGGACTCCGCCGGCGCGTCCGTCGCCAACGTGGGCGACCTGAACGGCGACCGGCAGCCGGATCTGGCCGTCGGCGCTCCTTCCGTCGATTTCGATGGACGCCAGGACGCCGGGGCGGCATACATCGTGTTCGTCCCCCGGCAGGCTCCTCCGCTCCGCCCGCCTCCGCCTGCGGTCCGCTGCGTCGTCCCGGATCTCGCCGGTAAGACGCTTGCGCAGGCCAAGGCGCTGATCAAGGCGCACGCGTGCGGCGTCGGGCGAGTCTCGGCTGCGCGCTCCGTTCGGGTCAAGGCAGGAGTGGTGATAAAGCAACAGCCGCGCGCCGGCGCCTCCAAGCGCAAGGGCGCGAGGATCTCGCTTCTCGTCAGCCGCGGCCGTCGCTAGAGTCCAGCCGCCGCGCGGAGCGGGCCTCGAATGCCGGTGTAGGTATCTGGACCACCGCGTCGAAGGGGACGCGGGATGGCACGCCGCCGCAAGAAGCGCGCGCTCAGGCCGCGCATGCCTGCGCGCACAAAACGGAAGCGCACGAAGAAACAGCGCGGCCGTCAGCACCCTGAGCTGATCGGGCTCGGCATCGTCGCGTTCGGCCTGTACATGGCCATCGTGGTCTACGGCGGCTGGAACGGGGGGTACGTCGGGGGCTGGATCGCGGATGCCTACAAGGCCCTCGTCGGCGCCCTTTCGTATGCGTTACCGGTTCTCTTCGTCGTCGTGGGCGGGCTGATGGTCGGGCGGAGCAAGCTGCTCGACGTCCGTCCCTTCCGGACCGGGCTCGTCGTGCTCGCGGTCGGCCTCCTCTTCGTCCTCGGCCGCGCCGACGGCGGCTATGCGGGTCGCGGGCTCGAGTCCCTGTTCTCGAAGCTGACCGGCAATGTGGGGGTGACGATCCTGGGCGCAACCGCGATTGCAATCGGCGTCCTGCTCCTTTCGGGCGCATCCATCGGAGCGCTCCTGCGCGGCTCGTCCGCCGCAGTCAGACGTATCGGCAGCGCCGCACGGCGCCGCCTGGAGTGGCCCGTGCAACCGGAGCTGGTGCCGGCCGCAGCAGCGGCGGGGCCGTCGGCTCCTTCCACTCCCCGCGGCGTTCAGTCGCTCGTCGACGCCTCGCGCGACTACCCGGACGTCGTCGGCGCCGGCGGACCGCCTCCGCTCCTGATCGACCCCGAGGAGGACGAGCAGCCGAGCCTCTTCGACGTCTCCCCGCCGCAGGAGGGCGCCGACTACACCCTGCCCGACCGAAACGTGCTCACGCGCTCGGATCCGTCCGCCGCCGTCTCGGAGGAGGCCGGTGCGCGAGTGGCCGAGCAGCTTGTCCAGACGCTGTCGCATTTCGGGGTGGATGCAGCGGTCATCGGCCAGATCTCAGGCCCCCGCGTGACCCGTTATGAACTCCAGCTCGCCCCCGGGACGAAAGTCTCCAAGGTGGCGGGGCTGAAGGACGATCTCTCGTACGCGCTTGCCACCACTGAGATCCGCATCCTCGCGCCGATCCCGGGCAAGCAGGCCGTCGGCGTCGAGCTTCCGAACTTCTCGCCCAGCTACGTGCGCCTCGGCGACGTGTTCGACGACCTCCCACAGACGGCCAGCCCGCTCGCAGTCTGGCTCGGGAAGGACATCTCCGGCGCGCCCGTCTGGACCGACCTGGCGCGCATGCCGCACCTCCTCATCGCGGGCACGACGGGCTCGGGCAAGTCGGGCTGCATCAACACGATCCTGACGTCCATCCTGCTGCGTTCGACGCCCGACGACGTGCGCCTGATCCTCATCGACCCGAAGCGGATCGAGCTCAACCATTACGAAGCCATCCCTCACTTGCTGACCCCAGTGGTGTCGAGCCCGAAGGAGGCGGCGGCCGTGCTCCGCAACGTCGTGGGTGAGATGGAGCGGCGGTACGAGCGCCTCTCCAGCGTCCGCGCCCGCAATCTGCACGAGGCCAACCGCTCGCTGCGGCAGCGCGGCGAGTCAACCATGCCGTACCTCCTGGTCGTCATCGACGAGCTGGCCGACCTGATGATGATCTCGCCCCAGGACGTGGAGGACTGCGTCATCCGGCTCGCTCAGAAGTCGCGCGCCGTCGGCATCCATCTCGTCCTCGCGACGCAGCGGCCGTCGGTCGACGTGATCACGGGAATGATCAAGGCGAACGTCCCCTCGCGGATCGCATTCGCGGTTTCGAGCCAGACCGACTCGCGAGTGATCCTCGACCAGCAGGGCGCCGAGAGCCTGCTCGGGCAGGGCGACATGCTGTTCAAGCCGCTCGGAACCTCGCGTCTGCAGCGGCTCCAGGGCGCGTACGTCAGCGACGAGGAGATCGCGCTCGTCGTCGAGCAGTGCCGCCACCAGCGCGAGCAGGATCTCGACGAGTCGATGCTCGAGGCGCCCGAGCCTCAGATGTCGGGCGAGGACGAGGACGAGGACTTCGATCCCGACCAGGATCCGCTGCTCGAGCGGGCGATCGACGTGGTCGTCCAGACGCAGACCGCATCCGTCTCGCTGCTGCAGCGCCGGTTGCGCGTCGGCTACACGCGGGCAGGACGACTGATCGACATGCTCGAGCGCCGGGGGATCATCTCCGGCTACGAGGGCTCGAAGCCGCGGCGCGTCCTCGTGGGCGAGAGCGAGCTCGACCGGCTGGCCGGGTAGCCGCCGGATCCGGCAGGCGGCCCCACTAAGATCGTCTCGGTGCAAGACGCCGTTGCGATCGAAACCGCTCCCGCCGAGCCGAACGACCGCGCCCGAGCCTCCGTGCTCGTCGGCGTCCTGGCCGTGCTCGCGATCCCCGGCGGCATCCTGCTCGCGGCGTACTCCGCGGCGGTCGATCTCACCTACGCGGGAGCCGCGGTTCCCATCGCCGCCGTGCTCGGTGTGGTTGCGATCTCGCTCTCCCGCAGCGCGCGGAAGTACTCCCAGATCTCACTCGGGCGGATCGGCGGCATGGGTCTGGCCCGCGCGGGGTCGATTCTCGGGATCCTCGCTCTCTACCTCGCGCTGATGGCGGCGTTGTCGGTCGGATTCTTCGGACTGCTCCTCCTGTTCGACTGACCGGAAGGGCACTAGAATCCGGCTTCCAGGATGAGCAAGCCCCTCCGCATCATCTTGATCGCTCTGGCCGTCGGCGCGGCCGCGTTCGCCGCCGCCTACTTCCTCTCGGGCAAGAGCGACTCCTCCAGCTCCGACACGGTGACGGGAACGGTTCCCAGCGGCGTGGCCGGCGCCAACTCCTCGCCGAAGGTGGCGAACGTCAGCGTCACCACGACTGTGCCCTCGCTGGTGGTCGCGAAGCCGCCACCTCCTCCTCCACCACCGCCGCCGACGGGGCCACCGCCTCCGCCTCCGCCTCCGCCACCGCCCGCTGAGCCTCCTCCGCCGCCTCCACCACCTCCACCACCGCCACCTCCGCCACCGCCGCCGCCTCCTGTCGTAACGGTCGTGGGGTAATGCTCGAAAACGGCGTGCAGGTGGAGGGCTACCGGATCGACCGGCTCATCGGCGAGGGCGGGATGGGCGTCGTGTACGAGGCGACGCAGCTCTCCCTCGACCGAAAGGTGGCGCTCAAGCTGCTGTCCGGCGAGCTGTCCGCCGACGCCGGCTTCCGCGAGCGTTTCCGGCACGAGGCGCGCATCCAGGGCGCCATGGACCACCCGAACATCGTCACGGTGCACGAGGCGGGGGAGAGCGACTACGGCCTCTTCATTGCGATGGAGCTCATCCGGGGTGCCACGCTCAAGGACCTGATCGTCGGCCGCGAGCTCGACGCCGGGCGGACGCTGCGCATCCTCACGCAGGTCGCCGATGCGCTGGACAGCGCCCACGACGCGGGCCTGATCCATCGGGACATCAAGCCGCACAACATCCTCGTCCGCGCGGGCCGGCGGGACCACGCGTTCCTCGCGGACTTCGGCGTGACCAAGGTCCGTGGGGGCACGAACCTGACCAAGACCGGCCACTTCGTCGGCACCGTCGACTACATGGCTCCGGAGCAGATTCGCGGCGAACCCGCGACGCGCGAGACGGACATCTACGCGCTCGGCACCGTGCTGTACGAGTGTCTATCCGGCGTCGTCCCGTTCCCGAAGGACTCGGACGTCGCCGTCATGTACGCCCACCTCGCCGATCCGCCCCCGACGATCACGAGCGAGCGGCCGGAGCTCCCCCCGCAACTGGACGCGGTCATCTCCACCGCGATGGCCAAGAATCCGGGCGACCGCTACTCGTCGGCAAACCGGATGATGGAGGCCTTCGAGGGCGCGCTGGGCGCGGACGGCAAGGCCGCGGTGGCCATTCCCGGTCCGGTCGAGAGCCCCGAGGAGCTAGGGCTGCGCGAGGAAGGCCAGCCAGAGACGGCCGCCAGCGCGACGAGCCCCGATGCGACCCGCCTCGCCCCGACGCCCGCGCCGCCGACCGAGGTCGGCGCGGGGCCGCCTACGACGGAACAGAAGACGCCGGCCCCGGCGACCGAAGTCGGCACCACCACGCCGGTTCCCGTGGGCCCATCGGCGACCGTTGGTTCCGCCACGGTGGCAGCCGCGGGCGCTCCTGGTGCCGCCTCCCGAGCAACCGCGGCGACCGCAGAGCCGGCCGCTCCGGCCGAACGGAGGAAGGCGCCGTCCTGGCTGATCTGGGTGGGTGCCGCCGCGCTCATCGCGGCGCTTGCTGGCGTCGGGTACGTCACCGGGCATGCGGTCAGCTCAACGAAACCGTCCGGGAGCGGTGAGATCTCAGCCGGACATGCCACCGTCAGCATCCCGGCGGGCTGGCACGAGCTGAAGAGCGCCCCCGACATCCCGAATCTTCCGCTGAAGGACGCCGTCGGCACGGCGCCGGACGGATCCAGCGGCCTCGTCATGGGCACGGCGAACCTGACGTATCCGTGGCTGCTTCCGAACGCGGTGATCGGCCACGAGGTCGCCCAGAAGAAGACGGCGTACAACTCGCGGCCGCATCTGGTCGGGATCGGCGGCCTCCAGGCCGTACGCGCGTCCGGGGTGTCGTTCTCCAAGTCCGGCAAGCCGCTCTACACCTTCATCTACTTTCCGCAAGGCAAGAAGCAGACCGCGATGGCGGTCTGCTTCTCGAAGACGGGCTCCGTGACAGGGCTCGAGAACTGTGAGAAGGCGGCGAGCGCGATCAAGCTCTCCGGCGCGAAGCTCTACGACCTCGTTCCCTCGTCCGCCTACGCGTCGAAGCTGGGATCCAAGCTCGCGGATCTCTCCAACACCCGCAACTCGGGAGTCAAGGCGCTGGCGAAGGCATCGACCGCTGCGAAGCAGGCATCGGCCGCGCGCACCATCGCGAAGGGCTACCGCTCGGCTCACGGCGGCGTCCTCGCTGCCGGCCCGCCCCCGTACGCGCGGCCGGTGAACCAGAAGATCGCGAAGAGCCTGACCAGCGCGGCGTCCGCGTACACCACCTTGGCGAACGCGGCCTCGAAGGAGAGCTCGTCCGCGTACTCCGCGGCCTCTAAGAAGGTCGACGCGGCCGAGAAGGCGGTGGACGACGCGATCGCGGAGCTGAAAAGTCTCGGATACGCCGTTTCGTAACTAGAATCGGGGCCCGATGTTCGAGATCGGCAACAGCCTGCGTGAGGCGCGGCTGCGCCAGGGGCTCGAGTTCCCCGAGATCGAGCACGCGACGAAGGTCCGCAGCAAGTACCTGCGCGCGCTGGAGGACGAGCAGTTCGACGTCCTTCCGGCGCAGACCTACGTCAAGGGATTCCTCCGGACGTACGCCGAGTACCTCGGCCTCGACGGACAGCTGTACGTGGACGAGTACAACTCCCGCTACGTCGGGCTGGAGGAGGAGAGCCCGCTGCGCGCGTCCGTGCGCCAGCCGTTGCCGCGGGAGCGCAGGCTTGCCGGTGGCGTGGTGCTCGCCGTCCTGGCCGGAATCGCCATCGTCACCGCGCTCGTGATCGCAGCGTGGAAGTTCGGCAGCGGCTCGACTCCCACCACCTCCACTCCCGCCAAGACCAAGACCAAGCAGGCTCCGGCTCGGAAGACCGGTGCCCGCTCTGTCTATGTCCTCGTTCAGGCCACGCACGGGTACGGCTCGTACCTCGTGGCGCATGTCGGCTCGGCCGGCGGCCGGCAGCTCTACGCGGGGACGCTGGAGCCCGGGAAGTTCCAGCGTTTCCGGAGCTCGAAGGTCTGGCTGCGGATCGACGCGCCGGCGAACGTGCTCGTCAGCGTGAACGGAACACGCCGGACCCTTCCCGGGAAAGGCTACCCGCGCATCCTGGTCGCCTCGCCCGGCGGCGGCCTGAAGGTCGCCAACGCGGCCGGTTGAGCCGCGTTCGCGCCGAGGTCGTCGTCACCGGCACCGAGCTCGTCCGCGGCGACCGCACCGACCTCAATGGGCCGTTTCTCGCCCGGGATCTGAGCGAGCGCGGGTTGCAGGCGGCGCGCGTCACCATCGTGGGCGACAGACCCGACGAGCTGGCGGCAGCTCTTGAAGAGGGACTGCGCGCCGACCTTCTCGTCATCTCGGGTGGGCTGGGGCCGACGCACGACGACCGGACGGTCGAGCTGCTCGCGCGCGCGGCGCGGCGTTCGCTGCTCGTCGACGCCGTGCTCGAGGAGGAGATCGAGGCCGTCTCGCGCCGAATCGCGGAGCGGCTGGGGCGGCCCTACGGCGAGTTCGCAGCCGGCGTCACGAAGCAGGCTTCGCTCCCGGAGGGCGCCCTCTCGCTCGGCCTCGCCGGCACCGCGCCTGGAGTCGTTCTGGACACAGGGTCGTGCGTCGCGGTCTCCCTGCCGGGCCCGCCGAACGAGCTGCGGCGCCTGTGGGCGCTGGCGGTCGAAAGCAAGCCGGTGCGTCGCGTCCTGGCCCGCATCAAGCCGCCGACGCGCCGGACGCTCCGCTTCTACGGCGTCAGCGAGTCGGCCGTAGCGCGGGTGTTGGCCGACGCAGGTGGCGAGCAGGGTGGGGTGGAGGCGACGATCTGTGCGCGGGACTTCGAGATCCACGTCGATCTCGTCGGCGAGGGCGAGGAGCTCATGGGCGTGTTACGGCGGGAGCTCGCCGAGTACCTGTTCTCCGAGGACGAGCGGCTGGTCGCCGAAATCGTGCTGGACCTGTGCCGCGAGCGGGGGTTTAAGCTGGCGACCGCAGAGTCCTGTACCGGAGGACTGGTGGCGGAGCTGATCACCGCGATCCCCGGCTCCAGCGACGCCTTCCTCGGCGCGGTGGTCGCGTACGCGAACGAGGTCAAGATCGAGCAGCTCGGCGTCCCTGCCGCGCTGATCGCCGAGCAGGGCGCAGTCTCCGCCGGGGTCGCACAGGCGATGGCGGAGGGCGTCCGGGCGCGGTTGGGCGCGGACGTAGCCGTCGCCGACACGGGCATTGCGGGGCCCGGCGGAGGGACGCCCGAGAAACCGGTCGGGACCGTCTATGTGGACGCGCGCGGGCCGGACGGGGGCCGCGGGACGAACTTTCAGCTCCCGGGCGATCGCGGAGTCATCCGGCGCCGTGCGGCCGTGGCCGCGCTGCATCTTGTTCGGCAGATTCTTGACACAGAGCGGTAACACCCCCTCCGGTAGCGTCGGGAGAGATGAGCGACGGCGGCTCTTCATCGGTCTCCGCCTTCCCGAGGACACACTCGGGCGGCTCGAGGAGTGGCAGCACGCCACCTTCGCGGGCGTCCGCGACGTTCGGATCGTCCCGCGCGAGAATGTGCACGTCACGCTGGCGTTCCTCGGCCATCGGCCGGCCGGCGAGCTCGAGGAGATCACGCGGAGCCTCCGGGATGCCGCCGCCGCGGCGTCCGCCCCCTCTCTCCGGCTCGGGCGCTACCGGGAAACGAGAAGTGTCGGGATGCTCGTCTTCGACGACGCGGAGCGGCGGGCATCTGCGCTCGCCGCCGACCTGCACGGGCGGCTCGAGACGCTTGGGGTGTACGAACGGGAGCAGCGTCCATGGCTCCCGCACGTCACGGTGGTGCGCTTCCGGCACCCGCCGCGCCTTCGTCCCGAGCTTCCCGATCTGGGCGAGGTCAGTCCGTCCGAAGCGGCTGTCTACCATTCCCTGCTGCGCCGGGGCGGAGCGCGGTACGAAGCTCTCGAAACCGTCCGTCTAGGAGGAGGATGAAGGTGGATCGTGAGCAGGCTCTCGACGCGGCGCTCGGTCAGATCGAGCGGCAGTTCGGCAAGGGATCGGTCATGAAGATGAGCGATCAGGCGCAGGTGCAGATCGCCGCGATCTCGACCGGATCGCTCTCGCTCGACCTCGCGCTCGGGATCGGCGGCCTCCCGCGGGGGCGCATTGTCGAGATCTTCGGACCCGAGTCGTCGGGGAAGACGACGCTCGTCTACCACGTGATCGCCGAGGCCCAGCGGCGCGGCGGAATCTGCGCCTTCATCGACGCCGAGCACGCGATGGATCCCCAGTACGCGAAGCGGATCGGCGTCGGCATCGACGACCTGCTCGTCTCCCAGCCGGACACCGGCGAGCAGGCGCTCGAGATCGCCGAGCTCCTCGTGCGGTCGGGCGCGCTCGACGTGGTCGCCGTCGACTCGGTCGCCGCGCTGACGCCGAAGGCGGAGATCGAGGGTGAGATGGGGGACTCCCACGTCGGCCTGCAGGCCCGGCTGATGAGCCAGGCGCTGCGCAAGCTCGCCGGGACGCTTAATCGCACCGACACGATCTGCCTGTTCACCAACCAGCTACGCGAGAAGATCGGCGTCATGTTCGGCTCGCCCGAGACGACCCCGGGTGGCCGTGCGCTGAAGTTCTACGCCTCGGTGCGACTCGACATCCGCCGGATCGAGACGCTCAAGGACGGGGTCGAGGCGGTCGGCAACCGGGTGCGCGTGAAGGTGGTCAAGAACAAGGTCGCGCCGCCGTTCAAGCAGGCCGAGTTCGACATCATCTACGGCTCCGGGATCAACTGGGAGGGCACGGTCCTCGACTCGGCGCTCGAGCGGAAAATCGTCCAGAAGTCCGGTTCGTACTTCAGCTTCGGCGAGGAACGTCTCGGCCAGGGACGGCAGAACGCGGCGGCGTTCCTGCGGGAGCACCCCGATGTGTCCGACGCGATTGTCAGCCGCCTCCAGGCCGACCTCGGACCCGACCAGATCGCGTCCGCGCGCCTCCTGCCTGCGGCCGGCGCAGAGGATGAGGCGAGGGCTCGCGAGGAGGTTGCGGCGGCGGAGTAGGCGGATGGTGCCGAGAGTCACCGCCTTGAGGGCACGCAGCGGCGGCCGCGTGCTCGTTCAGCTCGACGGCAAGGACTGGCGGGTGCTGCCCGCCGACGTCGTCGTCCGAGCGCGGCTGGCCCCCGGAACGGAGCTCGACCGCCCGAGGCTCCGTCAGGTCGCCCGGGAGCGACGTCGGACGGGGGCCCTCGCGGCCGCTGGGCGTGTCCTGCGTGTGCGCGATCTACCCGCTGGCGCGCTCGATGCGAGGCTGGAGCAACGTGGGATCCCGGCAGCCCATCGCGCCGAGGCGCTGTCGGCGCTGCAGGGAGCCGGACTGGTGGACGACGAGCGGTTCGCGCGCAACCGAGCGCTGGCGCTGGCCGGGCGGTGCCTCGGAAACGACGCCATTCGCTTCGACCTCGAGGGGCACGGTGTTCGGTCCGAGCTCGTGGAGGGGGCGCTCGCGGCTCTCGAGCCCGAATCCGCCCGCGCCGAGCGGATCGTCGCCTCTCGCGGGCGTTCGCCGGCGACAGCGCGGTTCCTCACGCGCAAGGGCTTCGGCGAGGAGGCGGTGCTGTCGGCCGCAGGTGAGGTGCTAGGATGACCATGGTTCATCCTCATTTTTCCTGCATAGAGCGCTTTTCCGAATCACTCTGAGACCTCAACGACGAAGATGACCCTGACCAGACCGCGATTCGTCCCTAGGAGACGGCCGAGCTAGCACCGCCGAATTCGGGAACGGGCCCCGCGCGGGCTGAATGACGGATGGGCACCGCCACGGTTCCAACCGTGGACAACCGATCCTCCGGCGTATGCCGGTCGAGACAGGAGTGGAGCCATGTTCGTCGCCATCGGAATCTTGATCGGGCTCGTTGTGGGGACGATCACCGCCGTGGCCACGGTCAAGCTCCTCGGCTCGACCTCCATGGGCGCTGTACAGCGGAACCGCAGGCTGCTGCTCGAACAGGCCGAGCGCGACGCCGAGACGACGCGCAGGGAGGCCGAGATCGAAGCGCGAGAGCAAGCCGTCCGGCTCCGTTCGGGGGTCGAGCAGGAACTCGCCGAGCGGCGCTCTCGTATGACCAAGTCGGAGGAGCGCATACACGGACGGCAGGAAGAGCTCGACCGCAGGCTGACCGAGCTCGAGCGGCGCGAGCAGGGTGTGTCCGACCGTGAGGTGCACGTCAAGGCGTTGCAGGAGGAGCTCAAGCAGGCGCGCGAGCGCGAGGTCGCCGAACTCCAGCAGATCGCGGGAATGACCGTCGAGGAAGCGAAGCGCCATCTCCTGCGCCGCTCGGAAGAGCTGATCCGCCACGAGCTCGCCCGCCAGGTACGCCAGGAGGAGGAGGAGGCGCGGATCGAGGCGAAGCGGCGCGCGCGCAACCTCGTCGCCGACGCCCTCCAGCGCGTCGCCGCGAGCCACGCCGCCGAAACCACGGTTTCCGTCGTCGAACTTCCCTCCGACGACATGAAGGGCCGGATCATCGGAAAGGAGGGCCGCAACATCCGCGCCCTCGAGAGCCTCACCGGCGTCGAGATCATCATCGACGATACGCCGCAGGCGGTAGTCCTGTCCTCGTTCGACGGTGTGCGGCGCGAGGTGGCGCGTATCACCCTGGCCAAGCTCATCGAGGACGGCCGCATCCATCCGGCCCGGATCGAGGAAATGTACTACCAGTCCAAGGCCCAGCTCGAAGAGCACGTCGTCGCAGCCGGTGAGCAGGCGGTATTCGAGGCCAATTGCGGCGAGCTCCACGAGGACCTGATCAAGATCCTCGGCCGGCTCAAGTACCGGACGAGCTACGGCCAGAACGTCCTCAAGCACACGCTCGAGGTCGTTCACCTCGCCGGGATCATGGCGGCGGAGCTGGAAGCGAGCGTCAAGACGGCCAAGCGCGCTGCGCTCATGCACGACCTCGGCAAGGCGATGACGCACGAGATCGAGGGGTCGCACGCGGCGATCTCGACGCAGCTCGCGCGACGGTACGGGGAGCCGCAAGGCGTCATCCACGCGATCGAGGCGCACCACTACGAAGTGCAGCCGCAGACCGTGGAGGCGGTACTGCTGATCGCCGCGGATGCGATCTCAGCGTCGCGCCCCGGCGCGCGCGGCGAGAGCCTCGAGAGCTACATCAAGCGGCTCGAGGCGCTCGAGGAGATCGCGATGCACAAGGTCGGAGTGGAGAGGGCCTATGCGCTCCAGGCAGGCCGAGAGATCCGCGTAATGGTCAAGCCGACCGAGGTGGACGACGACGGAGCCGTCCTGCTCTCGCACGAGATCGCGCGCGAGATCGAGGACCAGCTCGAGTATCCGGGCCAGGTCAAGGTGACGGTCATCCGCGAGAGTAGAGCGATCGAAGTAGCGAAGTAGCGATAGAATTTTCAGCGGATGCTGGGTAAGCCTGTGGCGGTGCTGCTCGGCGTCGGCCTCCTGCTGTCTGGGACGGCTCTCGCCGCACAGCGGACTGGATCGGCGGTCACGATCACGAACGCCTCGGTTACCGCGCAGTGGAAGGAGAGCTACGCCAAGGGGCAAGTCTCGTTCGCGGGTACCAAGACCACGGCAGGCGAGGTCCAGGTGAGCCTGCGGAACGTCGCCACGGGACGCGTGATGCGGACGCTGCGCTTGACGGTTGGAGCGGGGTCCTTCACCGGGTCGTTTCGGCTCACGGCGCGACCTCTCCCCGGCATCTACCGGTTGAGAGTCAAGGAGTTCCCGACCGGAGCGGCGGCCGACCGCGACGTCGAAATCCCGGCGCCGTCGGAAGGGGTCATCGACGAGGCTTCGATGAGCGCGACGAAGAACGGCCGGCGGATGACGGTGATCAAGAACGCGAAAATCATCTACGCGCACTTCCACTTCATCGCGCGGCCGCAAACGAACACACTGACGTTCAAGTGGCAGAAGCCGGGCAATCCCCAGGTTCGTTTCACCGGCTACGCCAAGAAGCCGTACGCGACCGACGTTTCCACTTTCGTCTGCGTGAAGTCCACGTCGGGCGGAAGCTGCCTCGACAAACCTTTGAGTACGGGAAAGTGGTACTGCATCGTCTACGCGGCCGGCAAGGTCGTGAAGCGCCAGGACGTCCGGGTCACCTAGTACAGACACCAGCGGGCCATGCTCGGCGACTCGCCGAAATAGATCTCCAGCCCGTCCGGCAGATGCTCCGGGAAGGTGGCATAGGCAGTCAGCCGAACGTGGCCCTCAAGCAGGACGAGGTATGAGCCGGGCGCGCGTACGGCGATCAACTCCGGGTTCGTCGCCGCGCCGCCCGCGATGAGCTCGTCGCCCGCGTCGGGCTTCTGGCGCGCCGCGGCGACGGGGGGACGGCGTGTCCCATCGGTGATCCTGAGCCACCAGTCCCAGTTGATGTACCGGATGTCCAGCACCTCGGCACGCGTCAGGCGTGCCCGGTACCAGCGCACGTCGGGTGGAAATCCGCCGAAGAGTCCCTGATCGGGCCACGAGCGGTAGGCGGAGAGCACCGCCCGCGGGTTGTCCCCGACGCGCTTCAGCAGCTTGCGCACGGTCTCGCCGTAGCGCTCCGAGCCGCGCTCCGCCAGCACGAAGCACTCCAGCACCTCGTCCTCCGTCACCGGATTCAGAATCTCCACGCGGCTACCATCCTTCCGGTGAAGCGGTATCACGTCACCACGTTCGGGTGCCAGATGAACGCCCACGATTCCGAGCGAATCAAGGGATTGCTCGAGGAGCTCGGGCTCGGCGAGGCGGCTGCCCCAGAGGAAGCGGACGTCCTCGTCTTCAACACCTGCACGATCCGCGAGAAGCCCGACACGCGCCTCGCCGCCCACCTCGGGAACGCGCGCGTCCTCAAGCAGCGAGATCCCGAGCGCGTGATCGCCGTCGGCGGCTGCTATGCAGAGGCGCAGCGAGAGCGCATCTTCGACCAGTACCCGTTCGTGGACGTCGCGTTCGGGCCCGGTTCGATCTCCCATCTCGGCGACTGGCTGGGAGCGGGCGGCGTTGGAGTCGAGCGCGGTCGCTTCGGGACCGGGGAGGAGCGCTCGTTCGCCGCCGACCTGCCCGCCCACCGCGAGCGGCCGGTTCAGGCCTGGGTGCAGATCTCGATGGGCTGCAACTCCGTGTGCTCGTACTGCATCGTCCCCGCGGTACGCGGTCGCGAGGTCAGCCGGCGGCCGGGCGAGGTGCTGGCGGAAGTGACGCGGCTCGCCGCGCAGGGGGTGAAGGAGGTCACGCTCCTCGGCCAGAACGTGAACTCGTATGGCCGTGACGTCGGCTCAGACTTCGCCGCGCTGCTACGCGCGGTGGACGCTGTCGAGGGCATCGAGCGCATCCGCTTCACCAGCCCGCACCCCAAGGACTTCCGCGCGAACGTACTAGCCGCCATGGCCGAGTGTGCCGCCGTGTGCGAGCACGCCCACCTGCCGCTCCAGTCCGGCTCGAGCCGCCTGCTGAAGGTCATGCGGCGGACGTACGGCCGTGAGCGCTTCCTGCGCCTCGTCCGCGAGCTGCGGGCCGCGATTCCCGATCTCGCGTTGACGACGGACATCATCGTCGGGTTTCCCGGAGAGACCGAGGACGATTTCCACGAAACGCTCGAGGTGGTGGAGGACGTCCGTTTCGACGGCGCGTTCACGTTCGTCTACTCGCCCCGCGTCGGCACCGAGGCCGCCGTCATGTCGGATCAGGTGCCGGATGAGGTCAAGCGCGACCGGATCGAGCGGCTCGTCGACGTCGTCCAGCGCATCGCGCGCGAGCGGAACGAGGAGCGCGTAGGCCTGGTCGAGCAGGTGCTCGTCGAGGGAGCCAGCCGGACGGAGCCATCGCTCCTGCGGGGCCGGACGCGGCGGAACACCACGGTCAACTTCGCCGGAGCCGCCGTCCTCGGCGACCTGGTCGAGGTGCGCATCGAGGGCGCAACCTCGACGACGCTCAGTGGCTCCGAGCTCGCCGCGGTTGCGGCCTGACGGCCGTGCCCTCCGGTGGGAGGGTTGCTGCAACGTCCGCGATCTAGGCGGCCTTCCGCTCGAAGACAGAGGCGAGACTCGGTTCCGCGTCTTGGTCCGAAGCGATGATGCATCGCTGCTGACCGAGGTGGGGTGGAGGGCGGTTACGGAGTACGGCATCCGCCGGATCATCGACCTGCGTCATGAAATCGAGCCTTACGAGCCGCCAGTAGAGCTCGTTCGCGTGCCGCTGGTCGATCCGCGGGGCATGAAAGAGATCGACGACGCGCTACTCGGAATCGACGAACCCGTCGAGTGGCGCCGCCAGAACTACCTGTTCTTGCTCGACCGGTTCGCGGACCGGTTCGGGCGAGCCGTCTCGGCGGTCGCCGAACCCACGGACGGGCCGGTGCTCGTCCATTGCGCGGGCGGCGTCGACCGTACCGGGCTCATTGCGGCGTTGATCCTGCGCGTGGCGGGAGTCGGGATCGACACGATCGCGAGCGACTACGCCGAGAGCGAGGCGAACTGGGCGCCGTCGTTCGACGAGTGGATCGCGGAGGCGTCCGACGACGCGGAGCGACGGAAGCGGCGGCTGCTGTCGATCATGCCGCCGGACGCGAGGCGCGACGTCCTCGTCGAGCTCGAGTGGAAGCACGGCAGCGCGCGCGAGTACCTCCTCGACGCGGGCGTCGCCGAAGAAGACCTCGATCACATCAGCTCGCGGCTGCGCGGATGAGCGTCCTCGCGATCTTCGGACCGACGGCGTCTGGGAAGACGGCGGTCGCGGAGGAGCTGGCCGACCGCCTTCCGGCCGAGATCGTCTCGGCCGATTCGATGCAGGTCTATCGCGACCTGCCCGTACTGACCAACCAGCCCGAGCGACCAACGCGGCTCGTAGGAATATGGAGGCTGGACCACGAAGCCTCCGTGGGCGAGTACGAGGCCCTTGCGCACGCGGCCGTCGACGAGATCCTCGCCCGCGGGCGAACGCCCGTGGTCGTCGGCGGCACCGGGCTCTACCTCCGGGCGGCGCTCGCGGACTTGAACCTTCCCCCCGCGCCGCCTCCCGGCGAACGCAGCCGCTGGGAGGCCTTCTACGATGGCGAGGGCCCCGAGCGGACACACGCACTCCTCGCGGGCCGCGATCCCGAGGCTGCTGCAGCCGTCCATCCCAACGACCGGCGGAGAGTCGTGCGCGCGCTCGAGCTCGTGGCTGCAGGCCGTTCGCTCGCTCCGGAGCAAGATCGCCTCTGGTCGAGTGATACCCGCCATCCGACGCTCGTGTTCGGGCTCGAGGTCGCGTCCGCAGAGCTGGAGCGGCGGATCGAGAAGCGGACGGCGGCGATGTTCGAGGCCGGCGTCCAGTACGAGGTGCGGCGTGCCCTCCAGCACCCGATCTCGCAGACCGCGCGGCAAGCCCTGGGCCTCGAGGATGTCGCAACCCTCCCGCCGGACGAGGCGCAGGCGCGGCTCGCGCAGCGCACACGGCGTTACGCCTCCTACCAGCGCAAATGGATGCGACGCATAGACGGCCTTGTTAGCCTGGATGCGGATCGCCCCCCGGGCGAGGTGGCGGATGAGATTCTCGAAGTGGCACGGACTCGGCAACGATTACCTGCTGGCCAAGCGGGCTGAGCTCGGGCTGCCGCTGACACCGGAGCGCGTCCGCAAGATCTGCGACTACCACTTCGGCGTGGGTTCCGATGGCATCCTCGAAGTGATCTCGGCGAACGGCGCCGAGGCTGAAGTGGTGATCTGGAACCCGGACGGCTCGACCGCGGAGTTGTCAGGAAACGGAACGCGCATCGCCGCCCGCTGGCTCGCGCAGCGTAGTGGGGAGGGGGAGGTGGCGATCCGCGTGGGTCCCCGCGAAGTGCGCGCTCGGATGCGCGCCGGCGCCGAGGTCGAGATGGACGTGGGCGAGGTGGGGGTGGGGGGTACCGAGACGATCGAGGTCGACGGCGGACAGGTCGAGTTCACGCCCGTGTCGGTGGGAAATCCTCATGCCGTCGTCCGCGACGACGCCTTTACCCGCGACGACGTGCTCCGCCTGGGCCCGAAGATCGAGACGCACGAGCGCTTTCCCGACCGTACCAACGTGCAGCTCATGCGCATCGATGGGTCTCACGACATCTCTGTCGCCGTATGGGAGCGTGGAGCGGGGGAGACCCTTTCCTCCGGCACGAGCTCGGTGGCGGCAGCGGCTGCGGCGGTCGCGAACGGCTGGTGCGAAAGCCCCGTGACCGTGCACCTCGCCGGCGGGGACCTCCTGGTCGAGCTCGAGGACGGGAACGCACGGCTGACCGGTCCCGCGCAGCAGATCTGCTGGGTCGAGCTCGCGGACGAATTCGAGCTATGAGGTTCTCCAAGAGACTCGACCAGGTTCCGCCGTACCTCTTCGCCGAGCTGGAGCGGAAGATCTCCTCGATGGAGGCCGAGGGCATCGACGTGATCAGCCTCGGGATCGGTGATCCCGACCTGCCCACGCCGGGACCGGTGATCGATGCTGCCGCCCACGCGATGCGTGATCCGGCGACCCACGACTACCCGACCAACCACGGCACGCGTGCCTTCCGCGAGGCCGCCGCCGATTTCTACCGCGACCGCTTCGGCGTCCACCTCGAGGTCGAGGGTGAGATCGTTCCCGTGCTGGGAGGAAAGGAAGGCGTCTCCCACGTCGCGCTGATCTGCCTCGACCCCGGCGACCTGTGCCTCTCGCCCGACCCGGGCTACCCGCCGTATACGTCTGGCCCCCTCTTCGCCGGCTCCGAGCCGTACTACCTCCCACTCGAGGAAGAGAACGGGTTCCTGCCCGATCTCGACTCCATCCCGGCCGACGTGCTCTCCCGCGCGAACCTGCTCTTCCTCAACTACCCGAACAACCCGACAGGCGCGATCGTCCGGGAGGGCTACTTCGCGAGGGCAGTCGAGTTTGCGCGCGCGAACGACCTGATCGTCGTTCACGACAGCGCGTATACGGAGATCTGCTTCGAGGGCTATCGCGCGTCGAGCTTCCTCGAGACGCCCGGCGCGAAGGAGGTAGGCGTCGAGATCTTCTCGCTCTCGAAGGGCTGGAACATGACCGGCTGGCGCTGCGCGCTCATGGCAGGTAACGCCAAGATCGTCGAGCGATACCGGCAGCTGAAGACGAACATCGACTCCGGCATGTTCGAGGCGATGCAAGCCGCGGCCGCCGCCGCGCTGACCGAGGCGCGCGACTTTCCGGCCGAGATGTCCGCCGTGTACCAGCGGCGGCGCGACCTGGTCTCCGAGGCATTGCGGGCAATCGGGCTCAACGTGACGCCGCCGCTCGCCACGCCGTACTTCTGGGCACGCGTGCCGGAGGGGTACACGTCGGGCAGCTTCTCCGAACTCGTCCTCGAACGGGCGGCAGTCGTCGTCTCGCCGGGGTCGGCCTACGGGCCGAGCGGCGAAGGGTTCGTCCGCCTCTCCCTGACCGTCCCCGACGACCGGCTGGAAGAGGCCGTCACGCGCATCGAATCGGCCCTCG
>Ga0075418_10001161_pt1 | contig 29641 bp, 25 predicted proteins | sample SoiMetdeltSBSDD2_FD_81776 | JGI IMG/M metagenome (GOLD analysis project Ga0075418, IMG submission 81776) | Bulk soil microbial communities from a Populus tree surrounding site in Tennessee, USA - Soil MetaG P. deltoides SBSDD2 | ecosystem: Environmental > Terrestrial > Soil > Tree plantation... | reverse complement strand
TATTTTGAAAAATTGAGAAAAGAAGTCGGGTGATAATCAGAAAAAATACAAACAGTTCCTAAACCGGGCTGATAAGAACCAGGTGTTGAAAGCCTTACCAGGCCTGCATGAAGAGGCTTTTTCAAAAATTGATTGTCTTCAGTGTGCCAATTGCTGTAAAAATTATTCCCCTCGTTTTAAAACCCCGGATATTAAAAGGATCAGCAAGGTGCTGGGACTGCGTGAATCTGATCTTATTGAAAAATATCTTAAAGTGGATGAGGATGGCGACTTTGTTGTGAATACAAAACCCTGCCCTTTTTTGGGAGCGGATAATTTTTGTTCAATCTATGAGGATAGGCCTTCTGACTGCCGCCGTTTTCCTTATACTGATGAGGATATTATCATAAAGAGAAAAGAACTCACCCTTAAGAATTCTACTTTTTGTCCGATCACTTATTATGTGCTGGAGAGACTAACTGAAAAGAAGTAATAGTAAAGAAGAACCGCTGATGAACGAAGCAAAAGGAAAATATGAGTGCAACTATTTAGATTGATTCGCAGGCGTAACCATTGTTGATACACAAAGCCAGTTCCCATCAATTTTTATAAAAACACTTGTTGACCATTCATATAAGCTAAAATCATTTCCGTTGTAGGTGCCTGCGCTGGTACCACGAGCTAAGAGTATTCCTGTATTTCCATAAATGCTAATATTCGTTTCATCAGCATCCATTCTATTATGTGTTAATACCCCTGAACTTATTAATTGCAGGAATGAAGATCTGGAAGTAATTCCATCAGAACCGACGATTACCCAATCATCGGACATGAACCTCCCTATTTCATCAGCATCATTGCTAACCATAGCAACATCCCAGCGTTTAGAAAATTCTAATAGTTCTTGTTTGTCTGTTTCCATTCGGGTTATTTAAAAATGATCTCCGAAGAATTATGCTGATGCAATGTTTTTTTCTTATCAGGCTCTTTGATCGTTATTGATATAAACTCCGCATGATGCACATCATCCAATACAATTGCTGTCCGGTAATCTTTTTTTCCGCAGGCCAGTTTTAGGTTGTTAAACTTTATATCGGTTGCATGGCGAATATAAATTCCCCATGCAGGTAATTCACGGAACTTGGAAAATTCCGGGTAGGTTGCTTTCGCTTCCGGAACGCTGTCTAATTCGTTTAATAAAACTTTTGCAAATAAAGCATTACCTCCACCCGGATGTTTTAGTTCAATATTATTGAATGAAACATTTTTAATAGTAGCATCGGGCATTCCTGCAATGATTATCGGCGGCGAAATATTTCTCGGCATATCTTCTACGGGCCCTTCATAATCATAGCCGGAATCTGGTTTTGTTTCGGCTATATCGGCTGATACATTCTTTATTCTTATATTTTCCAATCTTCCTTTTTTACCCTTGACTCTTTCACCGATACGCAAAAAAATTGCATGACCAGTATTCAGGACCTGCAAACTATCAACCTCTACATTTTCCAGGAATCCTCCATCTACCGCTTCCAATGCAATGGCCGAACGATAGGTATCGAATACTTTAATGTTGATGAGCTTTACATTTTTAAAACCTCCAAGTGATGCCGTTCCGAATTTAATGCCGTTGGCACTTGAGCGAATGGTACAATTTTTAACTAAGATATTTTGGCAAACAGCGTTCGGATCATGTGATTTCAAACAAACACCATCATCATCTGCATCAATATAAGAATTTGTAATGGCGACACTATCGCAATCCACAATATCAATTCCATCATTGTTCCAAAAAGCACGACTGTCAACCGTTATACTATCGACTTTTAAATTTTTGCATTGATCATAAGTTTGAACCCATGCAGCAGCATTTCTCATAGTAACATTTTTGATCAAAATATTTTTGCACGAACGAAAATAAATTAGCATGGGCCTGATGTGAACTTCCGGTCGATCATTTCGGAAAGTATCTTTAATAAGTCCTTTATGAACAAGCTCCACAACATTTCTTGCTACCTGCCGGCCTTGCCCGTCAATGACTCCAATGCCGGTAATAGCTACATTCTGCTGATCATGACATAATATTAATGCCATTAATCCTTTTTGGTCATAATCCAGTGGATTCAATGTTCCTAGTAACACGGCGCCTTCCAGCAGATGCAGGGTGACATTTGATTTAAGATGAATGGAGCCGGTAAGATATCTTCCTACATCGAATACTAATCGGCCACCGCCTTGCAGGTTGATATAATCTATTGCAAATTGAATAGAACGGGTGTTGAGAGTAACTCCATCGGAGTAAATACCAAATAAAGAAGCGGGATAATCCTTAGCGGTGCTTTGCAGGCATTGAAAGCAAACAATAAGAATGATAAAATGTTTCTTGAAAGTAACCATGTTTTGATATTGCTAAACGAATTTATGGAAACTTACATTGATCATTCAGTGTCTCTGAGTGTCTGTGGCAATTAATTTTGCCACTGAAACACTGATTCACTGAAACAGGCTGATCACCTCTCAGCTATTTTTATTGCTAATATCCTCACCAAATACAAGTTCGTATCCATTATTATCATATATCGAGAAGTCACGCATCAGGTATGCTCTGTCGGCAATAGGAGATTTTATGGTCACTTTATTTTTTACTGATTCCCAAATCTGATCAACCTGGTCTGTAAATATGAAAATGTTACCGGTTAATTGTGGCCTGGAAAAAAATTCTTCTTTAGTGCCCGGATCTTTGCCCTCTTCCGGTTCCTGGGTTGGTAACACGAACATGATATTTACATCATCCCTTGTCAAGGAAACAAAATTTGGAAAGTTGCTTTGCGCTTTAAAACCCAGGATTGTTTCATAAAATGAAATGGTTTGTGCAAGATCTTTTGTAAATAAAAGGGGGCTGAGATATTTGAGTTTGAAGTTCATTAATAATACTTGTATTTATTACTGTTTTATTTACGTTGCAAAAATTCCTTGGTCATTGTACCCTGCCAATGTACAAACTGCCATTTCTTATCTCTATAAACCCATCCTTGTGTATAAAAGATCTCAGCCATCAATTGTCCTCCGACAGAAAGTTTTGCTTTGCCTGTTCTTAATACAAAATGCCCATAAACCCTTTGTGCCTGTTCCGTAAAATTGACTGAAAGCCCTTTGAAGTTATGCAGATCATTTAACATAGATGGGAAATCCATTCTAATACCATTGGCATTAATATCCAGATATTCCTTTCCTGCAATTTTCTTAAAGGCAGCGGAATCTCCATTGCAAAGAGCATTGATCATATTTTTCTCTGCTGTTTCAAGCTGTTTAAGAATTTCTGTTGACAGCGGGTTTTGTGCAATTGTGTAAGTTGAGATCAGTAAGCTTACTGAAATAAATAGAAACATCGACTTTTTCATTTAACACAGTTTAGGTTTCCAAATTGTGAACTTCATTTCATAAAAACGAAGCTATTTGTTCCGTGTTCTTAAGATAGAGGAGGAGAAGCGATGGATTGGAGTTCGTCGTGCAAAAATAGTTGATGCTGTTGTATACACGGGGTCTGCCCTCAACTTATTTCATTATTGTAATTTTCTTATGGGCAAGACCCTTAGGCAGACAGGATTTTCATGAACCAAACATCAATCTTCATCTATATTTTTATTGCCCACTCATTTAGCATTGGTCTTCCCAACAAAGCATTGGCCTCTGCATCATTTTTAAACTTTTCTTTTTTGGGATTCCATTTTAATCGGCGTTTTAGCTGGTATGCAATATTGCCAATGTTACAAACTGTCGCTGTACGATGCCCTGTTTCAACATCACATATTGGTTTGGTACGTGTACGCATTGCATTTAAAAAATCCTTGTAATGGTTTTCACTTTTGTACACATGCTTTTGCGTATCACTAATTACTTTATCCTTTACTGATACAGGCGTTGTTTCAAGTTTGCCACGTCCTATCCTCATTTCGCCTTCGGTTCCTCTAAACAACACGGCGTTATTCCATTCCCATTTTTCATGGGTCATAATAACATTTTTTTTATACTTATAGGTCAGAAAAGGATGGTCAGCATCCGGAGCAAATATCTCCGTGGGGCCGCTATCATCCATATCCAATGCCCATTGAGCAATATCAAACATATGAGCACCCCAATCAGTTACAGCACCGCCACCGAATTCTTTGTATTTCCTCCAGTTCGGGTAAACGTCATTTGTAATGGGTGGCGCCAGTTCAGCATTAAAGGGTTTAAATTCATTTGGACCCAGCCATTTGTTCCAATCCAAACCATCGGGTATGGGTTGTTCAGGTAGGTCATAAACAATTGGGGGCGGACCAACATTTACTTTTATACTTTTTATTTCACCAATAAATCCATTGCGAACTATTTCTACCGCCTGGCGAAACTCCGGCCATGAACGTTGCATACTTCCTGTTTGAAAAATACGATTGTGTTTGCGGGTAGCCTTCACCATTGCCCTTCCTTCTTTTACAGTAAGTGATAAAGGTTTCTCACAATAGATATCTTTTCCAGCTTCAGCTGCCCGAACGGCCGCTACAGCATGCCAATGGTCAGGCGTGGCTATAACTACAGCATCAATATCTTTCCTGGAAAGCAATTCTCTAAAATCACTATAAACCGCTATGTCATTATTATTGCCAGGTTGTTTGTTTTTTTCCTGGTTGGTTCTTATTGTCTTCAGCATGAGTTCGCTTTTGTCTTTATACACTTCGCTCAATGCAAGAATCCGGATTTCGTTTGTGCTTAAAAAATAATTGCTAAGTATGCGCCCTTGTTTTCCACAGCCAATAAAACCGAGGGAGATCATATCACTTGGCGGAATGTATTTCGAACCATCCGGACGATCGCCTCCCAACACAAAACGCGGTGCAATTATAAATCCTGCAAGTGCAGTAGCTGATTGCTTAATAAAATATCTTCTGCTGTTGCTGCCCGGTTTTTCTTTTTTCATCTCAGTTGTTATTTTTTATGTTGATAGAACGATCATTTTGTCAAAGCCCATTTGATGGCTGCGGCAAGATGTTGAAGAAACAAAGGCTCGGTAAAAGACTCCGGGTGATGACCCCACTCTGTATAAAATGCCCTGCCGCCATCGTAATTATGATACCAGGCAATAGGATGATAATCGGGCATTTTACCACCGGTGTAGCTCTTCTCATCGATAGTAATTAATACATTTACCAATTCTTTTTTAAAAGATTTAAAGTTGTAAATTTCTTCCAGGCGGCGCAAGGTATCGGGCATAAAATTAACTGCGGGATGATTTTTATTGACCACATTATATAAAGCTATTTGAGGTTTTGGATGGCTTTCAAAATAGGCACCTACCAAATTGTTGTACCATGGCCAATCGTATTCCGTATCGGTGGCGGAATGAATACCCACAAAACCACCACCGGCCTGTATGTATTTTTGAAAAGCAATTTGTTGTTCATCATTTAAAATATTACCGGTTGTATTTAAAAACACAATGGCGCCATATTGCTTAAGATTTGCTTCAGTAAATACTGTTGCATCTTCCGTTGTATCCACATACCAGTTTTTCTCAGCCCCCATTTTTAATAATGCAATTTTGCCATTCTCTATTGACTTATGACGAAAGCCTTTTGTAGCGCTGAATACCAATATTTTTGGGGGCTGCATTATTTTTTTTGCTGAGGAACAGCCTGAAAAAATAACAAGGAGAAAAAGAGAAATTATTTTAAATGCATTGCACATAAGCCCATTGAAAATCGAAGTTGAAGTTAAGATATAGAGTTGAGATTTAATACAACCACACAAGTAGATAAAAACCATAGCCCGAAAGAGCTATTGAGAAAAGCCCATGTTTTTTCCTTCCGAGATTTCTTGTCATCCATATTCTCAAAATTGCTGTTTACGCTGTAGTTGGTGTTCAAAAATAAGTCGTAGACTGGTTTAGTTCTCAGCACCCACAACCCGAATTTAAAAAACATTTATCTGTTTGGGTTGTTGGTAGGCATGGCCGCATGGCCAATGCCTCATAAAACAACGGCGTAATAAAAGCTTATATACATAGGAACCGCCTGTTGTGCGTTCGGTTTTCTTGTCAAGTTATTTTGTCATTAATGAACTATAAACTTTTCCATCTTTTATCATTGTCTTGTCTGAAAGAAAATTATTGTAGTTGTCAAATGGATTATTGTCATAAATAATGAGGTTCGCTTTTTTACCTTTTTCAATAGAACCATATTTATTTTCCATTCCTAAAGCAGTTGCGCCGTTAATAGTAGAGATTTGAATAATGGAAGGAATTGAAAACCCGTATTGAGCCAATAAAACTTGCTCAGATAAAGCGGCTTTTCCGCCATTAGGGCAATCAGTTCCGATTCGTATTTTAATTCCTTTGTCGTGGACTTTCTTTGCCAATAGCATAAACGTTTTAAAATTATCAGCGTTTCGCTGTATCTGCTTTTTACTCCAACTTGAATCCGGCTTATTGTTAGGGTTAGAAAAGTAAGTAAGCCCGAACTTTTCAGCAACTAAGTGTATAGTTGTTGAAAAAGTAACATTGTTTTTTGCAAGCTTGCCAATTAATGAATCTAATGCCCCTGATTTTTTTTCAACGATAAAGCGGGTTTCATTCATTACCTGCTCGAAAAAAGATAAAGAACTATGCCAATTATTTTTTCCGTAAAAATCATCCATCCATGTTTCATAATTTCTTCCGTCGGTTTCATCGAACCAAACATTTCTTTCTATAGTAAATAGATGCTCATAATTTCTTAGCCCAATGATAAGTGTTGTATCCATAAACATAATGCCATTATCAATATGTCCATATACTTTCATTCGCAAGCTATCAGCAGTTTTAAATGCAGCTACAAATTCAGGACTTCGCAAACGCCAATACAACTTTATATGTCTTATGCCCATTTTGTAGTAATCTATTACTTTTTGCTTTGCTGCTAAAGGTGAGTCAACTGTAAAATGACCGATATAAGGTTTTTGGTCTTCTTTTGAAATCAAAGCCCCGCCTACCGTATAAATGTCTGCATAGTTTGGAGATGGATTAGCCGACCAGTTTAGAATAGGCTTTAACCATGTCTCCGGCTGTCCCATTATCATTACAGCAGTAATGCCCAAAGGCAAGTAATTATCAGAAAAATTTTTTCTTAAAAATTCCAAAGAATCTTTAGCAAGATATATTGGGGCTGCGTCATAGTTGCCAAAGAAATCTGTAGGATGAATGTGAGCATCAATTATGCCCGGTGTTATCAGTTTGTCTTTAGCGTCAATTACTTTCCTTCCTTTTAGCGATTTGTTATTATTAACAACGTTCACTATTGTATCCGCATTTATAAGTATTGTTTTATTGTCGAGAGTAACACCTTGCTTTGTGTCAAATACTTTTGCATTTTTGATAACAAGGTCATAAGTCGTCTTGCAAGACTGGAAAAGTAAGCTGCATAGAAAAAACAAAAGCGTTCTCATTAGTGAAGTTTAAACTGACGCACAACGTTTGCATTTACGCTATTGCTTGTTCCAAATTTAATACATTATCAAAGCTAAACTGAACAAACTACTTCGCCATCAACTCATCCCATGCCGCGGCAAGTGGTCTTGAAATACCATCGCCTTTCCATTCACCCTGGCCGGGGAAGGAAGTTGTTTTAAGAAATCCTTCTTTTGTTTTGCCTGCTCTTATTTCCGCTTCGGTAAATTTTAAAACAGCATCAAGATAATCGGCAAATTTTTTCAGATCATCAGCATTGCCAACAACATTATAGCCATCGGCTGCATGGCCAAATATATAAGTTGTGTTGCCGTCAAATCTTCTTGTGGCTTTATGCAAAACTTTTATCCAGTGCTTAATGTTTGCACCGGCGCTACGATCAACAAATGGATGACGGCGATTGAACATCAGGTCGCCCATATGTACAATATTTGTGTTTTCAAAATGGATAAAGCTGTCGCCATCAGTATGCGCAGGTCCCCAGTAATACATAGCAATACTTTCACCACCTACATGGCGTTGCCATGTGTCAGAATAGGTTTTATCAGGCAATAATTGTTTGTCGAGATTTTTATTGTTTATGGCAACCCGCTTTTGATTCTTCTTTGAATTTTCATGCGCCACTACATGCTTTACCAGTCCTTTAAAAGAAATATTTCCGGCCGTATGATCACCATGATGGTGTGTATTGATCAAATATTTGATAGGTGTATGGGTCTTCTTTTGAAGTTCACTGATCATATGGGGAGCAGTTGTCGGGAACTGGGCATCTACAACCACAACTCCCTTATCATCGATCATAAAACCGATAGTGCCACCCATTTCCGTGAATACACCGATCTTATCGGTCATCATATGAAACATCCAGGGCGCTGGAGCGGCACCACTTGACTTTGAAAATAGCGCTGAAAAAATTTCTTGCTGGGCAATCGTGAGTGCACCGAATGTAAGTGCAGTGTTTTGAAGAAATAAGCGACGATTCATCGTTTGTAGTTTTGGTTTCTCGCAGCGATCGCTAAGAAATTGCGAACGCAACGTAATTATTAATTCTTACTCTGCGTCGCTGCCTCGCAGTGTTCGCTGCGAGAATTTTTTTCCGAATAGCGAATAAAAAGTACAAGAGTGCGACGCAACAGAAGTTTAATAGTAGCAATATTGCTGGCTACATAGTTAAAAAACTTCATCAATATTGAAATTAAGAAAAATAAATTGACAGCAACGATCTAAGTCACCCCTTTAGGGGGTCAGGGGGTTTAATATTCAAACTTCCTCAGGGTCGGTGCTTTTATCCATGTAACTATTGTGACGAGCAAAGTCATGCAGCCGCCGAAGATCACTGACGGCACTGTGCCCATAATCGATGCGGCGACTCCGCTTTCAAATTGGCCAAGCTCATTTGATGAGTTGACAAAAATGGAATTGACCGCGGAAACACGGCCACGCATTTCATCAGGAACAAATAATTGTACAATGGTGCCACGAATGATAACGCTGACACCATCAAACAGGCCACTGATAAAAAGAGCCGCAAAGCTGAGCCAGAAATTTTTAGAGACAGCAAAAATGAGAATACAAATGCCAAAACCTGCAACCGTGTAAAGCAATGTTCTTCCCTGTTTGTTTTTCAAAGGTCGTCGAGTAAGCCAGGCGATGGCTACAAAATTTCCGAGATAGGTGGCGGCCATTAGCCAGCCAAGTCCTTCAGGGCCGGTATGTAAAATATCTTTTGCAAAAACAGGTAACAATGCAACGGCACCTCCGAACAAAACTGCAAACATATCAAGACTGATCGCACTCAGTAAGGCCTTTTTATGCCACACAAAGCGCAAACCTTCTTTTACACCTTCCCATGTGCTGGTCTTTCCCGATTGCCAGCTTATAGGTTTTGGTTTTATGTATTGAAATAATATGACCGCAATTAAAATGGCTATGCATGTGATTGTAAATGCAACGGTGATATTGGTATAACCTAATAATAGTCCAGCCAGGGCGGGACCTGTGACTGCAGCTATCAACCATGTCATACTATTGATGGAAACAGCTCTTATCAATGATTCCGGAGGCACCAGCTGTGCAAGAAATGCATTGATGGCTGGAGAACTATAAGCCCTGATAACGCCAGTACAAAATACAAGGCCATAGATTAGCCATTGTGTGATTTGTTTTGATGCGTTGCTTCCGGCAGAACTTATTTCTGCAGTGAACCAGTGTGATGTTATGATCAATAATCCCACCATCAATAAAAAATATATTGACATGCAAATGCTGATGAGCCGGTGCTTATTACTTCGGTCAACTTTAACTCCTGCGGGTAGTGCAAGCAGTACAGCTGGTATCACTTCGCTTAATCCAAGAATCCCAAGTGAAAGTTCGCTGCCTGTTATTTCATAAAGTTTCCAGCCAAGAAGAACGGGGGTCATCCGAAGACCGGCGATAAATAAAAACCTCGCTACAACGAACCAAGTGAATTCAGAATTGATGATGGGCTTTGGGTTAGTCATCTATAGTCTTTGTTTTAATAATTAATAATTAATAATTATTAATTATTGTTGAGGACCGTCCTATGGCAGGTTTAAATAATGTTGTCCATCTTCATAATCATTTTCTAATGCCTCAACCACCACCTGTAAATGTTTTTCATTGCCGAGAAAATCAGCATTTGATGCATCAATAAAAAGCGTTTTTATATTATGCTGTTTTATATAATGAGTATAGGTTTCCTGTAAACTGAATAAATATGAATCAGGAATGTTTTGTTCGTAGGACCGGTTCCTTTTTTTGATATTCTTTTGCAAACGGCTTACCGGTGTATGCAAATAGATAAGCAGATCGGGTTGCAGCAATTGCTGATGAATGATCTCAAATAATCTTTGATAGAGACGAAATTCATCTTCGGGCAAATTTACCTTGGCAAATAACAGGCACTTGGTAAAAAGATAATCTGATATAGTGACACTTTGAAAAAGATCTTTCTGCTGTATCAGGTCTTTAAGTTGTTTGTAACGTTCGGCCATAAAAAACAACTCAAGCGGGAATGCATATAGCTTTGGGTTCTCATAGAATTTTGGAAGAAATGGATTGTCGGCGAATTCCTCCAACACAAGCCTTGCATTAAAATGTCTTGCCAGCAAATGAGATAAAGTTGTTTTGCCTGCGCCAATATTTCCTTCTATCGTTATGAAATGATAATTCATTATTTAATCTGCAAATATGCAAATGTGCAAATGTGCAAATGTGCAAATGTGCAAATGTGCAAATATGCAAATGAGGATTGCAAAATAATTGAATTGATTGTTTGGGGCTTAAATAAAGAATAGATTGTGGATAAATCCGTGAAATCAATTGGTTCCTTTAATCCGCGATCTTTTTCACCTCCAGATTATCAGGACATTCTTCTAATAATTGGGATATCGATTTTTTAAGAACAGGGTGTTGCAATTCCGGATCGATCTCAGCAAGAGGTGTTAGAACGAATCGCCTGTTCTGCAATTCAGGATGAGGTATTTTTAAAAAAGGAAGATCATGTATTTCATCTTCAAAAAGTAAAATATCAATATCAATTATTCTTGGACCGAGTTTTTCATTTCTTACCCGGCCGATGTCTGTTTCGATGGTTAATATCTTTCTCATGAGTTGGCGGGCACTTAATGACGTTGATATTTCCAATGCCTGGTTAAGAAATAGAGGCTGATCAGTAATTCCCCATGCCGCCGTTTCATAAACTGATGAAAGTTTAATTAAAGACCCGCATTGCTCATTGATCAAAGTCACTGCTTTTTGCAGGTTATCTTTGCGGTTTCCTAAATTGCCACCTATTAGTAAATACGCTGTGCTCATATTACAAAAATCGGGGGAGACGCAAATATCTTTATTTTTACCGTCTTAAATATTCTGAACCATGGGTGGATTCCTTAAAATGTTTCTTGCGTCACTCTTAGCATTGATCATTTTTTCTTTTATCGGCTTTTTTCTTTTTCTCGCATTGATTGCAGGTCTTACCAAAAGTGATAAACCTGTCGTTGAAAAAAATTCTGTTTTGGTTGTCAATCTTAGTCAACCTTTCCGGGAGCAACAACTTGAAAGCCCATTGGCTTATTTCAGCAGCAATGATGAGCTAAGTATCCCAGGCGTGTACGACGTTGTCCGCCTCATTCAAAAAGCAGGCAAGGATGACAAGATAAAGGGAATTTACCTCATGAGTGGGATCAGTGGAAATGGGTTTGCTACTTCCGAAGAAATAAGAAATGCATTGCTTGCATTTAAAAAGTCGGGCAAGTTCATTGTTTCATATAGTGAAATGATGAATCAAAAATCATATCATGTGGCAAACGTTTCAGATAAAGTGTATGTAAATCCAAAAGGGTTTTTTGACTGGACAGGTTTTAGTTCTGAATTATTGTTTTTAAAAGGAACGTTGGAAAAGCTGGATATAGAACCACAGATCTTCTATGCCGGTAAATTCAAGAGTGCGACAGAACCTTTTCGCACTGATAAAATGACGGAAGAGAATAAGCTGCAAACATCCGTATGGCTTAACGATCTGTATTCTCATTTTTTAATAAAAGCTGCAGAAGAAAGAAAAACCGACACTGCAACCTTGCACCAACTTGCTAATGAAGGAACGATCAAAAATCCGCAGGATGCCGTTGCCCATAAATTGATCGATGCTATAAAATATGATGATGAAATAAAAGACGAGATCAAGCAAAGATTGAATTTGGGAAAGTATGATAAGATCAATTTTATTTCAATAAACAGTTATCTTAAAAGTGGTGGCTATAAAAAATCATCCGGGGAAAAGATCGCTCTGATTTATGCACAGGGAGCCATAATTGATGGAGGTGGCGATGACCAGGGACAAATTGCAAGCGCTAATTATATAAAGCTTATTCGCAAGGCAAGACTGGATAAAACGATCAAGGCGATTGTATTTCGTGTAAACAGTGGTGGCGGCAGCGCCCTGGCTAGTGAAACGATCTGGCGGGAACTTTCATTAGCTAAACAAGAAAAACCGGTTGTTGTAAGTTTTGGCGATGTAGCCGCATCCGGTGGGTATTATATTTCGTGCGCAGCCGATAGCATTTTTGCAAGTCCAACTACGATCACCGGTTCCATTGGTGTGTTTGGGATTATTCCTAACATGGAAGGATTTTTTAAAAACAAATTAGGAGTAACATTCGATGGTGTAAAGACAGGTCCTTATGCTGATCTTGGTGCTGTATACAGACCAATGAATGAAAATGAAAAAAAATTTGTTCAGCAAAATATTGATGAAATATATCTGAGCTTTAAGCAAAGAGTGGCTGATGGCAGAAAAAAAACTGTTGACTTTATTGACAGCATTGCACAGGGCAGGGTGTGGAGCGGCAACAAAGCCATAAAAAATGGTTTGATCGATAAGTTGGGGGGATTGCAGGATGCCGTTGATTGTGCAGCAAGGATGGCCAAGCTATCCAATTATCGTTTGCGTGAATACCCGGAGATACAAAATGTTTTTGATCGTTTGTTAGGAGGAGGTTCAAAAGAAAACACGTTGAAAACAGAGATGCTTAAAAAAGAATTGGGAGAAGATCAGTATAAGATTTACAATGAGATGCTTCGCATAAAGCAAATGACTAATTCTGCACAGACAAGACTGCCGTTTGAGTTTTTTATTAATTAACAGGTCTACGTTGCGGTTGACTAATTTTCATCAGTTAGCAGAATATTTTTTATTTCTGCATATGCACTCGAACCACAGCCACAATGTTGAAAGTGTTTCTTAGTATTATTGAGACCAATGTTTACATAAGTAGTACTCCGGCAAGATTGCTTATGCTCATGGCCCTTATCAAGATTCATTTCAAATAGCCTGAGCTTAGTAAACTGGGCAGCCGAAAGCCTTGCGTATTTCATTTCACATCCTTCAGGAGATAAACTTAAATGATGAGCGTTACAAAAAAGCATACAGTATCCCTGTTCGTCTTTATAGACTTCAATAGCAACGTCAGAACGGGTAAAGCAATGAAAGATCGAAACCTTCAAAGAATATTTAGAACAATAATCCAAACTATCAAGCAAGCTTACTTGCGAAAACTCACGATTAGTAAGGTTCAGTTGCTGCTGTGCAATCGCTGATTTACCAAAAATCAAACTTGATAGGAGAAGGACAACTAGGTTGAATGTCTGATTCATATAGTTACGCACGCGATGTAATTTATTTTATAAAACTCTATCTGAAAAATTGGCGGGTTATAAATCAACAATATAACGTTATACTTTTTGTATTGTTGTGGGTACAGTCCGTCAGCGGATTAAAGATTTGCTGCCGTTGTTCTCCCGTCAGGTCCGCATTTTGCCAAACCCGTTATAAGCCGTTTTTCTATTTCCCATTTATAAGCCGCTCTACTTCAAAAGGTATTTTGTTATAAATAACACTATAGGGGTAGTCACCATTGCACAAGACCACGATTCCAAAATTCTTTTCTGGAAATATAGTGAGGCTGGATGAATACCCCACGTCCATTCCACAATGGAAAAAATAATTTCCGTATTCTTTTGACTCCTTTTTCCACCACCCGAGACCAAGAAATACAAGAGGGTGATTGTAATTATGTGTCGGTGTCCACATCTCAATCAGGGTTTTATGGTTTATAACTCCTTTGTAACTATTGGTACTGTCATTGTAAATTTTCAGATTTTCAATAATCCATTTGGATAAATCGTATGCGCAGGAATTTAAAGTACCGCAAGCTACTTGTTCTCGGTTGTAAGGATAAATTTTCGACGTTGTCACTTTTCCAGACAGTTCGTTTTTGATGTGAGGAACGCTCTTGTGAATGGGATCAATTTTATAATAATCAAAACTACTATTGACCATTCCTGAAGGCTTTAATATTTTTCCATATACATAATCCTCAAAACTTTGGTTCGTTTCCTTCTCTACTAAATATCCAAGAATATCAAAAGCCAAATTACTATAACTGATATTTTTTCCGAGATCAAATTGCAAGCTGTCGAATGAAGATTTTAAAACAAAATTTTTAAGAGCAAACCGGTCGTTGTCAGGCTGGTCCCACTTGTAATTTGTAAAATATGGCAAACCGGATGTATGATTCAGCATCTGCTTAATTGTAATTTTTTTAAACCTTTCATCTTTCATTTTAAACTCGGGCAAATAATCAATCAGGTGCTTATTTATGTCCAGTTTACCCGTTTCGACTAATTGTAGTATTGCAGTTGCGGTAAAAAGTTTTGAAATAGATGCTGTGTGAAAATTTGTAAGTGAGTCAATAGGCGTTTTTGTGTTTATCTCAGTAGTTCCGTATCCTTTTGTATAGTAAATTTTGTTATTTTTTACAATGCCGATTGAAATGCCAACGACATCATTTGCGGCCATATACATAGTAACAACAGAGTCAATTTTCTTACGCAGGATGGAATCGCTTCTTTGACCGAAGGACTTTAAAAAAAACAGGAGCAATATAAAAGACGCTATTATTTTCATATTGCTTATCTCCGATATAAGATAGTTTTGGTTGCGGATGGTAAGATGCTGTAAATGCCTTTTATAAAATGGTTCATAACGTCCAGGGCTTGCTGCAGGTGGGATATTTTATAACTGTCAGACCGGTACTGCAACCTGACTTTGCTTTGTTGATGAAGTTAAGAACTTTTGTTCGGCTTTATTCGTCGAGCCAACTGCTGATAGTAGCACATAGTTGATGTTTCAATATCCAGCCCCGCTTGCAGCCATACTCAATGTTGGCGGCTGTTTTATTTATTAGTTGTTAGTTATGTTTTGTAAAGTACTGTCAAGTTGCTTAATAGAAAGTTCTTGGCCAATTATTTCCCCTTTTTTATCTATTAAATAGTTGGTTGGAATAGCTTGTATATTATACAATTTACCAACTTTATTTGAGTAAAAAGTTTGCAAGTCCGATACGTTAATCCAATTCAGCTTATCTTTTTGGATAGCTTTAATCCACAATTCTTTATCTGTATCGAATGACACACTGACAATAGTGAAATTGTTTTTGTTGTATTTGTTATAAAGATTTACAATTGACGGATTTTGTGCACGACAAGGTCCACACCAGCTTGCCCAAAAATCAAGAAGCACAGCTTTTCCTTTCAATGAAGATAGAGAAACAAGTTTGTCGTCCGAAGTATTTTCAGTGAAGTCAGGAGCATTGGCACCAATTTGCAATTTTTCTGCAGTTTCTATTGCTTTCTTTATCTTTTTCCCATAGTAAGAATTTTGTGTCTGTGCATTAAAGCCATTAAAAAGTGATGATAGCAAATTAATGTCAAATTTATGTTGTCGATTTATAAACTTCATGAAAACCACATAGGCACAAACTATAGAAGAATTATTTTTACAATAATCAGCGATTGTTAATTTTTCCTTCTGGTCAATGCTATACCATACTTTGATAAGGCTATCTATTTGTGAAACAGATTTGTTCTTTTCCGCGATGGAGTAGTAAAGAGAAAGTTGAGCTTTTTGTTCTTCAAAAGGAGCAGTCAATTTTTGCAACTCTAAATATTGCTCTTCTGATTTGGAACCTTTTACTTCCGACCAGTTTATACTGTCTTTAACAGCATTAATATGAATATTTGCATTCTCCACAAAAAAATCAAGTGATTGATTGTTGTTTTCAAGCGTTAGAGTAAACAAACCTGGTTCAGTCGCTTTCCCTTTAAAAGTAAATTTTCCGTTTCTTACATAAGCTGTATCTATTAAGGCTGTATCGTTTTTGGTATGTGATAAAAAAACATAACCAGTATCCATTCCCTGGATGTTTCCGGCTATAAAAAAGCTTGCAATTTTCTTATTGTCGCTTTTTGTTTGCGTATTGCAACTGAAAAAGATCAAAATTTCAAGTAATAAAATACCAATAAGAATAAACCGCATAAAATGTTTTATTTAAAACGATAGTGAGTTCTTATAAGTTACAGGGTGTCTGAAAAAAATAGCAGCCAACGTTAAGGCATTTGTGCGTTGGGGACTTCATCTATTCATCACCCCCGGCAACGGCTGCCGAACGAAGAACTAAAGTAGAAATTTTATTCAAAAGCTCAATAGTAAAAGTCAAGCCCGGACTACTGCTGATAGCGAACAGAAAGACGAGAATATATTTGTCACCCCGCAATATTGCCAAACCGCCTGTTGGTAGCAGTTATTCTCATTTTACTTTCTGAAAAATGTATTGTTCAATAATCGCATAATATGAAAAGTATTCACCTTTCTTTACGTTCTCTATTACTTTTGGATAGTTCAAAATTAAAAATCCTTTTTCGTCAATGCCATACTGTGAAACACCACCGCCTGCCTTAACTAATTTATAAACCATCATAAACCTATCGTTTTCAATTTTGTATTTTGCGGACATCATTTTCTTATAGTCAGACTTGCCTTGTTCTTTTGCATAAAGTTTAAAATAGTTGTCTGTAAAAACTGCAAATGCCTCGTCATTGCTTTTGTCATCCAAAAGTGTGTCTGAAAGTCTGTAATATGTTTTAGTCGGTAAATAAACAGAGTCATTGAACCTAATAGAACGAAACTTAATCATTCGCCAAGTTCCAACAATTCTGGTTGGGTCATTTACTGCTGTTGTCGTGTCAAGTTGTGAATGGGTCATTATTGCATTAGGTATAACAGATGTGATAACGCCTTTGTCGTTAAAACTAAATGAAGACTGTGTCTTACGGATGGCAGGTGTTAGAAATCTATAATATAGGTCGTAGTCTTTGTCCCATTCTGGATATTCAAGTCTTGGTCTTGAAATTTTGTAGTCCAAAGGAAATTTATTTATTGTGTCCTTTGGTGTTGTAATGTATTGGTCAAATTCTTTGTCTTGTGCATATAAATTGCTTGTCAAAGTTGCAAGGAAAATGATTAACATTATTTTCATAAAATACTTTGTCATATGTAAGGTGTCGTTATAATTGCTACCAACACGCTAATTTATGATATAAGCGCTATTTGAAAAATTTTGGCAATTTGAAAATTAACAAACTAATGTTATACATTTTGTATTGTTGTTAGGACAATACACCTGTTAGAAAAAATGACACAAGACACTTACATTTGCCACTCAAGAATAAATTAATGCCACAACCATATAGCCAACTGCGGGCAATGATGGCGATTACAAAAGCCAGTCTTAAAGGTGTTTTCAGAAGCCCGTCGGCTGTGATATTCAGTTTTGTTTTCCCACTGATCTTTATTCTTCCCAGACGAGTCTCCTCCAACTTAAAAAAATAATCCTCTTAATGAATTTAAGAGGGACTCGTCGCAGTTACTCGTACATCTCTTTTCACATACTAAAAATTAGGACGACGAGTCCCTCCTTACCTATCTTATACCTATACGATTTTACAGATCGGGAGGAGACTCGTCCGGGAAGAAAGTTAAATGTTGCCATTGCGAGCTGATCTTTTGTCGCTCTTCTCCATCGGTTTTGTGTGAACAGCCGCAGACTAATAGCAATGAAAATGAGAACAAAATTTTAAACATTCAAATAAGATCCGGGATTATTGAAATTCCATATTTGCGCATAACGGTTTGGGTATTTGCGAAGGCGGGGCATTTGAAAATCGTCAGCCTAACACTTGCATTAGAGTTTCATAGTAGCATAACTGTTGAGGTTTACTCGTCAGCCGTGCTTTTGCAAATACCTTGTTAGCGGTTCGGGCCTCGTTTGTTAACTGCTAAGTTTCATACTTTGTTTAGTTAAGGTCAACAACTATATTATTTTACAATTACCCGAACTCTATCCAAATTTTGAATTCGAGTAAAAGGTGTATTTGTATTTCCATCTCTTTGTGATGCTACTCTAAGTGTAGGAAAATATGTCCCAGCTTTAGTGTAGTGGTATGTCATTCTTAAGATTGCGCGGGTATTTTTGCTATCAAACAAAATATCTTTTGAAGAAATTGGATATGTTCCTTGGCCTTCAAAATCCCATTCAGCGGATACAATTTTGCCCGTTTGTGGCGGCACTTCTACGATTGCGATTGCTTCAAATTTTTGTCCCGCTTTTACTGTAATTTTCTTGTTACCTTTTACCAATAAATTCACCACAGGTTGTATTCCACTTCGTTCTTTGGCTGTTTTGGGTAATACAACTTGGCCATCTATAACCTCGTAATTGGTTGAGGGCATGGGTTCTATTCCTTTTTCAACCCATTGACTCAAGTCTCTGAGGGCTTGTTGTAAAACACCTAAATAACTTACGGTACGGGTTGGGTCTTCTTGTTTTGATAAATCACCATGTAATGCACGGTCGGTGTACCACAGTCTAAAATTTTCATCGGTTTTATCACCGAGATTTGCCTTTACCATATCACGATAAAAGTCTCCTTGCCATGGAAAAGCCTCTCTGTCCCATAATGAACAAAGCAAAATCATTTTTCCTTTAAACTTACCTGTCGGTAAAACACCGGCTGCCCCTCTCGTAAACAAAGGGCCTAAAAGCATGGGGCGTTGCGGATATATTGGTTTGCCATTGGAATCACGAAATTGATCCCAAACTTTATATTCCTTCCCCGGTACTTGGTGACGATGGTATGTCTGTACTGCCAAGAAATTTGAATTGTCCACAAATACTTCATCTCCGACCTTGATTTGTGCCAATACTGAAAGATCAACAGGACCAAATACGACTATATCGCCTTCCACTTTCGCTAATTGAATGGTTTTTCCTTTGGCAGCTCCCGATTTGATAACCAAATCGCCCCCCATAAAGTTTACATCAGGTAATATGTCTTCCAATTGAAATGCTACAGGTATTTGTCCCTCTACTCCGCCAATACTTTTCCATGCCAAATCTGCCGACCCTCTTTCGCCTGCCGTTTCGGGTTCTTTTAAACCTAATTTCACTGCTTCTTCCGAAGTAATGTTTGCTTTAATTTTACTTGCTTTTTGTAAACGAGCTTTCAAAAGAGACTCTGTAGGGTTTGCACCTAAATAACCATTTATTTTCCAAAAGTCATCGAAAAATTGAGCATCTGCCATTCTCATACCTTGATAAAGAGCAATGAATCCATGAATTCCCATTGTTTTATAGCCAAACCAAGATTGAGGTGGGAAGCCCATTCGTGTTACCTCTTTCAAGGCTTCTTTTTCTTCATTATTTAAACCTATATACATGTCACCACTGCCACCGGCATCTAAAGCATCGATGATTTGAGGAAATTTATTGTGCAAAATCCGCATGGCATGCATTCTTACAGCAAACACATTTGGGATTGCCATAGGCGAACCTAAAACATAAGGAACTATGCCATCCCATATATCATCGGTGTTTTCTATACTACCAATGGTGCGATATGCTCCGCCACTACCACCAAATGCATAGCCGAATGGTCTTTCTCCTCCAAATATTTTGTTGGCAACTATTCGAGAAAAAGCTGCTGAAGCAGCATTGGCTCTATAAGCACCAATGGATGGGTCTGAATTTAAACTTACTTTGGCAAAATCAATTTTTCCACCACTATTTGTCTCTATAAAATATGCCCCACTGCTTAGTGCAAAACCAATTTTATCGTCTTCACCCGTTGCACCCTGTGATAAAAACTCGTTATCTGGGAATGGCGTTATATATTGAAAGAAACGTCCTTGATAATTAGATTTCTCAGGAAAATAAAAAGAAAAACGGTTTTCGGTGCCTTCAAATCCACCATGTACGTAGCGATGAGGCACTGGCACACTTCTCCATGCGTCTTGATCAATAAACGGCTTTAGGAAAAAGGTATCTTTAGTTGTAAGTTGGTATTTGCCTTGTAAATTATTTTGGGCTTGTGTAGATTGTATCTCAAAGAAAAGCAATATGGCTAAAATATATTTTATTCGTCCCATGTTATATCGTTTGTTTAGAAGTAATCAAATGAACTTACCATTTTAGATAGTCTGTTATTATTTTGTTGTAGTTACATAGCCTGACCGCTAACACTCTAATTTATGATATAAGATGTGATTTAAGAAATCTTCGTATCTTGAAAATCAACAAAATAGTGTTATACATTTTTATTGTTGTTAGGGCAATCCACCAAATTACAAAATGATACAAGACACTTACATTTGCTGCTCAAGATAAAATAATGCCACAATCATACAGCCAACTACGGGCAATGATGGCGATTACAAAAGCCAGTCTTAAAGGAGTTTTCAGAAGCCCGTCGGCCGTGATATTCAGTTTTGTTTTCCCACTGATCTTTATTTTGGTATTTGGTTTTATTGGTAATAGCGGCCGGGTATCCGTTCGTGTGGCTTTTGATCCAAATAGTGATACGGCAAATAATGTTTACAAAATATTAAGGAGCATTTCTGCATTAAATATTGTTGAAAAGGATTCTGTTGAATTGGTGAAGGATCTTGAAAAAGGAAGGATTGCAGCGATCATCAGTATGAAAAAAGATGCGGACCCGGCAAAGCCAATCGCTATTCATCTAAAAACTTCCGATGCGGTGAACCCGCAAAACATCCAGGTACTTCGATCGATCCTCACAGGCATGATCAATGAGCTTAATCAACAAACTTCAACGATTGCTGTTGTCAGTGATGAAGTGGTAAAAATTCCCGGCAGAATATATCGTACCATTGATTTTATTTTACCGGGTCAGCTTGGGTTTTCATTATTAAGTGCCGGTGTGTTTGGTGTTGCGTTTATCTTTTTTAGTTTACGGCAAACACTTGTTTTAAAAAGATTTTTTGCCACACCTATCCGCAGATCATACATTGTTTTAGGTGAAGCGCTCAGTCGTGTTTTATTTGGATTAATAACAGCGATCGTTATTTTGATTTTTGGCCACTACATGTTTAAGTTCACTTTGGTAAATGGCTGGATCACTTTTTTAGAGTTGCTTGTACTGAGCTTTTTAGGACTTGTCGTATTCATGGGTTTTGGTTTTATCGTCAGTGGACTGGCAAAAAATGAAAGTGTTATTCCCCCCTTTGCTAACCTGATAACATTGCCACAGTTTTTGATCGGGGGTACATTTTTTTCTACCGACGCATTTCCAAAGTGGTTAAAATCCGTGGCAGATATAATGCCTTTAAAACATTTGAATGATGCGATGCGCAATGTAGCTTTTGAAGGAGCACATTTGAATGATTGTATGAAGCAGATCGGCGTGTTGGCTTTGTGGGGAGTTGCCGTATATGTTATCGCGATAAAAGTTTTCAGATGGGAGTAGGAAAGGTAAAGGTTAAGGCTAAGGCTTAGTCTCAACCTCACCTTAATCTCAATCTTAACCTCAATCTTTCGAAAAATGCGTGTCGTTAAATTAGCAATATTGAGTTTTATATTTTTATTCCTGTTGATGACTATCATCTCACTTTTTATTCCCTCAGATGTCCGCATTTCACGAGCTACCGATATTGCTACTACCAAACAAATGGTGATGAGTTTTATTGCAGACCCACTGAAGTGGAAGGAATGGTACCCGGGTGCTGCTACACTTGATATTTTATACGTCGAAGGCAAGCCAAAAGGAATTCTGTTAGATAGTAGCGGTTTGACCGGGCTTTGTATTGGCGACGCCACTGACAGTCTTGTTACAGCAAGAGATGTTGGTTCGCCGGTAAAACCGGAAATGCGCATGGGATGGAAAGTCCTTCCGGGCGGCAATGAAAACCATGTAACGGCGCAGTGGTATATGGATTTTAAATTGAAATGGTACCCTTGGGAAAAGTTTAAATCCCTTTTTTTTGAAAATATTTATGGCCCCCATATGGAACAGGGTCTCGCAAATCTGAAAGCAGCGTCTGAGGGTCGCCGCTCGTCAATTAACTAACTTTGGTCATCTAGTTCTCTGTATTTTTAACGATAAACTTTTTAATAGGAAATGAGCCTTGAATGATATTCATTTTCGTTTGATCATTGAATATTCAGGGCAAATTCCCTGTCTGCCGACCGGCAGGCATTTGGCAAAAAACAATAAAATTTAATCAAATGAAACAATTACTTTTTTCAGCGGTGTTATTCATTTCTTTGGGTGTATTTGCACAGAATCCACCTCCGAGCCCTCCGGCAAAAGCTTCCGGGACTACCGAGAAAGGCACAACGATTACTATTGATTATAGTCAGCCTGGTGTAAAGGGAAGAACGATCGGTAAAGACCTTGAACCAATGGAAGGAAAAGTGTGGCGTACAGGTGCAAACAAGGCCACAGTGTTTGAAGTAAATAAAGATGTAACTGTGGAAGGAAAAACCTTACCAGCCGGTAAATATGGATTATTTACATTAGTTAATGGCGATCAGTGGACGTTCATTTTTAATAAAACATGGGATCAATGGGGTGCCTTTAATTATAAGGAAGCTGACGATGCTTTACGAGTAAAAGTAAAAGGCGGTAAGACAAAGACTTTCTCGGAAAGAATGACTTTTGTTGTCGGTAAAAATGGAAAAGTTTCATTGCTGTGGGGCGATAAGCAGGCTGATTTTAATGTAAAATAATTAATCAGGAAAACTGATCTTTCCCATTGTAACGGCAGGGATCTTATTTCTGCCTTGGCCCACATTTATTTTTTTCCCGCAAACACATTCATTAGCAAGCAGTGCGAACAGCACTGCTTCTTTTGCATCGGGATTAATGTGAAGATCAGCTGTTGTATAAAATTTCATTTTTGGCAATTGCGATTTGATGTTTTCTACCAGTAATGGATTATGCATACCGCCGCCACTCACATACACTGAATAGCTCTCACCTTTCTTAGCACATCTCTTAATTGCATCAACAATAGTATCAGCAGAAAAACGATTTAATGTCGCCATTATATCTTCTTCAGTTATGGTGGCATTTGCGGTTTTTGAAATGGCATCGTCTAAATAAGAAAGGTTGAATAGTTCAGGTCCAATTGTTTTTGGAAAGTCGTTGGAAAAAAACGAATGGGCTTTTAATTGGTGTAAAAGGTCAGTATTTACTTTTCCTTTCTTAGCAATCACAGATCCTTCATCAAAATATTTTCCCGGGACATGTTTTTGAATAAATGCATCCATTATTGTATTACCGGGTCCCACATCTGTGCTGAATATCTTTGATCCGTCAAGATCACCAGGTAAAAATGTAAAGTTTGCAATGCCGCCAATATTCAGCATGATCCTGTTTTCTCCTTTTTTTGAAAACAGAAGATAATCGCCATAAACTGCCAATGGTGCACCTTCTCCTCCTGCCGCAATATGTTTTTGCCTGAAATCACTGACGGTCATAATTCCTGTGTTTACGGCAAGATGATCACCATCTCCAATTTGCAATGTTGCATTTGGAAATTTTTCCTGTCCATGTAAAAACTTCGGAGCATGGTAAATTGTTTGCCCGTGGCTGGCTATAAGATCAATATCTTTTTTTGAAAAGCCCCATTTATTCAAACATTCATTGATTATCGAAGCATGTTGTATCGCTACCCATTCATTTAATAAACAAACTTTTTCAAGATCAGCATCGCGGCGTGAAAAAATAGTTTTTAACTCCTCTTTGAACTCAGGCTGGTAAGCTGCCGTTTCAAATTTCACCAATTCTATTTTAGTCTTTAAACCGCTTCCCTTGATCCTGCAAAGTGCCACATCGAGACCATCAAAAGAGGTTCCGCTCATTAATCCTATCACCATTTTTTTCTTTTTCAGAGAAATGTCGTGAAGTCTTTTGATGTTCTTCTTCATAATTTAAATATAAGTCTTTGCAGGCTTTAGTAGCCTAAGTTAGTGGATTGTGAATGTTTTTGCGGGGAATTTAAAAATTCTTTGCTTTTTTTTGCGGGTTTTAAAAAACTAACTTAGTTTTAGTCTTCTCAACTAACATAACGCTTATGCTGAAAAAGGAACGACAAGAGTTTATCCTTCGTGAGATCAATCTTCATAATAAGGTTCTAACATCCGATCTGTGTGAAGCAATCAATGTTTCTGAAGATACCATTCGCCGTGATCTCTCTGAGCTGGCCGAAACAGGTGATATCATTAAAGTACATGGTGGCGCTTTATCAAAATCCTTTCATGTATCGTTTCAAACTAACGGCGTTTATTCTCATGACAACAAAAAGCTCATTGCTCAAAAAGCAGTCACACTTATCCGTGATGGGATGTTTGTGCTGACGACAGGTGGAACTACGATCATTGAGCTGGCGAAAGCATTACCTCAACATTTACGGGCAACCTTTTTCACCGGCAGCCTGCCGGCAGCAATGGAATATATTCAGCATCCGAATATCGAGGTCATTTTTATTGGTGATAAAATTTCCAAGAATTCAAAGATCACCGTTGGTGGTGATGCCATAACAAAGATCAAGCAGATCAATGCCGACATTTGCTTTTTAGGAATAAATGCGATCGATGCTCAAAATGGCCTCACCGATAATGACTGGGATGTGGTGCAGGTAAAAAGAGCCATGATGCAATCTTCAAAAAAAGTGGTGGCATTAACCATTGCCGAAAAAATCAATTCACTACAGAAAATAAAAATTGCAGGGATCGAAGAATTGGATGCCATGATAACCGATATGGATCCCGGCGATAAAATTTTTGATGCCTATAGAGAAAAAGGCGTACAGATATTATAGTGATCCGGCCCCTTCTGAAATGGAATTGAAGTATACCATTTAATTATTCAAACAAAAAATGTATGAAGCGAAAAAAAATCTCAAGACCAATGTATTATCAATTGAGTCTTGCACTCATCCTTTGTTTTTTTTCCACGACTGTATTTAGCCAGGTAAAGATCTCAGGGAAGGTTACAGGCACAGATGGTAAGCCACTTCCTTTTATTTCTGTCATTGTAAAAGGCACAAGTTTTGGCAGCTCCACTGAACTGGACGGCAACTATAGTTTTTTTGCTGAACTGAAGCCAGGACAATACGTATTGGAGTTTACCGGTGTGGGTCTTAGATCAAGAGAGCAAACACTACAGGTATCAACCGAAACATCCTATTCGGTAAATATTCAGTTAGCAGAAGATGCATTGAATCTGGATGAAGTGGTGGTAACAGGGACGACTGTGCGGACTTCTAAAAAGCAATTGGGTAATTCCATTTCAACTATTAATGCAAAACAATTAGAAAACACTGGGGCCAGTAATTTAAATGCAATTCTTAATGGGCGTGTTATGGGCGCACAGATAACGCAAAACTCTGGTGATCCTGCTGGCGGGATTTCAATAAAATTAAGGGGAGTAGGTTCTGTATTTGGTTCTTCTGAGCCTTTATATATTATTGATGGAGTTATTGTTGACAATAGTTCTGCAAATGTCATAAATCTCAACGCAGACGCACAAGGTGCCAGAATACAGACAGGTGCAAACCGGCTTGTCGATATTAACCCTAATGATATTGAACGGATAGAAGTGATTAACGGGGCAGCAGCAGCAGCCATTTATGGATCGAGAGCCTCCAATGGGGTTGTACAGATATTTACAAAAAGAGGGAAGGGTGGGAAAGCCAAAGTGTCCCTGGTCACAAGTTTAAATTTTAACTCCCTAAGAAAAAGATTGGAATTGAACACTGTCCCATTTCGCTTTGGTGTTCCCGGTGATGCCAGGTTAACAACAGTAGGCGACAGGTTAACTACTATTGCTAATTTAACCACAACTGCTGGAACCGGCCCCGCTGCTTTAGGTGGTAGATTGATTGAAGCAAAATATCCTGTAACGCGATATGACTACCAGGATGAAATTTTTGATAATTCAATTGGAACCGATAATCATTTATCTGTTAGCGGTGGCACTGATAAGGGAACTTATTACATGTCTGCCTCTTATTTAAAAAATGATGGCATAATCCGCAATACAAATTTTCAACGTTATGGATTAAATGTGAGAGGCGATATTAATATCAATAGATGGGCGAAAGTTACCGCAGGGGCAATGTATACAAATTCGAGGTCTAAGGATTTACCCAATGGCAACAATTTCTTTTCACCTGTCAGCACTATGACTATCATAGATAATGTATGGAATGTAAATGAAAGAGATGCCAATGGTAATTTACAGGCCGTTGAACAGGTGCGAATGAATCCATTATCGGTTATCGAAACTTATGATTTGCGTACAGAAACGAATCGTTCGGTAGCAGATGTAAAATTGAATTTAACACCTATAAGAGGACTGAGTATTGATGTAACAAATGGCTTCGATACCTATTCTCAAATTGGAAATACTTACCAATCAAGAGTTCCGTATCCTGCGGTATCGGCAGCGTTTTTCCCTGATGGTTATGTGAGTTATGCCAGGTTCAATTATTTTCAATGGACGTTTGATGGAGTAGCATCTTATAAATTTAATCCACTTAAAGACCTTCAATCTACTTCATCAGTGGGTTATTCAGCTCAATATATAAAAACTACTTTTGCCGCCCAGGAGGGAAGAGATTTAATACCCATTGTTCGGACATTAGGTGCCGCACAAAATCTGTTTACGCTTCCGGTTGACAGTCGAACTCAACAATCAATTTTTGGATATTTCTTTCAACAAACATTTGGCTATAAAAACAAATTATTTCTGACTGCTGCGGGACGGTTCGATGGTTCATCTGCATTCAGCGAGGATGCACAAAGTATTTTTTATCCTAAGGCAAGCTTAAGTTATAATTTATCCGACGAAGACTTCTGGTCCAAGGGCAAAGCCAGCAGTTGGTTCAATACATTAAAATTGCGGACATCATATGGTAAAGCGGGAAACCTCACTGGTGTGGGTCCTTATGATCGTTTCGTTTCATATTTGCCAATTACATATACAGGCGGTGGTTTTGGTCCACGCAATAGTATTGGTAATGAAGATATTCGTCCTGAAATCAAAGCAGAATGGGAGGGAGGGGCAGATATGCAGTTTTTTAATGGACGCTTAGGGTTGCAATTTTCTATATATCATCAAAAAATCACTGATCTGATATTGCCCTTCAATATCGCTCCGTCAAATGGCGCTACTTCATTGGTTGATAATATTGGAGAAATGACCAACAAAGGATTTGAACTAATGATAACAGGCACACCAGTTAAAGTAAATGATTTTCGGTGGGACGCTTCTTTGTTGTTTAATAAAAACGATAATGAGATTACGAAACTGTATAAAAATGCAGGGTTTATTGGATTGGATGCTACAGGGACGCAGGGTGTATTAGAAGGTTATCCTGTCGGAGTATATTATATAAATTATTATGCAAGGAGTGCTGACGGATCATTATTATTAAGAGATGTAAACGGATTTAAGTTGCCACAGGTAGAACGGGGTGATGCGACCACGAATATTCCCGCGAGGGATGCAAGCGGCCAGCCTACCGGTACTCCTTTACGTAAAGTTATTGGTGATCCCAATCCTGATTATACTGCAACTTTTGTAAATGAATTCAGTTATCAAAACATCTCATTGAGAATTCAGTTGGACAGGGTAGCAGGTTTCGAAGTGTATAACTGGGATTGGATAACCCGCAACAATGTTGGTAATGGTAAGCTTGCAGAACAAGAGCTGAACGGTGTAGTACCCCGTGGATGGGTAGCAGCTATCGGTGGTTTCATTGGTCCACGTATACAGGAAGAACATGTGCAGGACGGTACATTTACCAAATTAAGAGAAGTGGCGCTTTCTTATACGCTGAATAAATTGAAATTTGCCCAAAGCATGAAGATTTCATTAATAGGCAGAAATCTTATTTCATGGGATGACTATGTCGGCTTTGACCCTGAGATTAATGCTTCCGGTCAATCTGTAATAAGAGGGAATGATTTTGGTGCCTTTCCCATACCAAGAGTTTTCCAGATTTCACTCACTACTAATTTTTAAATAATCAATCATGAAACAGAAACTCAATATATTTTTATTAATCGCCTTTTTAACAGTAATAGGGTGTAAGAAGGAGTACCGTAACCCTAATGCTCCGACACAGGAAGATGTATTTAGTTCAGCAGAAGGCATGACTCGTGTTATAGTTGGGATCAAAAACCGATTTGCTGTTAATACATTAGGAGCAGCATCTATTTACCAGGCAATTTCTGCCAGCGGGTTATCTACAAAAGAACTGGTAGTACAGAATGCTGGTAACGCTGATCTAGCACAGTTAGAAAATGGAGGTAACAACCTGGCTCCGAATAATGGTGTTATCTCGACTTTATGGTCTACCACTAACATAGTTAAAAGCGAAGCTCAAAAACTCATAAATGGTTCAGCTAATGTTGGAGATGCCAATCTTAAAAATGCCATACGTATTTACGGGCATTTATATAAAGCAATGGCATTAGGCACTATGGCCGCGTTCTGGGAAAAACTTCCGATTGATAATGGGGAAGATGTTGAATACAGCACCAGAGTTGAAGCTTTGACAAAAGCAGTTCAATTATTAGATGAAGCATCAACTCTTTTGGGCAGCACTACAGTCCCTGCAAGTTTCACTTCACAGGTGGGGCCAGAAATTGATTTAAAAAATACTTTATTGGCTTTATCGGCACGCTACAATATGATGTTGCAAAATAATGATGCTGCTATTGCTAAAGCAGGTGCGGTTGATCTAACTAAAAAATCTACTTTCTTTTATAACAATGTCAACCCGAATCCTGTTTTCAGATCGGGTGTAACAACGGCAAATGTTTACGGAATAAAAGCAGATTTTGGTTTAAGTGGGGCCTTGCTACCAGACGCAAACGACAAACGACGTATATTTCATTTAGTGAAGAATGCGGCAAATGGTTCAGGCTTTTTTCAAAATGATGCAACATCAATACCGATTTATCAACCGGGCGAGATGTTATTGATACGAGCAGAAGCTTATGCCAGAAAATCGCAATTCAACACAGCAAAAACTTTTCTTGACCAGGTATTACAAAAAACAGCCGCACAAGATGCATTTGGCGTGGGTGCTGAATTGCCAGCCTACTCAGGTCCACTTACACAAGCCGATCTTTTACTGGAGATTTATAAAAACAGATGTATTGAAATGTATTTGAGTGGTATGAAGCTGGAAGATAGCAGGAGGTTTAACCGTCCTGCTCCAGGATCTGCCGGCGCAGAAAGGACAAGAAATTTTTATCCCTATCCACAACAAGAGAGAGATGGAAATCCTAAAACTCCTCCCGATCCAACAATTTGAGTTTTGATTTTGCCGGTCGAATATAAGCAGAAGGGCTACCATTTGGTAGCCCTTCATTTTTACTTAGGTATTTCACCTGGACCTTAGCCCTGTACCGCTAACTTAGTTTCTTCTTACTCTGAAAGTAGCTGATA
>Ga0075418_10001160_pt1 | contig 29643 bp, 27 predicted proteins | sample SoiMetdeltSBSDD2_FD_81776 | JGI IMG/M metagenome (GOLD analysis project Ga0075418, IMG submission 81776) | Bulk soil microbial communities from a Populus tree surrounding site in Tennessee, USA - Soil MetaG P. deltoides SBSDD2 | ecosystem: Environmental > Terrestrial > Soil > Tree plantation... | reverse complement strand
CTCATCGCAGCACGCCGATCCGAGCCAGCATGTCGACAACGGCGGGGGCGGCTTCGGCGCCGCGCCCGAGGATCTCGACGGCTGCCCCCTCCTCCACCGGGACGCGCAGACCGGCCTTCGATGGACCGACGGCCACGCCCGCACCCGGCCGGACCGGCGCGACGCGCTCGATCTCCTTGCGCTTCGCGCGCAATCTTCCGGGCACCGACGGGTAACGCGGGAGGTTGATGCCCTCCTTCACCGAGACGACGGCCGGCAGCGACAGCTGGTAGGTCTCCCAGCCGCCACCGGGCGCTTCGCGCCGCGCGACGACCGAGCCTGTTCCGACGGTCAGGCCCTTTAGACCCGTCGCGATCGGCCGATCGAGGGCCACCGCGACACGGATCCCAACCTGGAATCCGCCGGTGTCGGCGGACTCGTTGCCGAACACGATCAGGTCGAACGGCCCGTTCGAAGCCTCCTGCGCGCGAACCGCCTCGGTGATCGCGTGGGCGGTCGAGACCGGATCCCATTCGGCGCCGTCGGTCTCGAGGAGAACCGCCCGCTCCGCGCCGATCGCCAGCGCGTCCCGGAGCACATCCTCGGCCTCGGCCGGCCCGAGCGTCAGCACGGTCACCGAGCCACCGCCGGCCTCGACGATCCGGACCGCCTCCTCGACACCGCACTCCTCGTGCGGGCTGACGGTGAAGCCGAGGAACTTCGTATCGATCGCCTGGCCGTCGGCCGTGAGAACGATCCGACCGCCGGTCTGGGGGACCCGCTTGACGCAGACGAGGATGTTCACGCCTTCTACCTGCCGCCCTTCGTATGCGGGCGATGCGCATCATTCGGAGGAACATCCCCGCCGAGGTCGAAATCGCGCATACGAAGGCCCTGCGAACCAGCTATGACCGGATCCGGGCGTTGTCCGGGTCGAACAGCGGCGTCGCCCCGGCGACCGCGACCGTCACCGGATAGCGCTCGCCGAAGTACTCGACGAGCAGCTTTTCGCCAACGTTCGTGTGCTCGGGCGGCAGGTACGACATCAGCAGGTGCTTCCCGACCGACGGCCCCGAACCGGCGGAGGTCACGTACGACCGGCGGCCCTTCGCATCGACGAGCGGCTGGCCGTCCCGGGACAGGATCGGCTCGCGGCCGAGCATGTAGCGCTTCACGCCGCTCGAGGACGTCGGATCGTCGACGGTGAGCGTGCAGAGGACCGCGGCCGGCGGCTTCGAGCGCTGCTCGATGTACGCATCCTTGCCGACGAAGTCGGCGTCCTTGAGGTTCGGCCGGGCCATGCCCGCCTCGACGAGGTTGAAGTCGAGCTCGAGCTCGTTGCCGTGGGCCCGGTAACCCTTCTCGAGCCGGGCCGTGACCGCGTATGTCCCGATGCCCACGGGAACCAACCCGTGCTGCCCGCCGGCATCCCAGAGCGCGTCCCAGACCCGAAGCCCCTGCTCGATCGGCAGGTAGATCTCCCAGCCGAGCTCGCCGACGTACGAGATCCGCGACGCGAGCGTTCGGACGCCGTTGATGTCGACCGACTTCGTCGAGAGGAACGGGAACGCCGCGTGAGAGACGTCGGCGTCCGTCACCGCCGCGAGGATGTCGCGTGCCTTCGGGCCCCAGAGCCCGATCGTCGTCCACTGGTTCGTCGCGTCGTGGAGCTGGGCCGAGCCGTCTGCGGGCAGCGCATCCGTGAAGATCTTCTTGTCGCGCATGCCCATGCCGCCGCCGGTCACGACCCGGAACGAGTCGTGGGCCAGCCGCATGATCGTGAGGTCGGCGAGGATCCCGCCCGCCGGGTTGAGCAACGGTGTGTACACGGTCCGCCCCGGCGCGACGTCCACCCGGTTCACGCAGAGCTTCTCGAGGTATGCCAGGGCGCCCGGCCCCGTGACGTCGAAGATCACGAACGCCGAGAGGTCGACCATCCCGGCGCGGTCGCGCATCGCGAGGTGCTCGGCGTTGATGATCGGGCTCCACCAGCGCGAGTCCCATTCAGCGGTCCGCGGCATGACCCGGTCGCCGTACTCGCCGAGCAACCGCTCGTTCGTGCCGTACCAGTACGGCCGCTCCCAGCCCGCCGCCTCGAAGAACTCCGCGCCCAGCTCGCGCTGCCGCGCGTTGAACGGCGAGAGCCGGACGTCGCGGTTCGAGGCCCACTGCTCGCTCGGGTGGACGATGCCGTAGGTCTTGTTGTAGCCCTCGGTTGTCCGCGCCCGGATGTGCTGCCAGGTCTTGTGGTGCTCGTAGAAGCGCGCGACGTCGGAGCCGTGCGGGTCGATCTCGGGCGTGCCGTGGGTCATCCACTCGGCGACGCACTTCGCGATCCCGGGCGCCTCCTTGATCCAGATCGCCGCGACGCTCCAGAGGCCCTTGACCTCGGGGCACTCGCCGATGATCGGGTTGCCGTCCGGGGTCAGCGACAGGAGGCCGTTGATCGCGAGCTTCACGCCGACCGTCTCGTCGCCGACGATCTCCGGGAACAGCTCCAGGGCGTCCTCGAGCTGCGGATCGAAGTCCTCCTTCGTGAACGGCAGCATCGTCGGCGAGAGCGCTGACGCCTCGATCGAGGGGATGTCGTCGGGATCCATGAGGATCGCCCGGTGGGCATACGAGCCGATCTCGAAGCCGTTGCCGTGCTGTCGCTCGTACATGTTCGTGTCCATGTCCCGAACGATCGGATAGTCGACCTCGCTGCGAGCATTCGCGAACATCGGCACCGGCCCGATGTCGATCATCTGGTGGACCGCGGGGGTGAGCGGGATCGAGGCCCCGGCCATCGCCGCGATGCGCGGGCTCCAGATTCCGCAGGCGATGACGACCGTCTCGGTCTCGATGTCGCCGCGGTCGGTTCGAACGCGCTTGATGCGGCCGTCGACGACGTCGATGCCGGTGACCTCCGTCCCGGCCGAGACCGTCAGCGCGCCGATGTCGATCGCGGCCTGGCGCATCAGCGTGCCGGCCTGGAGCGAGTCAACCACGCCGACACCCGGCGTGTAGAAGCCGCCGAGGATGACGCTCTCGTCGATGAACGGGACCATGGCCTTGACCTCGGCCGGGGTCTGGAGGCGGGTGCCCTCGACGCCCCACGAGGTCGACGACGCCATCCGGCGCTTGAGCTCCTCCATCCGCTCGGGCGTGCGGGCGACCTCGATGCCGCCGGTCTCGAGATACACGCCGAGCTCGCGGTACTGGTTCGCGCTGTCGATCGTGAAGGCCGCCATCTCCTTCGAGTGGTCGGTCAGGAAGATGAAATTCGAGGCGTGGCCGGTTGAGCCGCCGGGGCTCGGGAGCGTGCCCTTCTCGACGAGCACGATGTCCCGCCAGCCCTGCTTCGCAAGGTGGTAGGCCATGCAGTTGCCGACGATCCCGGCACCGATGACGACAACGTTCGCGCGCTCGGATGGCACGGCGGTCTCCTGTGTCCTCGCCTCGAAGTGGGCGGTCCGGGGGTGGCGCGGGCGGATAGTATTCCCGTCTACCTCGCGGCGCCGCAAGCGCGTCTCAGCGCGATCAACGCCAGCGGGTTGAGGAGGTGGCCGGTGGCCGGTGTGGCGCCTCAGAGCGCTGTTGGCCCCGCCGTTGGCGGCAAGGCCCAGCCGACGATCGCCGTCCGCAACCTGTGGAAGGTGTTCGGACCCGCGGAGCACAAGGTCGTCGGGACGCCGGATGCGAACCTCGAGAACGACGACCTCAGGGCGAAGACGGGCTCGATGGTCGCCGTGCGCGACGTCAGTTTCAACGTCCAGCCAGGCGAGCTGTTCGTCGTCATGGGCCTCTCGGGGAGCGGGAAGTCAACGTTGGTGCGCTGCCTGACGAGGCTCATTGAGCCGACGTCCGGCGAGATCCTCCTCGACGGCGAAGACATCCGAAAGGCCGACGAGGCCCGGCTCCGCGAGCTGCGCCGGCGGCGCTTCGCGATGGTCTTCCAGAACTTCGGCCTGCTGCCGCATCGTCGCGTCATCGACAACGTCGCGTTCGGCCTCGAGATTCGCGGCGACGCTCGTGCGCAGCGGCTTGCACGAGCCCGCGAGGTCTGCGAGCTCGTCGGTCTGAATGCCCACCTCGACAGCTTCCCCGACCAGCTGTCGGGCGGCCAGCAGCAGCGGGTCGGCCTCGCTCGCGCGCTCGCCGTCGACCCCGAGGTCATGCTCCTCGACGAGCCGTTCAGCGCGCTCGATCCGCTGATCCGGCGAGACATGCAGAACGAGGTCATCCGGCTCCATCGCGAGATGGGCAAGACGATGGTCTTCATCACGCATGACCTGGCCGAGGCGCTCAAGCTCGGCGACCACGTCCTGATCATGCGCGCGGGCAGGATCGTCCAGGCCGGCCGGCCCGAGGAGATCGTCGGGGCCCCGGCCGACGACTACGTGACGGACTTCGTGCGCGACGTCCCGAAGTCGCACGTCCTGACGCTGCGCTGGATCATGCGCGACCCGACCCCTGACGACCCGCAGGACGGTCCGGAGTTCCCGCCGACCACGATCATCCGTGCGGCGCTGCATGTCGCGGCCAGCACCGAGAAGCCGATCCGGGTCGTCGCGGACGGCCGGCTCCTCGGCGTCGTCGACCAGGCCCAGATCCTGAGCTCCGTGGCCGGACCCGGCGAGGCGGACGCATGACGGCAGTCGCGCTCCCGGCGCGCCTCCGCGGCGGAACGGCATTCGGACGTGGCACCTGGCTGGTCCTGCTCGCTGTCGCCTTCGCGGTCGGCTACCTGATCTTCCGTGGCACATCGCTGCTGCCCCACAACGAGGATGCCGGGGTCTTCAAGTTCTTCAGCGACGTACGCGACTGGGTCAACGAGAACCGCAACGCCAACCCGGTGCTGGTCATCGTCGTCGGAACGATCAAGGCGGTCGCCGGCGGCCTCGTCGACCTCTTCGTCGGGGCGCTGACGAGCGCCGGCTGGCCGGCCATCGTTGCGCTCGTCGCGGCGCTCGGCCTGGCGTTCGGCGGCTGGCGCCTGGCGCTGCTGCAGCTGTTCGGCTACCTCTCGCTCGGCGTCCTCGGCCTCTGGACGCCCGCGATGCAGACGCTCGGGCTCACGCTCGCGGCCGTCGTCCTGTCGCTGATCGTCGGCATCCCGATCGGAGTCGCCGCCGGCCGAAGCAAGCGCGTCCTCCGCACGATCTCGCCCGTCCTCGACGCGATGCAGATCATGCCGACGTTCGCCTACCTCGCGCCGATGGCGCTGTTCTTCAGCATCGGCTCGGCGTCTGCCGCGATCGCGACGATGATCTACGCGGTCCCCGCGACGATCCGGATCACGGCCCTCGGGATCCGCCTCGTCCCCGCCGCGACGGTCGAGGCGGCGGCGTCACTTGGCGCCACGCGCGGCCAGCTCCTGCGAAAGGTCCAGCTGCCGCTCGCCGCTCGGGCGCTCGGCCTCGCGATCAACCAGACGATCATGCTGGCGCTCTCGATGGTCGTCGTGACCGTCCTCATCGCCGCGCCCGGCCTCGGAGGCAACATCCTCCGCGGTCTCGAGGTGGTCGATGTGGGTGCCGCCTTCGATGCCGGGCTCGCGATCGTCATCCTGGCCATCGTCCTCGACCGGCTCACGGATTCCGCGAGCCGGCGGCTCGACCCGCGGAACCTCGCCGACGCCTCAGTGGCGCGCTTCGGGCCGCTGCCGGCGTTCGCGTTCGGACGCCGGGCGGCGATCGCCGCCATTGCCGTCGTCGTCGGCCTGGTCGTCGTCGGCCTCATGAGCGCGGCGGCCCAAACGTTCCCGGACGCGGTCGAGTTCTCGTTCCGCGGGCCGGTGAACGCGATCACGGGCTGGATCAAGGTCAACCTCGTGCTGATCACGAGCGCGGTCAAGAACGCCGTCTCCTATGGCGTCCTGAACCCGGTTGAATACATCCTCACGACCGCGCCGTGGTGGCTCGTGGTCGGGGCGACATTCGGGCTCGCCTGGATCATCAGCGGGCTCCGAGCCGCGATCACCGCCACCGTGTGCCTGGTGCTTGTCGCGGCGCTTGCCCTGTGGGAGCACGGCATGCAGACGCTCACGACGGTCGTCGCTGCGACGGCGATCACGCTGCTCATCGGCGGTTCGCTCGGGATCGTCGCGGCCCGGAATGACCGAGCATCGTCGGTCATGCGGCCGTTCCTGGACGCCGCCCAGACGATGCCCTCGTTCGTCTATCTCATTCCGGCCGTCGCGCTGTTCCAGGCGAGCCGCTTCACGGCCATCGTCGCTGCGGTCATCTTCGCGGTGCCACCGGTGATCCGGCTCGTGGAGCAGGGCATCCGGATGGTCCCGCCGACGATCGTCGAGGCAGCCCGCTCGTCAGGGGCGAGTCGCTCACAGCTGCTGTGGAAGGTCCAGCTTCCGGTCGCACGGCCGGCGCTGCTCCTTGCCGCCAACCAGGGCATCGTCATGGTCCTCGGCATGGTCGTCGTCGGCGGCCTCGTCGGCGCCGGCGCGCTCGGCTACGACGTCGTGGCGGGCTTCGCGCAGCGGAGCGACTTCGGCGAAGGGCTCGCGGCCGGTATCGCGATCGTCCTGCTCGGGATCATGCTCGACCGGATCACGCAGGGCGCCGGTAGCCGCCCGGCGACACGCCTGGCCAAGGCACCCGTCTAGGAGCGCACGAAACGCCACCGGGGTGCGTCGCGACCTGGATGCGACGCATTACCCTGTGGCCAAGCATGGAGGAGGTCAGCGCATGCGCATGAAGCTTGCGGCGGGCACCGCCGTCGTCGCCCTCATCCTCGCCGCCTGTGGTGGCGGCGCGGCCCAGAAGGGCACGGTCAAGATCGCGATCAACCCGTGGGTCGGGTACGAGGCCGACGCGGCCGTCGTCGCCTACCTGCTCGAGAAGGAGCTCGGCTACAAGGTCGAGAAGCTCCCGCTCACCGAGCAGATCTCGTGGGAGGGCTTCGAGAGCGGCACCGTCGACGTGATCATCGAGAACTGGGGTCACGCCGACCTCGCCCAGAAGTACATCACGGACGAGAAGGTCGCCGTCGATGCCGGCAGCACGGGCGTCGACGGGATCATCGGCTGGTACGTGCCGCCGTGGATGGTCACGGAGTACCCGGACATCACGGACTGGAACAACCTCAACAAGTACGCCGATCTCTTCAAGACGTCCGAGTCGGGTGACCTGGGTCAGCTGCTCGACGGCGACCCGTCCTTCGTCACCAACGACGAGGCGATCATCAAGGGCCTGGATCTGAACTACAAGGTCGTCTACGCCGGCAGCGAGGCCGCGCTCATCGAGAGCTTCCGCGCCGCCGAGACGAACAAGACGCCGCTCATCGGCTACTTCTACGAGCCGCAGTGGTTCCTCGCCGAGGTGCCGCTCGTCCACATCCTGCTGCCGGAGTGGACCGAGGGCTGCGACGCCGACCCGAACAACATCCCCTGCGACTACGCGCCGTACAACGATCTCAACAAGATCGTCAGCAAGAAGTTCGCCGACACCGGCGGTGATGCCTACAAGCTCGTCACGAACTTCCAGTGGACGGGTGCGGATCAGAACCTGGTCGCGAAGTACATCACGATCGACTTCGCCGGCGACGCGGATGCGGCCGCAAAGGCCGCGGAGAAGTGGATCAAGGACCCTGCCAACGAATCGAAGTGGAAGGCCTGGCTGCCGTAGCCGTGGCCTGAGCGCGTTCGCACCCGAACGGAGGACCGCCCATCTCGGGGATGGCGGTCCTCCAGCGTTTAGTAGGTGTTTACTCGCTTCCGCTCATGACCGGTTACCAGTATCCTCGCAGGGTCTTTCGGCGACCCATCCTCACCAGGGGACGAGGATGACGGTCGACCACCCTAGGAGGAGGCAGTGTTGTCCACGAAGAATCCGAGCGCGCGACTGCTCGCGCTGCTGGCGGTCTTCGCAATCGTGGCGGGTGCATGCGGCGGTGGGACCTCGACGGCCCCGTCAACCGAGCCGAGCACCGCAGCATCGAGCGAACCGAGCGCCGATCCGATGGAGGCCCTTGTGGCAGCCGCGCAGGAAGAGGGCAATCTCACGACGATCGCCCTGCCGCACGACTGGTGCAACTACGGCGAAGTCATCGACACGTTCAAGTCCAAGTACAGCATCGCAGTCAACGAGCTGGCCCCGCTCGCCGGCTCCGGCGACGAGGTCGAGGCGATCAAGGCCAACAAGGACAACCCGGGCCCGCAGGCGCCGGATGTCATCGATGTCGGGCTGTCGTTCGGCCCCGACGCCAAGGCCGAAGGCCTGATCCAGCCGTACAAGGTCGCGACGTGGGACACGATCCCCGACGACGCCAAAGACGCCGAAGGCTATTGGTACGGCGACTACTACGGCGTTCTGTCGTTCGAGGTCAATCACGCGGTCCAGCCGGAGACCCCGGAAGACTGGAGCGACCTCCTCGATCCGAAGTACGCGGCGCAGGTCGCCCTGCCCGGCGACCCGCTGGCGTCGAACCAGGCGATCCAGGCGGTCTTCGCCTCGGCGCTCGCCAACGGCGGGTCGCTGGACGACGCGATGCCCGGCCTCGAGTTCTTCAAGCAGCTCAACGACAAGGGCAACTTCCTGCCCGTCATCGCCGGTTCGGCGACCGTCGCCGGCGGCGAGACTCCTGTCACGATCCGCTGGACGTACAACGCGCTCGCGAACCGCGACGCGACGGCCGCGGCCGGTGGCGACGAGATCGACGTCGTTGTCCCGAAGAACGGCCGGTTCGCGGGCGTCTACGTGCAGGCGATCAGCGCCTACGCGCCGCACCCGTACGCCGCCAAGCTGTGGATGGAGTTCCTGTACTCGGACGAGGGCCAGAACCTCTGGCTGAAGGGCTACTGCCACCCGATCCGGTACCCGAACCTCGTCGAGACCAATGCCGTGCCGCAGGAGCAGCTCGACAAGCTGCCCGACGTGGAAGGCGCCGTCTTCCCGAGCCTCGACCAGCTGGCCGCGGCGAAGGAGCTCATCACGACCCAGTGGACAACGGTCGTCGGAGCGGTCGTCAAGTAACCGCCTGACGCTCTGAATCGGTTCAGAACGCCACGATCGTGACCACGATCGCGGCTGGAGCTCGACGCCGACCCACGTTCGCGTGGGTCGGCGTCGTTCCGTTCTTCGTCATCTCGACGGCCTTCCTGCTCGCGCCGGTGGCATTCCTCGTCGTTGGCAGCTTTCAGGACACGAAGGGCGCGTGGACGCTCAAGAACTACCTCGACCTGGGAACGCTGACGATCCCGACGGCGTTCCGGAACAGCATCGAGATCAGCGCGGTCACCGCGATCATGGGCGGCTTCTTCGGATTCCTGCTCGCGTGGGCGGTGATCATGGGCCGGCTGCCGGGCTGGATCCGCTCAGCGGTGATGACCTTCTCCGGCGTTGCCTCGAACTTCGCCGGGATCCCGCTGGCCCTGGCGTTCATCTTCACGATCGGCGCCCAGGGCCTGATCACGAAGTTCCTGCTCGAGCGCTTCGGGATCACAATGCGCACGGACCTTGGCTTCAACCTCTACTCGAAGCTCGGGCTCGAGATCGTGTACCTCTACTTCCAGTTCCCGCTGATGGTCCTGATCATCGCGCCAGCCATCGACGGGCTCCGGCGTGAGTGGCGCGAGGCCGCGGCGAACCTCGGTGCGACGACGAGCCAGTACTGGCGCCAGGTCGCGTTCCCGATCCTGACGCCGTCCATCCTCGGCTCCGTCATCCTGCTGTTCGGCAACGCCTTCGGCGCCCAGGCCACGGCCTACCAGCTGACCGGCGGCCAGCTCGAGCTCGCGACGCTCGCCATCGGCCGCCAGATCAGCGGCGACGTCTTCCACAACCAGAACCTCGCGTACGCGATGTCGATGGGCATGATCGTGATCATGTCGGTCTCGATCGGGATCTATACGTTCTTCCAGCGCCGCTCTGAACGGTGGCTCAGGTCATGAGTGCCGGCTCTTCGCCCGGCCCGTTCAGCCCGATTGGGATCATGCGGTCGTGGCTCAGGCTGAAGCCAGCGCCCGATAGCCGCCCTGCGCGGGGCTCGCTCGTCGCCTGGCTGATCCTGATCGCCTCGGTCCTGTACTTCTTCCTGCCGCTCGTCGCGACGCTCGAGTACTCCCTGCGGCCAAAGCCCAATCACCTGCTCGCCTATCAGACCGCCTTGAAGGACCCGAAGTTCTTCAGCGCACTCGCGTACTCATTCGTCGTCGGCGTGATCACGATCGTGCTCTCCATCTCGATCATCCTGCCGACCGCGTTCTGGGTCCGGCTGCGCCTTCCGCGGCTTCGCAGCGTCGTCGAGTTCGTGACCTTGCTGCCGTTCATCATCCCCGCCGTCGTGCTGGTCTTCGGGCTCCTCCGGATCTACAGCGCGAAGCCGATCCAGCTCGTCGCGACCGATCTCGGCAGCACGGCAGTGCTCATCGGCGCGTACGTCGTCCTGTCGTTCCCGTACATGTACCGGGCCGTGGACACCGGCCTCGCGGCGATCGACGTTCGGACGCTGACGGAAGCCGCGCAGAGCATGGGCGCCGGCTGGGGCCGCATTCTCATCCAGGTCATCCTTCCGAACATCCGGGCGGCGCTCCTCGCCGGTGCGTTCCTGACGCTCGCGATCGTCATCGGCGAGTACACGATCGCGACGTTCCTGGCCCGGCCAGCCTTCGGGCCGTTCCTGTCGGACCTCGGGCGGAGCGCGCCGTTCGAACCCGCGGCCGTCGCACTCATCAGCTTCCTGCTGACGTGGCTCGCGATGATCCTCATTGCCATCGTCGGACGGGGCGCGCGGACGCGCGTCCAGGTCGGCGGCGCACGCTAGGAGACGACGATGGCCTTCCTCGAGCTCACGAACGTCCAGAAGCAGTTCGCCGGAACCGCCGCGGTCATCGACTTCAACCTGGCGATCGACCGCGGCGAGTTCGTGTCCTTCCTCGGCCCGTCGGGCTGCGGCAAGACGACGACCCTGCGGATGATCGCGGGCTTCGAGAGGCCGACATCGGGCGCAATCACGGTCGAAGGCAGCGACATCACGAACCTCCCGCCGAACCGGCGCAACGTCGGCATGGTCTTCCAGAGCTACGCCCTGTTCCCGAACATGACCGTCGCCGGCAACATCGGGTTCGGTATGAAGGTCCGCGGCAAGGGCAGGGCCGAGATCTCGAAACGCGTCGACGAGATGCTGGAGCTCATCCACCTCGAGGGTCGCGGCAGTCGCTACCCGTACCAGCTCTCCGGCGGCCAGCAGCAGCGGGTGGCGCTGGCCCGGGCGCTCGCGATCGAGCCGCGGGTCCTTCTCCTCGACGAGCCACTCTCCGCGCTCGACGCCAAGATCCGGATCGCGCTGCGGGCCGAGATCCGGGCGATCCAGCGCCAGCTCGGGATCACGACGGTGTATGTGACCCACGACCAGGAGGAGGCGCTGTCGCTCTCGGACCGGGTCGTCGTCATGAGCGAGGGCCGGATGGAGCAGGTCGGCTCGCCGTTCGAGATCTACAACTTCCCGGCGACCCGCTTCGTGGCCTCGTTCGTCGGCACGCTCAATCTCGTGTCCGCCGGCGTCGTCGACGGCCCGGCAGGCCGCGTCTCGATCGCGGGCCAGGAGGTCACCGCCGCGAGCCCGGTCACACCGACAGAACCTGATGGCTCAGTCACCGTGGCGCTGCGGCCGGAGGGCCTGTCGTTCCGCGACACCGTCGGCCAGAACCAGCTGCGTGCCGCCGTGGATGACGTTGCGTTCCTCGGCTCGGTCGTGCGCGTCCGCGTCCGTCTGCCCGGCGACGGCGCTCCGACCCTCCACGTCGACACCTTCAACGAGCCGCACCTCAAGCCGCCCGCGATCGGCGAGAACGTCACCGTCTCCTTTCCGCGGGAAGCCTGTCTGCCCCTCGGCCAGTCCGCGACGCCCGGCTCGTCCGACCCCCCGGAGGCGTGACGGGCCGCTCCCGCGCAGCCGGACCCGTCGATCTTGCCGCCCGCCTGGCAGCGATCGAGCTGATCGTCTTCGACAAGGACGGCACGCTCATCGACTTCCACGGGATGTGGGGCGAGTGGGCCCTCCAGCTGGGTCGCGATCTCGAGCGTGAGACCGGACGCGCGATCTCCGCGAGCCTGCTCGAACGCTATGGCGTGAACGCGAGGACGAAGCGGACGCTCGCGCACGGCCTGCTTGCAGCGACGCCGATGCCGCGGATCCGCGAGGTGACCGTTGGGATCGTCGAGGCGGCGGGAGTCCCCGCGGCAGAGGCGGAACGGGCGGTGGCGGTGGCGTGGCGGGCGCCGGATCCCGTGTCGCTGGCACGCCCGCTTGCGGATCTTTCAACCTTGCTCGACGGGTTGCGCACCGGCGGGCCGACCGGTCGCGGCCGACGGATCGCCATCGCCACGACGGACGATCGAGCGCCGACTCTCGAAACCATCGCGGCGCTCGGACTTGGCCCGCGCGTGGACGCGCTTGTCTGTGCCGATGACGGGATCCCGGTGAAGCCCGAGCCGGACATGGTCCTCCACCTCTGCGCGCAGCTCGGAGTCGGGCCGCCGGTGACGGCCGTCGTCGGCGACTCCCCAAGCGACCTGCGGATGGGCCGGGCGGCCGGGGCGGGGCTCGTGATCGGCGTGCTCTCCGGCGTCGGGCGGCGCGACGAGCTGGCGCAGCTCGCGGACGTCGTTCTGCCGTCCATCGCCGCGCTCGAGGGGCTGTAGCGGTAACGTCGGGCCGGGAGGGCGGGACCCGCTTGGCGTGCGGGCCCGGTACTGCCGTCCTATCGTCGCTCCCGGTTCACGCACGTAGGGTTGCGTTCGTGCAACCGCCTGCAGGTGCGCCCCGGCACCGGCGACGGACGGACGCTGTCCGCCCGATCGATCGGCAGACCGGCAGCGCACGAACGAACGGCCATCGTCGCGACCCGGTCCGAGACCTCAAACGGCGGTCTCGAGCAGGGGCTCGGCCGCCGGCCGCCGGATCGAGCGACGCCGCCCCCGCCGCTCGACCGAGTGCCACCGGCGACGCGGGTTCGACCGCGCTGCGCCGGATCGCCGCTGAGATCTCGGGTTCGAACGACCTCCAGACGCTCTTCGACGAAGTCGTCACGGACGCTGTCGGGCTCTTTGCGGCCGACCGGATCGGGCTGTGGCGATTCGATCCGAGCGCAGCCGAGCCATTCATCTCGGCGGCCCACCACGACGTTCCGGTCGAGATCGTCGACTGGGTCCGGACGATCCAGATCGACGATCGCGAGGCGATCGGCCTGCGGGCGATCCTGAACAAGGAGATCGTCGTCTCGCGAACGGCCGAGATGAAGCCCCGATCGCGCCTCCGCGCGCGCTACGAGCGGCACGGGATCGACACGATCTGCTTCGTCCCCGTCGTGTTCCGCGGCGAATCGCTCGGCCTGCTCGTGCTGTATCACGCCACGCCGTACGACTGGACGCCCGACCGGATCGCGCTGGCTCGAAGCCTCGGCGACGGCCTGGCCGCCGCGGTCGGCAACTCGCGCTTGCTCGCCTCGGTCCACGACCTCGCGGCGCGTCTGCGCGCCATCCAGGACCTCGGCCTGCGGCTGAATCGGATCCAGGACGCATCCGGCATCGGCCGCGCCATCGTCGCCGAGATCGGCGGGCTCATCGCCCACGACACGATCCGGGTCTACCGCGTCGACCACGAGGCCGGGTGGTGCGAGCCGATTTCGTTTCGCGGCACGTTCATGGGCACCGAGCATCCGTCCGCGGAGGTGCTCCGCGTCCCCGTCGGCGCAGGCCTGACGGGCTGGGTCGCCGAGCACAACGCGCCGCTGATGGTCGGCGACGCCAGCGCGGATCCACGGAGCCTGATCGTCGGCAACACGTCCGGGCCCGAATCGCTGCTCGTCGTCCCCATGGCCTTCGAGGAACGCGTCCGCGGCGTGCTGGTCGTGTCGCGCCTCGGGCGAGACCAGTTCAGCGTGGATGACGAGGCAACGCTCTCGATCATCGCCGGCGCGGCGGCCCAGGCGCTCGTTGGCGCGGAACAGCTCGACGCGCTGCGCCTGAAGCAGACCGAGCTCGAGCACCAGCTGGTCAGCCAGCGTCGCCTGCTCGAGGTCAACGAGCGGCTGCTCTCGACCCTCGACCCGTCCGGCGTCCTCGAGCTCATCGCCGACTCGCTCAAGGTCGTCGTTGCCTACGACTCGTTGACGATCTACCGCGTCGATGTCGCGCGGGGTGTCCGCACGCCGGTCATCGCCCGCGACCGGTTCGCGGAGCTCATCCTCGAATACGAAGCGCCCCTCGGGACGGGCGTGACGGGCTGGGCGGTGGACCACAAGGAACCGGTCCTCGCCAACGACGCCCACCTCGATCCCCGCTCGACGCAGATCCCGGGCACGCCGTTCGAAGCGGAGTCGCTGATCGTTGTCCCGCTGATCGTCGAGGGCGAGGTCCTCGGGACGATGAACATCGGCCGGATGGGCGAGCAGGAGGCGCATTTCAGTCAGAACGAGTTCGAGCTCACGAAGCTCTTCTCGGCCCAGGCCTCGATTGCGCTTCGGAACGCGGAGGCCCACGGCGAGGTCAAGAGCCAGGCTGAACGGGACGCACTGACGGGCCTCCGGAATCACGGCTCCTTCCAGAACGAGCTGGGCGCCGCGCTCGACGGCCGCGATCCGGGTTCGCTCGCGGTCCTGATGATGGACCTCGACCGGTTCAAGGGCTTCAACGACACGAACGGCCATCCGGCGGGCGACCTGCTCCTCGCCGACGTCGCCGCTGCCCTTGCGAGCGCGGTCCGCGGCGAGGACCGTGTCTACCGCTACGGCGGCGATGAGTTCGCCGTCGTCCTCCACGACGCCGGCCGTCTCGCGGCCGAAGAGGTGGCCGAACGGATCCGCCGCGCCGTCGATGCCGTGCCAAGCCCCGGTCCGCGGGTCACGATCAGCATCGGAATCGCGTGCTACCCGGACGATGGGACGACGAAGGACACGCTCGTCGAGGCGGCCGACCGCGAGATGTACCTCGCGAAGGGCGCTCGCCTGTCACCCGGCTCGGCCCGCGATCCGTACGTCGCCGCGCTCGACGAGACCGCCGTCGCGCTGCTGGAGGGCAACGAGCCGATCGAGCTCCTGCGGACGATCGTCAGCCGCGCGACCCACCTGCTCGGAACGCCGCACGGTTACGTCTACCTCGTCGACGCGGCGGCCGGCGACCTCGTCGTCCGGGTCGGGACCGGCATCTTCTTCGACTATCTCGGGCGCCGGATGCCGTTCGATCGCGGCGTCGCTGGCTCGGTCTACCGGAGCGGACGCCCCGTCGCCGTCGAGGACTACGACACGTTCGAGGAGCGCGACCCGACGATGCCGCGCAGCCAGTTCGGCGCCGTCGTCGGCGTGCCGCTGATGAGCGGCGCGACGGTCATCGGCGTCCTCGGCCTCGCGGCCGGCGAACCGGACCGGGTCTTCGGCGATCGCGAGATCGGGGCACTCAACCGTTTCGCCCAGCTGGCCTCGATCGCCCTCGAGAACGCTCGTCTCCACGAGGCGGCGGAGCGCGGTGCGCTCCTGGACCCCGTGACGAACCTGCCGAACCGAGAAGCGCTCATGGAGAAGCTCGGCACCAGCCTCGCCTGGACGAAGCCGGAGACGGCGGACCCGATGGCGGTGATCCTCCTCGACGTTGACCGCTTCAAGGTCGTCAACGAGAGCCTCGGGCACGCGGCCGGCGACCGGCTCCTACAGGCGATCGGCCAGCGGCTGATGGGTGCGATCCGCGACGAGGACAGCGTCGCTCGCTTCGGCGGCGACATGTTCGCGATCCTCCTCCCGAGCCCGGCCGACCGCGACGACGCACGCAACGTCGCCGAGCGGGTCCTCGGGGAGCTCAAGGCGCCGTTCGACGTCCAGGGCCGGATCTGGTTCATCAGCGCGAGCATGGGCATCGCCATCGGCGAGCCGGGCCGCACGACACCCGGCGACGCGATGCGCGAGGCGGAGCTGGCGCTCGTCCGGGCCAAGGGCGACGCAACGCAGCGGTACGCGGTCTTCGATCCATCGATGAGCCGCGACACCCTCGAGCGCGTCGATCTCGAGAGTGACCTCCGTGCGGCGCTCGAGGCAAACGAGCTCGGCGTCATGTACCAGCCGATCGTCGACCTCGAAACGGAGGAGATCGTCGCGTTCGAAGCGCTCGCGCGGTGGCGCCATCCGACGCGCGGCTACGTCCCGCCGTCGGCGTTCATCCCCGTCGCCGAGGAGTCGCGGCTCATCGTTCCGCTCGGGCGGGTCGTCCTCGACACGGCCTGCGAGCAGGCCGTTGCGTGGCGCGAGGCGTGGCCGGACATCCCGCTGCGGATGTCGGTCAACCTGTCGCCGCGCCAGTTCGCCCAGCCCGATCTCGTCGCGCGGATCGACGAGACGCTCAAGCGGACGGGCATGACGCCCTCGAGCCTCGAGCTCGAGATCACCGAGGGCATCGCGATGGACCAGTCCGAGAACGGCCTCCGGGCGCTGCGCCAGCTCCGGGATCGTGGCGTCCGGGTCGTCCTCGACGACTTCGGGACGGGCTACTCGTCGCTGTCCTACCTGCGCAACCTGCCGATCGACCTCGTGAAGATCGACCGTTCGTTCGTCGCCGATCTTGAGCGCGTCGACGCGAACACGGCGATCGTCCAGGCGGTCGTGTCGCTGGCCCACGGCCTCGGCTTCGAAGTGGTCGCGGAGGGCATCGAAACGCCGACCCAGGCGGCCCGGCTCCGGGCGCTCGGCGTCGACCTCGGCCAGGGCTTCAACTGGTCGCCGGCCGTGCCCGCCGACAAGGCCGGACTGCTGATCAGCCGCGGTACCGCCGGCCGCCCGTCAGGAAACGGCCACTCGAAGACGCGCCGAACCCGCCCGATCGTTCTCGAGGGCGGGGCCGCTCGACCTAGCGCCGGCCGCCGAGCAGCCGGAGCAGGAAGAGGAAGAGGTTGATGAAGTCGAGGTACAGCGAGAGGGCGCCGAAGACCGCCGCCTTTTCGACCGACCCCGTCTGCTGAACGAGCGCCCCTGACGAGATCCGCTGCACGTCGTAAGCCGTGAGCGCCGTGAAGATCACCACGCCGACGATCGAGATGATCCAGCCGAGCGTGTTCGCACCGAGGAAGACGTTGACAACGGAGGCCACGATCAGCCCGATCAGGCCCATCGTCAGTGTCCCGCCGAGGCCTGCGAGAGAGCGGCCGGTCGTCCAACCGTAGAGGGCTGCGCCGCCGAACATCGCCGACGAGGCCAGGAACGCCGTCGCGACCGAGCCCGTTGTGTACTGAAAAACGATGACGCCGATGACAAGCCCAAGAGTGGCCGCGTAGACGAAGAACAGCGTCAGGGCCAGCGTCGCCGAGATCCGGCTGATCGCCCACGAGATGATCATCACGAGCGCCAGCTGGCCGAGGAACAGCCAGAGCATGTTCTCGCCGGCCCAGGTCCGGATGCCAGGGCTGGCCTGGAGCAACGCGGCAACACCGGCTGTGAGCAGCAGGCCCGCGAACATCCAGGTGAACGCGTGCGTCAGGAACGCGGCGTTCAGTGCCGGCGCGGTCCGGGCGTCGAGCTGGTTGGGAACTGTCGGTGTGGTCATGCGCGTGTTCCTCTCGAGCGGGCTAACCGTTAGACGATGTAGTGGCCGCCGCGTTACGACGATACAGGAGCATCCGGCCGTCGAGCGCGCGGGCTGGTTCGCGAAGGCACCGCTTCTCGCGATTCGGCCGCCTCTGCCGCACGAGCGAGGACCCAGAGCAGATCGGCGAGGCGGTTCAGGTACGGGATGGCATGCGGCCCCGGGACGAGGCCGTCACGCTGCAGCCCGACCGCGCGCCGTTCGGCCCGCCGGACGATCGTCCGGGCCACCTCGAGCGCGGCGCTCGTCGGCGTTTCGCCCGGAACGACGAACTCGCGCGGCATCGTGATCCGGCGCTCCGCTTCCTGGAGCATCCGCTCCAGCTCCTCGACCATGGCCGCGGAGACGCGCGTGCGGCCATCCTCGAGTCGGTCCCAGGCCTCGGGGTTCGTGGCCAGCTCGGCCGCAGCCACGAACAGCTCGCGCTGGAGCCGCAGGATCACCGCGTCGAGGTCGCCGAAGGCCGGCGCGAGCGTCCCGAGACGCGACTTCAGCCCGAGCTGGGCCCGCGCAAGACCGAGCGCGGCCACGGCCTCGTCGATCGTGCCGTAGGCCTCGGTGCGGGCGTCGTCCTTGGCGATCCGGTCGCCGCCGTACAGGAGGCCCGTCGTGCCGTCGTCGCCGCGTGTCGTCGCGACGACCGAATCCAGGGGCCCGCGGGTCACAGGATTGAGCCGCCGCTGAGGGGCCCGAGGACAAGGCGGAGCCGAGCACGCGAACGAGCGCACTCAAACGTGCGTGAGTGAGCGCGCACAGGCGACAACGCCGTCATCGGGTCACGCAGCGGCGGCGGGCCTCACCACATCAAGCCCGCATCGCGTGGGTCCCAGCGCTCCGCCAGCAGAGTGACCTTGACGGGATGCTCGACGACCGATTCGGCCTGCTCCTTGACCTGCTGAATCATCGAACCGGCGTACGGGCAGAACGGCGTCGTCAGGATCATCTTGATCTCGGACTCGTCCGTCCCGAGGATGATCTGCTTGATCAGCGCAAGCTCAACAACGTTCATCCCGATCTCGGGGTCGACGACTGCGCGCAGCGCATCGAGGATCGCGAGCTCCTTGGCCCGGCGCTCGGGGTCGAACGCGGGCGCGGCAGTCGCGCTCGGTGCGTTCGCGGGCTCGGCGGTTCGATCGGCGGTGTCGGTCATCTGTTCGAGCGTACCACCCACCCGTGAATCGCCCGATCAGGCGCGCGGCGAGATTGCATGTGCTCCACGAGCACCACTGCGACGCGATTTGACCCATTCAGCCTGGTACGGGCCGTCGATCCTTCGGTCTTGTGCGGCGGGAGCAGAGATCGACCGGAAATCCGAGCAACGATTGGACGCTGATCCGGACTTCGTGTCCGAGTGGTGCTCCGGCAGCACATCGGCGCGGATCGCGCGACGCGGCGGTGGACTGACCTCCCGTCAGGCGCCCGGCTTGACGACGATCCCGGGCTTTCGATACCGCGACGGCAGCCCGCTTGCCTCGGCGTCCGAATAGCCCGGTCCTGCGAGGGACCCGTCTGCCTCGAAAAACTCGGCGTACCGGTCGCGATGATCAGCCGCATATGTGTACGCGGCGGCGATGCCCATGCGCCGGAGCTCCGGATGGTCCTTGATGAGCTCATTGAGGCCGAAGCCGTTGCGGCGGAGCTCGAGCAGCTGGCGGACGGTGAGGCGCGAGCCGTAGCAGAACGGCTCGCCGTTCATGACGAGCGGATCGACCGCCACCCACTTGATCGTCATCGTTCGAACCCGCGGCCTGTCAGGCGCCCTTGTAGATGAAGTCGATGACCGGGTTCTTCTTCTTGGCGTCGCCACCGAGCCGCCGATGGCTCTTGAAGGCGGCGGCCGCATCGGTCAGCAGGGATCCGGCGACAGCTGCCGGTTCGGGCTCGATGGCGGCTGCGGTGGCGCGCTGAAGCTCGCCCATCAGGCGGGCGAGGTCGTCCATCGGAACGTTGCGCTTGCGATACCCGGGCACGAGCGACTCACACCAGGCAACGAATGCACCGCGATCCGAGGTGCCGAGCGTCACGGCGACCTGGTCGAGGATCGTGGCGAGGTCGCGCAGCAGTCGCCGGAGAGCCAGCTCGTCGTAGCGCTCGCGAACGGTGGAGTCGTCAGCGGCGAACGCCTCGAGCGCCCGTGCCGCGACCCGATCGCGGACCGCGCGAAGCGCCGCGGCGGCGGCCGGATGACCGCCCACCGGGCTGGCCGGTGGGAGGCCGAGGCTGGGGTGGCTCACGAGCCGGAAGTCTATACGATGGGCCCGTGAGCGAGCCTCGCCCGGAGCCGGAACGCCCGCTCCCTCCTGAGCCTGGCGAGCAGCCGCCGCCGAGCGCTCGGCGCCGCCTCGAACGATCACCGTCCAGCCGCTACGAGCCCCGTTCGCCAGCGCCGGGTGACGCGTCCACGAACCGCGGACGGATCGGCCGCCGGTGGTTCATTGCGGGCGTCGGGTTCCTTGTCGGGATCGGCGGGACTCTGCTGCTCGTCGCGGGCCTCGCCACGACGACGGGCCTGATCTTCGTCGCGGGAGCCAGCGGACTCATCGTGGGCTCGCAGCTGACGGCGCGACCGGCCGTCACGTGGACGCTTGCGGGGCTCTTCGGCGGCGTCGTCGGCGCGTGGCTCGTCGGACGAGCCGAAGGCGGCAATCTCGACCTCGCGGCCTACACGTGGGAGATCTTCGGGCTCGGGCTCATCGGCCAGGTCCTTGTCGGGGCGCTGGCCGCCGCCTATGCCTCGGCCAGCATCCGGAGCGGGCGCTGAGCCCGGACGGGGCGCTGAGCCCGGACGTGCGCTACCGCCGGCCGACGGAGGCGGACTATCCGGCGATCGCGGAGGTGGTCGATGACTGGTGGGGCGAGCGGCGCCAGGTCGACCAGCTGCCGCGGCTGTGGCTCCAGCACTTCAGCGGCACGTCGTGGCTCGCGGAGGACGACGCGGGCCGGTTCGTCGGCTTCCTCGTCGGATTCATCTCGCCCGACGATCCCACGACGGCCGTGTGCCACATGGTCGGCGTCGCGCCTGACCATCGGCGTCGCGGCATCGGACGGGCGCTCTACGGCCGGTTCCAGGGTGACGCCGTTGCTGCCGGGGCGCGGCGGATCGTCGCCGTTGCCTGGCCCGGCGAACCGGCGGCCGTGCGCTTCCACGTGGCCCTCGGCTTTGAGCCGAGGACGGGCCCCGGAACGCAGCGCCTGTACGGCACGCCCGCAGTACCGGAGTACGACTTCGGCCGCGTCGATCGGGTGGTATTCGAGCGGCCGGCCTGACCCCACGATCGGCACACGTCAGGGAGTGGGTGCATGCGCGGTCTGTTCATTCGGCTTGGCATCATCGGTGCGATCGTGGTCGGCGGGTTCGTCCTGCGCGATCGGCTGTCGGGCAACGCCGGCGACCTGCAGGTAGGTGATTGCTTCGACGAGCCGGGCACGGCCCAGAACGTCGAGGACGTCCAGCACCATCCGTGCACCGAGCCGCACACCGCCGAGATCGTGTTCGTAGGCGATCACCCGGACGCGGACACGTACCCGAGCAGTGACGCATTCGACGCGTTCGTGTTCGAGCGCTGCGTGCCGGCTTTCGAGTCGTACACCGGCCGAACCTGGGAGACCGACACCGAGCTCGACATGGCGTACTTCTATCCGACCTCGGAAGGCTGGCCAAACGGCGACCATGAGATCGCCTGCTACCTCGTCCGAATCGACTCCGCGAAGATGACCAGCTCGATGAAGGCGGCCGCGAACTAGGGTTTTCGATCCCGGCCCGGGACCTTGCCAGCTCCCTGGCCGGCCGCGACCCCACCGGTCTCGCCGACAAACGGCATCTGCTGACGCTCGACGGCGTCAAGGCTCATCCGCAGCACCGCGGTCTTCGCCGAGGCGACCTCGCGCACGTATGCCGCCTCCTCGTCGTGCGTCAGCGGCCGCCCGCGGACGACGTCGCGCGCTCGCCCGACCTGGAGCCAGGCGAGGTGATAGCGATCCATGCTGCCCCACGCCCCGGCGAGGAGGTCGTCCGAGAGCTTCAGCCACGTCCGCAGCCCGGAGAGCGCGGGTGCCGCGGCCAGGCGCTCGCCCTCGGCGATGAGCTGCTTCGTCCGGGCGATGAGCTCGTCGCGCTTCACCGCCGCCCGCCGTCCGTTCCGCCGCCGGTTCCGCCGGCTCGCAGGAAGGCCTCGCGCGCGTCACGCGCCCGGGCCGTCCAGACGCCCGGCCGCCCGTCCCCGATCGGCGCACCCTCGTACGAGGTCAGCGGCAGGATCCCGGCCACGCTCGACGAGAGGAACGCCTCGTCCGCGGCGAGGAGGTCGGCCGTCGTCAGCCACGTCTCGGCCGTCGCGAGGCCGGCCTCTCGGGCCCAGCCGAGGATCCAGCCACGGGTGGTCCCGGGCAGGATCGCGCAGGCGATCGCGGGCGTTGCGAGCTCCGCTGCGTCGCTCCCGCCGGGCCCTTCGCTCCCGCCTGGCCCTCCGTTCCGGCGCGGGCGCCGGACGATGAACACGTTCGCGCTCGTGGCCTCCGACAGGAAGCCGTCGGTCGTGAGGAACAGCGCATCGTCTGCGCCGGCACGGCGGGCCTCGAGGCGCGCGTAGACGTAGTCGGCACGGGACGTCGTCTTCAGTGCCGCGAGCGGGCTCTCGGGGTCTCGCCGGACGGCGCTCGCGACGAGGGCGAGGCCGCGCTCGAGGTGGCCGGCGGGAGGCGCGGGCACCGGCCACGCCTGAACGGCCAGCGTCGGTCGGACATGTTCGTTCGGTGGCAGCAGGCCGCGGCCCCGATAGGCGCCGCGGGACAGCGTGATCCGGACGGACGCGTCGCCGTCCGGCCCGTCGAGCTCGTTCGCGCGCAGGAGCTCTCCGATCGCGCCGGCGATGATCGCTTCGAGATCGTCCTGCAGCTCGATGCCGAGGCCGTCGGCGGACCGCCGGAGGCGCTCGAGATGCTCGGCGAGCTCGGCCGGGTGACCGGCCCGCGCCCGAAGGGTCTCGAAGACGCCGTCGCCGAGCTGGAAACCGCGATCGAAGACGCTGAGGTGCAGGTCGTCGGCCGAGTGGAGGCGGCCATCGACCCAGACGTGGCCCGGCGCGTCGGTCATTCGACCTCCCGCGCATCGATCGCCCGGAGCGGTCCTGCGGCCTTGTCGACCGTTTCCTGCCACTCCGCGGCAGGGTCGCTGCCCCAGGTGATCCCGCCACCGACATGGAGCGTCAGTCGCCGGCCGTCGGCGACGAACGTGCGGATGAGGATGCTCGTGCGCATCGCGCCGTCGGGCGAGATCCAGCCGGCCGCGCCGGTGTACGGGCCACGGCGGACGGGCTCGAGGCCTTCGAGGATCTCCATTGCCCGGATCTTCGGCGCGCCGGTGATCGAGCCGCCGGGGAAGCTGGCACCGAGAAGGGCGAGCGCGTCCCGGCCCGGGGCGAGGCGGCCGTGGATCGTGGTCACGAGGTGCTGGACCGCCTCGGTGCGCTCGAGGCGGCAAAGCCGCGGGACGCGGATGGAACCCGGCACGCAGCAGCGGCCGAGGTCGTTTCGCAGGACGTCAACGATCATCACGTTCTCGGCGCGGTCCTTGACCGAGCACAGGAGCTCACGGGCAAGGCGCCGGTCATCTTCGCGCGTGCGGCCGCGTGGCCGAGTGCCCTTGATCGGATCCGTTGCGACATTGCCGTCGCGATCGACCGAGAGGAACGGTTCTGGCGAGGCCGAGAGGATCGCGCGGCCGCCACCAAGGTCGAGATAGGCGGCGAACAGGGCCGGGTCACCCTCGCGGAGGCGGCCGTACAGGGGCCACGGATCGCCGCCGAACGGCGTTTCGAGACGCCTCGTCAGGTTTGCCTGGTAGATCTCGCCGCGGGCGATCGCGGCCCTCACCTCGCGGACGCGCGCCTCGTATGCCTCGCGGCCGAGGCCCGAGCGGAGCTCCAGGCGGGGCAGCTCGGGCGGGTCCGTGCGGGGCCGAACCCGCGCCAGACCCTCGAGCCGGCGTCGAACGTCTGCGAGCCGCCGCTCCAGGCGCCCGGCGTCGCCATCCGCGACGCGGCCACCCAGCCAGGCCGTGCCCGTCGCGCGGTCCCAGGCGACGACCCAGTCGTGCAGGCCGAGGCGCAGGAGCGGCAGGTCCTGGTCGGCCGCGGCGATCTCGGGCAGTTGCTCGTAGCGGCGCCCGAGGTCGTACGAGAGGTAGCCGACGAGGCCGCCGACGAACGGCGGTGCCGAGCGATCGCTCGAGTGCTCCGATGCCAGCCGTGCCAGCGCGACTCGGGCCCCGGCCAGGGGATCGTCTCCGGGCGCGGGCTCTTCCACGATGCCGAGGGGATCGGCGGTCAGGTACGACCAGCGGGCGTTCCGGCCCGCTCGCGCAGCCTCGAGCAACGCGAGGCCGGGCAGGTCGCGGAAGGCCTCCGCGACGTCCGCGGGGGAGACCGATGCGAGCCGCGGCAGCGGTTCGATGTGGACGTTCGGAGCGGCTGCCACGGTCACTCGGCGATGATAGGTGGGCATGGCCATCTCCCCGAGTCCGATCACCGTTCGCCCTGCCCGCCGCGATGACACAGCCGCGATCTACCAGCTCGCTGCGGCGCATGACGTCCACCTCGAAGGGCCCGAGGGCATGGGCCTGCCCTACCTCGACCGGCTGTTCGGCGACGGAACGGTCCTTGCGGCCGAGCGCGAAGGACGGGTTGTCGGCTTCGCTGCCGCGGTCTGGATCCACCCCGCGGCAGGCTCGAACCAGGGGCGCCGAAGCCACGTCAGCGACCTCTTCGTCGAACCGTCCGAGCACGGGTCGGGCGTCGGCGGACCGTTGTATCGGGCGCTTCTCGAGGCGCATCCCGACGAACGCTGGTCCGTCTCGAGCTCCGGCGATCCGCGAGCACAGGCGTTATACACGCGCGGCGGCATGGTGCCGGCGTGGCCGCTGTTCTACCTCCAGCGACCGCGCTCCGCGGCGGATCGGCCTCTCCCGGCGCCGCCGCCCGATGCCGTCGTCCGGCGCATCTCGGCGGACGAGCTGAGCGCCGCGTTTGCCGAGCTGAGCGGCTTCGATCGCCGGCTCGACGTCGTGACGTGGTCCTCACGCCGCGGCGGCACGCCGTTCGCCGTGGAGCTCGAGGGCCGGCTCGCGCTGGCGGGCTGCGTCCGCGACGGCCACGACTCGATGATCCGGTGGTTCGACTCAGCGATCACCGCCGCGAATGCCGATCCTGTCGCGGCGCTGGCGGCAGCCCTCGGGTCACGCGAGCTGACGCCGGAGGGCGCCGCGATCGGGCTATGCCTTGGCGGACCGCATCCCGCGCTGAAGCCGCTGCTCGATGCCGGGTTCCGGATCGTCGAGCGCGACACCTGGTGCGAGACGCCGCTGGGGTTGCTGGATCCGGCACGCGTCGTGCCGGATCCCTCGGTCGGTTAGGCGGCCGGCTCAGGCCGGCGCGGGCGACTTCTCGATCGGGACGTTGATCATGCTGCCCCACTCCGTCCACGAGCCGTCGTAGTTGCGGACCCGCGGATAGCCGAGCAGCTCGTGGAGCACGAACCAGGTGTGCGACGCGCGCTCGCCGATTCGGCAGTACGTGATGATGTCGTCGTCTTCGGTGACACCGTTCGCCGCGTACAGCGCCTTGAGGTCGGCGGCGGACTTGAACGTGCCGTCCTCCCCGACCGTCTGGGCCCACGGAACGGACACGGCCCCGGGGATGTGGCCGGCGCGCTGCGCGGTCTCGGAGAGTCCAGGCGGCGCGAGGACCTCGCCGCGGAACTCTGCCGGGCTCCGGACGTCGACGAGCGACAGCGTCGTGTCGCCGACGCGCGGCAGGATGTCGTCGCGGAACGCGCGATGCGAGAAGTCCGGCTCGGCGAGCTCGTAGGTCGTCCGCGCGTACGTCGGCACGTCGGTCGTCGTCGGCAGGTTGCGGGCCTGCCAGAGTTTCCAGCCGCCATCGAGGATCTTCGCTCGCTTGTGGCCATAGAGATGGAGCTGCCAGTACGCCCACGCGGCGAACCAGTTCTGGTTGTCGCCGTAGAGGACGATCAGCGTGTCGGGCCCGACGCCGCTTGCCTGGAGCAGCTCGCTGAACTGCTGCCGATCGGCGATGTCACGCCGAAGGCCGTCCGTGAGCTGGCTCGTCCAGTTCCAGGCGACGGCGCCGGGCAGGTGGCCGGCTTCGTAGATCGAGGTGTCGACGTCGACCTCGACGAACCGGATGTTCGGGTCCGAAAGGTGCTCGAGCGCCCAGTCGGCGGAGACCAGGGCGTCGGTGGCGTAGTCATGGTGGGCCATGGGAATGCGGCTCCTCGTTCGGTTGGTGCCTCCGCCGTCGGTGGCGGGGCGGGCTCAGGGACGCGGGAGTCGGGCGGGTTCTCGAAGCGCGCGATCAGCGCGATCGAACCCGCCGCGGACACGCGCAGCGGCCCGAAAGCTCGGACGGCGAGGCGAGCGTGCGGTCAGCCATCGCCGGTCACCCGATCGCGGCGGCTGAAGTCACGGAGCAGCTCGCGGCAGGCATCGGCCTCGCGGGCGACCTGGCGGACGATCCACGGATCGACCCGCGTCGAGTCCTCGATCGTGACGCTGGCCCCACTCGGGCCGTCGTCGATCACGATCCCGGAGCTGTTTCGATAGTCGGCAATCCAGTTCGCCTGGAGCTGGAGCAGGACGTCCTCGACGACGCGGCGACCGAAGATCCAGTCGAGGTGCGTCGCGTTGAGGCGATCGACGATGTCCGTCAACCGCTGCGGGGCGCCGCGCTCGAGGCGAGCGACGAGATCGAGGATCCGCCACGTGCTGAACGGGTCGCCGGATTCGGCCGTCACGGGCGGAGCAAGGTCCGCGATTTCGAGCCCGGTCGGGGCAGGCCGGAGGGGCCCAAGGCCGGCGGCTGGAGGCGCTGAGTTGGGCACGTTCGAGGCGGCTCCGCTGCGATCCGTCAAGAGGAGGCGCCAGCCTAGCACGGGCCTGCCGAACCGGACCCGCAGGACGTTTGGCGGTGTATCCGCGGTGCAGCCGACGGCGCTACGATCCGAGCCAGTCATGGACCCGCTCGAGTCGGCCGCGAAGGTCGCCCAGGCACGCGATGCGAATCGCGCTCGCTTCGCCCGGCTCGTCGCGCGCCCGGAGGCCGACATCGACCTGGCCGAAGGCGCCCTGCTCATCGCCGCGGACGGCCGTGCCCAGTTCGACCCCGCGCCGACGTTCGCCTCGCTCGACGCGCTCGCCGAACTCGTCCGGCTGCGCATCGATGTCGGCGACCCGCCCGAGGTCATTCTCACCCGGCTCCACGACGTCCTGTACATCGAGGCCGGCTTCCGCGGCCCCACACCCGAGCGTTCCGCCGACCCCGACCTGAGCCGCCTCGACCGGGTCGTCGACAGCCGCCGCGGCCTGCCGATCAGCCTCGCGATCGTGGAGCTCGAGGTCGCCGCGCGTCTCGGCCTTCGTCTCACCGGCGTCGGCCTGCCTGGCCACTTCCTCGTCGGCGGTCCGGGCGGCCAGCTGATGGACCCGGCTGACGGCGGGCGCCTCCTGTCGCGAGACGACTGCCAGGCGCTCCTCCGGCGCGCCGTCGGAGAGGGCGTGTTGCTCCACGCCGGCATGCTGCGACCGGTCGGCCGGCGCCAGATCCTGGCACGTGTCCTCCGGAACCTCCGCGCAGCCCACCTCGCGCGGCGCGACTGGCCGTCGGCCTATGGCGTCGTGTCGCTCCTGGCGGTGCTGGAGCCCACGGATCCGGACCACGGCCGAGACCGCGGCCTGCTTCTCGGCCGGATGGGCCGCTTCACGAACGCGATCGAGCTCCTCGAGCAGTACCTCGAGGAGCGCCCGGACTCATCGGATGGCCAGGATGTCCGCCAGGTGATGTCGATCTTCTCGGGCCGCCGGAACTAGGACACCACGCGGCTAGGTTGTCGCAGCCGCCGTCGCCGCCGGCAGCCGGCGGATCGACATCGTGACGATGCCGGCCGCGATCGCCAGCCAGCCGGCGATGACGATCGACAGCCCGTAGTCGCCGATCAGGTCGCGCATGAAGCCAGCCCCGAAGGCCGCGACCGCCGCACCGATCATGTGGGCCGCGAAGATCCAGCCGTAGACGATCCCGACGTTTCGCCGGCCGAACGTATCCGCCGCGAGGGCGACCGTCGGCGGGACCGTCGCGATGTAGTCGAGGCCGAACAGGACCGCGAACGCGGTGATGTCGAGATTGTTCGAGATCGCCGGCAGGTACAGCAGGCTGAGACCGCGGAAGACGTAGTAGACGAGGAGCAGGCGACGCGGGTCGACGCGATCGGTCAGCCAGCCCGAGACCAGCGTGCCGACGAAGTTGAACGCACCCATGATCGCGAGCGCGCCGGATGCCACGACTGGCGCGAACCCGTGGTCGGCGGCGTGGGCGATGAAATGCTGGCCGACGAGCCCGTTCGACGTCGCGCCGCACACGAAGAACGTGCCGGCGAGGAGCCAGAAGTTCCCGGACCTGATCGCCCGGCGCATGATCCCGGGATCGGCCCTCGTCGGCTGTGGCGCGGCGTCAGCGGCCGCGCCGAGCGGCCGCAGGCCGACGTCCTCGGGCGTGTTTCGAAGCCACAGCAGGATCGGCACGGCGACGACGAGGCAGATGCCTGCGATCGCGATGGATGCGAGGCGCCAGCCGGCCAGCGTCGCGAGCAGCGTCAGCGCGGGGAAGAACAGCAGCTGGCCGGCGCTCGAGCTCGCGCTGAGGATGCCGACTACGAGGCCGCGATGGCGCACGAACCAGCGGTTCGCGACCGCCGCGGCGAGAACGCTCGCGATCAGCCCGGTCCCGACGCCGGAGAGGAGCCCGAACAGCAGCGCGAGCTGCCACGCCTCGGTCACGAGGCTGGACGCTCCCATCGCGACGGCGGTGATCACGAGGCTCGCGACCGTGACACCGCGAAGGCCGAAGCGCGAGATGAGCGCGCCCGAGACGGGACCGGTCAGGCCGTAGACGACCAGGCCAACCGCCGCCGCCAGCGAGAGAATCCCGAGCGACCAGCCGGTGTCGGCCTTCATGTCCAGGAGGAACGCCCCTGGCGCGACCCGAACGCCGGCGGTCACGAGCACCGCCACGGCACTGACCGCGACGACGACCCAGCCGTAGAAGAGCCTGGATCCTCGCACCGCCCGATTCCCCTCCGCCGTCACGCTCGCGAGCCTAGCGCCTCAACAACCGAAACCAATGGGCCTTTGTCTCGCGGTCTTATGAAGCGAGATTCATAGCGCGACTGTGTCACGTCCGGGGTCGATGGCAGGTGGCCCTGCCAGGGCGACCTACAGCAGTTCCCCGTGCGACGACGCGGTGGGCTCGCCTTCGCGTGGGCGGGGCTCGGTGCCGGGCGGCAGATCCGCGCCATTCGAGGCGTCCGCGGCTGCGCCGTTGCCCGTCTGAGCCTCGAGCACGGGCAGGGCCTTGCCGGCCTTGCCCTCGATCGCGCCGACGCCGAAGGGGACCCACTTCGACGGGTCCTGGAGCCGGTGCGCCTCGAGATTGCCGCGCGTGTGGATCTCTTCGAAGCCCTTCGGCTCGATCCACATCCGCTCGCCCTCGAGCAGGCCGAGGACGCCGGACTGCCCCGGCTCGGGCCGTTCGTGCTGGCAATACGCGCAAGCCGCCTGGTCGTGTTTCGTGTAGTGCTCGGGCTCCTCGTAGGTCGTGATGTAGCCCTCGTAGTTTCGAAGGACGACCTTGTGGTCCGAATAGCTGATCAGGTAGTTCGGCATGACCGGGATCTTCCCGCCGCCACCCGGCGCATCGATGACATAGGTGGGCACCGCGTACCCACTCGTGTGCCCGCGCAGGCCCTCGATGATCTCGAGGCCCTTGCCCACCGGCGTCCGGAAGTGCCCGGAGCCCTCGACGAGGTCGCACTGGTAGAGGTAGTACGGCCGGATCCGGTTCTCGACGAGCTGGTGGACGAGCGCCCGCTGGATGTGGACGCAGTCGTTGACGCCGGCGAGCAGGACGCTCTGGTTGCCGACCGGCAGGCCGGCCTTCGTCAGCTTGTCGACGGCGCGCGAGACCTCGGGCGTGATCTCGTTCGGATGATTGAAGTGGAGGTTGATCCACAGCGGATGGTACTTCTCGAGCAT
>Ga0075418_10001159_pt1 | contig 29653 bp, 26 predicted proteins | sample SoiMetdeltSBSDD2_FD_81776 | JGI IMG/M metagenome (GOLD analysis project Ga0075418, IMG submission 81776) | Bulk soil microbial communities from a Populus tree surrounding site in Tennessee, USA - Soil MetaG P. deltoides SBSDD2 | ecosystem: Environmental > Terrestrial > Soil > Tree plantation... | reverse complement strand
TCTTTCGGAGGCACGTTATGCCTATGTTCTCAGCCTGCTTCCGAATGGTCAGGTAGTTGCCATCGGCGGCACTCGCGATCATGACAGCAATTGGGGCACAGGCTCATTTGTCAGAGAGGTGGAAATCTATGATACCAATGCAAACGGCTGGCAAACTTTGGCTGAAATCCCTCAGCCCGGCGCCTTTGCAGCGGCGGCTCTTTTTCATGATGGTCGCTTGTGGGCAACCGGAGGGTATGATGGCCCGTCTGGTGAAAACATCTCGAACGCAACCTGGATCATCGCGCCGATTCACTTGCAGCCATAAGATTTGCAAAACCTCTCAGCCAAGGAGGGTTGCGCAAGTATTTACTGTCCCCTGGCTCCCTCCGTTTCACGCACCCGCACTGCACTACACCTGCCTGATTTGTTACGAAATGCCAAAGCATTTCGATGCCAAAGCATTTCAAAATTCAAAAATCGGGTGCATGTGTCGCTAAATTTGGAGAGGACGAGGTAGCGATGGCAAATCAAAGCACTTAAAAGAATGACATTTCTAAAATGAGTGTTGGTCCTCTTTTCTCAACGATGGCAATGCTGGGCGGCGATATTCTTTCGCTTCTCAGCATCATCGGTAGTGCGGTCGTATTACTTGACTCTCTCGCATACAATTCACCTCTACACCGCGTGGGGAAATTTTTAGACATCAGCGTAGTATGCTTGATCATGGGAACTCTGGGACAACTCGCGATCACCTTTACCGGCGCGCAAGTCGAGAGGGTTGGATTTCTTCAAATTCATGTAATTGTTGTAAATAGATTATTGGAATTATCTTTCCTGTTCTTGCTGGTAAGTTGGCTACTTCGTAGAAGCGACCTGAAACCGGTGAGATTCTGGAGAAAGGGTTACTCCGCTATTTTGAGAAGAGCAAAGCGAGTAGATAAACTTCCCTTAGGGACAAAGTATATGGGTCAAGACATTGACTCCCTGGCAAATCAATTTGCTTTTTACCATCCCCTTGCGTGGCTGGAAAGTTGGAATTTCCGCCGTCACATCTCCTGGCTGGAAGGGGATACAGTCTCGCTGGATAATTTATTGGATTTTGAAAAGGAGCTTCAAAAGAGGGAGGTGGACTCTATCACAATAAGAAAAATCATCGAAGCCATGTTGGCTTGGTACCACAACGAAGTGCACAATGACCGTCTTCTCAATCGAGTCCCGCTACAGCGACTCCCAGCCTTGTTGCAAATCCTGGCTTTCTTCTATGGCAAAAGCGGACGTTTGCACCGCTCCTACAGAGAATTGATCATCGGTATCTTGCAGGCAGAAGACGAGATCAAGCGGCATCCTGAAATTCATGATTGGATGCCTCCGGAACAGTTTCGTCTGGAGGCTGCAAAAGCAATTTCAAACCTTAGTAACGATTGGGGAAAGCGAGACGGAGATTATCTTGCGACTCTGGCAAATCACTGGTTGCACTATTTGACCCATCTCGCCAAAAGCGCCAGCGATTTCCAGATGTTTGCTCAATTTCAGCTCGAAGCGACTAGTATCAGTACCAGGCGTCGCCTGGGCGTTGACACATTTCGTTCTCTTGAGATGATGGCCAGCAGGGTGAGGGATTCGCATACGTTTACTTTGGTTTTTCAAAGTATCGTGCCTATGATTGGGCTCGAAAACGCCTCTGCTCTCATAGCCCTGATGAACGACTTCCGGGAATTTGAAGGCTATTATCAGCGGATCATTGAGCAACGTGGCTGGTGGGGACCCGATTTCATGAGCCTGTTCGTTCGGGCAAAAAGCACTGCCGAACTGGATCGGCTCCTTACCTTTTTGGCGACTCTTGCAAAGGATCAACGAAGGACGAGATATGTCGATTACACGTTGACCCATGCTGTGGGGATGCTCTTCCAGTGTACATCTGACGCCCTACATACTCATAAGGGTCAGGTGCATTCCAGGTGTTGGGGATTTGACTGGACAGGCAAGCAAAATGATGTCGAGTTGCTTGACGAACTGATCGATACCTTGGAAAAAACCATACTGGATTACTATCTGAATAAGGTCTGGGGTTTCTTACTTCAAGAGCACAAGATCCACTGGGAGTTTAGTAAGTTCACAGATTCCATTCCAGAGGGAATCCAAAGTTGGCAGTGGACACAAGATAACGACAAAACCCGAGCCTATTGGAATTGGCAAGAGGCTATGGCAAGGGAACATAACCGATTTAGGGAGGCTCTGAATCCCTTATTACTACCTATCTTTCAAAAACTAAAACTTTTAGAAATCGAAGCCTTGTTTCAGCTGCTTTCCAGAATGTCGGGTATCCAGGTATTCACAAAAGTAGTGCAAGTCCCTGTTAAATGGAAAACAGACATTGAATACCAGGAAGCGTACGACAAATGGGCTGGCCATTACACACAAGAGATTAGGGTGGCTCGTCCGATCGGTTTTGTTGATCATGCCTTCACATTTGAACGCCCGTACCTGCAAGACGTAATAGACCTTCTGAATAACATGGATAAGCTTCATGAAGCGATTCAACCGTATAAGAGATCCTGAATTTGAAGTAACTCTGGATGAGTTGCCCTGGATTCCGGAAGAGATGGAAAAAAGTCTTTCGGCGATTGTAGCTTTTCTTATGAAATCCTTCCGTAGAGATATTTCACAGATCGGACTTTATGGCAGTTGGCAAAGAAATACGGCCGACCGCGAGAGCGATGTGGATGTGGTCGTCTTCCTGACTCATGAATTAAGCTGGTTCGACGCCGCCAAAGGAACACTGAATCGTTCGAAGGCTCATAAAGATAAATTATGCTGGCACAGGATCGAAAAAAAGGCCAATGCCTATCGTCTCGATTCAAGAGTGTATTCCATTGCCTTCGTGACGCCGGCCATGCTGGAGTATTATTCTGTCAAAGGCCCGATCCATCTCCAAAATTGGGTATATGCCATAAGGAATTGTCATTCGCTTTGGAAGGGTGAATCTGGTTTGGCTGAGAGTGGGACGGCAATCGTTGAACAAAGGTAACAATCTCTTGGAGATAACTGTCACCTACGTATTCGACCAGGCGCTTGATCGTGCAGTTTCCCCTTTCGGGCACGGTGGCCTATTGTCAAAACATGAGATCAGTTGGAAAGCTGATTTGAGCGATGAGGAGATATTGGAGAAGCTACTGCCTGCTCCGCAAAATTTGGAGAGGAGTAATTCAAAGTGATTGAATGGAAAGTGAAATAGAGATTTTGGAGCTTAGGAATAAAAAATGAAAATAGTCGTGTTCGGGGCTTCCGGAGGGGTGGGAATAAAAGTTGTAGAACAGGCTTTGAATACCGGACATCATGTGACTGCTTTTGTTCGTACTCCATCAAAGATGCATCTTCAACACCCAAATCTGATCTTGTTCCACGGGGATGTTCTGGATGGCAGTGCAGTAGAACAAGCCATCGTTGGGCAGGATGCAGTGATTAGCACGCTTGGGCCAACGCGCCCGCCGGTGGCAGGCATGATGCAGACGGCTGCAAGGAATATTGTTGCAGCGATGGAGAAGCATGACGTCCGCCGAATCGTTTCGACGACCGGTGCAGGAGTACGCCAGCCTGAGGATCATCCAAAAATCGCAGATTATCTCATTGGCGCCCTTCTAAATGTGCTGGCGCGCGCTGTAGTGCTGGATGCGGCAAAAAATGTGAATGTGATCCAATCTTCAAATCTGGATTGGACCATTGTACGCTTTCCAAGGCTATTCAATGGCCCGCATACCTGTAAATATCGCGTGGGCTATGTAAGCCAAGAATCAAGCACGCAGTTATCACGTGCAGATGCAGCGGATTTTATTTTGAAAGAATTGGTAGAAGGTAAATGGATGAGGAAACTGCCGCTGGTGAGCTATTAGAAATCCACTGGAATAACAAGATCGAGACGTCAAAGATCGGGTAAAGTATTTGTCCAGTGTACCAAGTGCGTAACGGGCGGGATGTAAGAGGGCGCCGGCGATCATAGCAAGGGGAATAGGGGCAAACAAAGCGAATTCAAAGCGCAAGGTTTTCAAACAGGGAATATAGTGCAAAACTTTGTGCATGCTTGCGCATGAAAGTACAACTCCATTGCGGAATCAGTCCTTTTAAACAAAGACCCCCGTAGCCGCATCGGCTTGGGGAGGCTCTTTGTTGGATGAACAAAGTTGACCAGTGAAGTGTTGTCTAGTTGTTGTCCACCAGCAACATGTGGGTGTTGCCAGGCAGGTCGTAGGCGGTGGCCGAAATCGTAGCGGCGGATGGGTTAGATACTACGCTTGTGGTCATGAAGTTCCATTTCTATTTCACAACTAACAGCCTTGTTTGGCGCGCCTACATTCCGGCAAAGACAGCGAGCCAATCTTTTCCCTCATAGGATATACTATTTATATGCCAGATCGCATCGGCCTCTTTGGCGGCACATTCGACCCGCCTCATCTTGGGCATCTCATCCTCGCCTCAGAAGCACTAACCCAACTGGAGCTTGACCGTCTGTTATGGATTCTGACGCCTGAACCTCCCCATAAACAAGATCAAAGTATCACACCTGTCGAACATCGCCTGGCCATGGTAGAACTAGCTATTGCGGATAACCCGGGCTTCGAATTATCTCGGGCGGAACTGGATCGACCGGGTCCGCATTACACGCTTGATACCATTAAACTCATCGCTGACCAAAACCCCGGGGCCGATATTGTTCCAGTCATTGGTGGTGACTCTCTGGAGGCTCTTCCAACCTGGCATAGACCGCAGGAAATCGTCTATGCCTGTCACTGGATCGGTGTGATGCGGCGGCCCAATGAAGAACCAAATCTGGATAAGTTGGAACGTGAATTACCAGGGATCAGCTCCAAAATCCATTATGTGGATGCGCCGCTACTGGAAATCGCATCCCGCGAAATACGAAGTTGGATCGCCAGCGGGCACCCAGTCCGTTATTATCTTCCGCCAGCTGTGAATGGCTACATTGAACAGCATCATCTTTACCAGACGATCAAAAATCCAGCCTCCTCGTAGATAATGGCATTACTTTTTGACTCACTCTTCTCATCCATCGCGTTGAGTCATCTCATGGTGGATGTTTTCAACAGCAGCCGGCCGGTCTTGCTAACCTATCTGGGGTTGAGTGAAACACAAATCGCGTTAATTTCCACAATTTATATATGGGCATCGGGGCTCACCCAGCCGTTCTTTGGCTGGATGTCAGACCGCGTCGGTCCGCGCTGGCTAGCAGCGGGTGGCGTTCTATGGATGACGATATTTTTTAGCGGCGCGGTCTATGTGCCTGGAACCGGCGGACTCCTCTGCCTGATCGTTGCCGCGCTCGGTTCTTCCGCCTTTCATCCTGTTGGCACAACCCAGGCCACTCTGCAGGGACGCAGTCTCCTCAAAGGACGCGAGACCACAGCCGCTGGACTCTTTTTCACAGCTGGACAATTGGGGCATTTTATCGGTCCCATCCTCACGGGCTTGATTTTGGCACAATTCGGATTACATTGGCTTGTGATTCTTTCCATCATTTCAATTCCTATTGGGTTGTCACTCGCGTATCAATTGCGGCACAATCATCCACACCCAAAACTGGTACATGACGACGGCAAGCTTCGATTGCAAGCAGGGATCGGATTTATCGTTTTGCTCGCCATCGTGGCGAGTTTGCAGTCGTGGGCACAATCGAACATGATCGCATTCGTACCAAAATACATCAAGGATTTGGGTTTGGGCGCGGTGACGTACGGCAACATCGCGGGATTGTTCATGGGTGGCTCAGCGCTGGGCAACGCGATTGGTGGTCATTTGGGAGATAAATATACAAAGCGTAAAGTTGCAGCGAGCGCGCTGTTCCTCTCAGCATTTCCCATTTTTGTCATAAGCAAAATCGGATGGTCTCCCTGGCTCTATGTGCTGATTCCGCTGGCAGGCGCGTGCACGGGCGCAGTGCACAGCATCATGGTGGTGCTTGCTCAGCGCGTGATTTCAGGCGGCATGGCTTTGGCTTCAGGTTTGATCCTTGGCTTTATCTTTTCGGCTGGCGCGCTAGGGTTACTTTTTACGGGTCCACTGGCGGAGACGTACGGCTTCCCCACCGTGTTAGTAATGACAACTGGTTTAGTGCTGGTCGCTTCACCGCTGGCGTGGATGTTGAAGGAAAGAGAATTCTCCCATTGAGGGCCCTCGAAGCGGGGGTATTTGTAACTTCCAGTTTAGCCTGACTCCTGTACTAAAAATTATATATAATTTATAATTTCATGTACTCATGTACTGCTTAGTAAGGAGTTTGATGGCTACACGTCTCCCCCATCCTCTTGAAAGTGAACTTATACAAAAGCGTCCACTCAAAGACGATATTTTTGACGTTCTGCACGATAAGATCGTCTCGGGAAAATACAAACCCGGACAGTGGCTCCGGCAGGACGATATCGCCACCCAGCTGGGCGTGAGCATGACGCCCGTCCGTGAAGCGTTTGATTTGCTGGTTGCATCGGGTCTGGCGGAACGGGTCGCGTATCGTGGCGTACGGGTGCGCGAGATCTCCACCAGGGACATCGTGGAGGCCTATGGGCTACGACTGTATCTCGAAGTCATGATTGCTGAGGAGGCGGCCGGGAAAATAACGCCCGAACAGGTCGCAGGTCTGGAGCGGACGATTGCCGAGATGAAGAAGCATGATGATCTGCAGGACGTATCCATTCAGCGGAAGTTGAGTCGGGAATTTCATTCAGCCATTGCTGAGATTACGAAGAATGATCTATTAATCAAACTCTATGGGATCGTCTCAAACGCCTTTCCCGACTGGCTCTTGTATGAAGCCTTGTTCCGTTACCCTGAAATATTACAGGACAGTATGTCCAGCATGCACACCGAACATATTACGATTGTGGATGCGCTCAAAAAACGGGATGGGTTGAAGGCAGCTCTGAAATCGGTGGAGCATGTGATGGAATCGGGCCAGTGGCTCGTAGACTATTTGAATATTCCCACAGAGTTCTTGCGAGAAAAAGAAGAACAGGTGTTATCGCTGTTGAACAAGACATCGAAGTAAGGAGATAGCAATATGATGGAAAATGTACAGATCGAAGAACTCTATAAACAAATGGCCCAATGCATTATCGACGGGGAGAAGGAAATTGCGATTGAACTCGCGGAAAAATCCATTGAACTGAACATGCACCCGTTGGACACAATCACGAAAGGATTTGTTGTGGGCGTCAATTACATCGGTGACCAGTTTGGCAAAGGCGAAGCCTTTTTACCCGAATTAGTGATGGCCGGTGAAGCCATGAAAGCCGCAGTCGCAGTGCTGGAGCCGGAGCTACTGAAACTTGGCGAAGCGCGTGAGGTGATGGGCCGCGTGGTGCTTGCTACCGTGGAGGGTGACATCCATGAGATCGGCAAGACTCTTGTAGGCACCATGTTGAGTGCATCCGGCTTCGAAGTGACTGACCTGGGCGTGGACCAGCCCGCCGAAAAGATCATCGGCAAGGCGCTGGAGATCGACGCGCAAATCATCGGCATGAGCGCGTTGCTTACAACGACAATGATTCGCCAGCGTGAGGTGATCGAAGAATTGGATAAAGAAGGCTTGCGACCACGCATCAAGGTCATGGTGGGAGGCGCGCCCATCACCAAAGATTGGGCGGAAAAAATCAAGGCAGACGGAACGGCTGAAGATGCAGTCGGCGCGGTGCAATTGGCAAAGAAGTTGGTTGGCAAGGAATAATTTCAACTCGAAAAATCCTTGGCGCTTTTTGTTCCTTCGTATTTAGAAAGAAAGCTTAGAGGTCAGCATGCAACCAAAACTCATTCTCCTCACCGATGACATCATCGAACGTATTCTTGACGAAGCTCATCAACTGCTGCTCAAGCCCGGCGTCAAAGTAAACAATGACGAAGCCAGAGACTTGCTCGCTTCTGCTGGTGCACAGGTGGACGCCGAAACTAACGTAGTTCACATCCCTGAGCAAATCGTGCGTAAGGCATTAGAGTCAGTTCCGCGCGAGTTTTACCTATATGATTATGATGGCAATCCAACTGTCAAGTATGGTGGTGACGCCGTCCATTTTGACCCTGGCTCCTCCGGAATTGCTATACTCAACCCCGAAACGCTGGAGCATGACACTACCGAAACTCCCCACCTTCTCAAACTGATCAAAATCGCTGAGCAATTGCCGCAATACGACGCACAATCTACTGCGGTGATCTGCCACGATGTCTCTCAGCAAATCCAGGATTCATATCGCCTATATCTGGCACTACTCTATTCGAAGAAACCGATCGTCACCGGCGCGTTCACCAACAAGACCGTCACAGAGATGATCGATATGCTGGCCATCCTTGCAGGCGGGCACGATGCAGCACGTGAAAAACCTCGTGCGATTTTTGATGTATGCCCTGCCCCCCCACTAATTTGGAGCAATTTCGCTTCAGGCAATCTCATTGCGCTTGCACGTGCCGGTATCCCTGCTGAAATCGTGTCGGTGCCGCTGGCAGGGGCAGCCGCGCCTGTCACCTTGCTTGGCGCAGTCACTCAGCACACGGCTGAATGCCTGGCCGGCATCACAATTCATCAACTCGCGAAAGCGGGCTCACCTGTGGTTTGGGGCGGCGCTGCCTGCATCTTCGACATGAAAAAAGGTGCAACGCCCATGGGTGCGGTCGAGACAGCCATGCTCGATTGTTCCTATGCACAAGTAGCAAAATCATTGAATATGCCTACGCATACTTACCTGGGGGCCACGGACTCGAAGCTTGTCGATGCACAGGCAGGTCTCGAAAGCGGCATCACTGCCATGATAGGTGCGCTGAGTGGGATCAACATGATCTCCGGATCAGGTATGCTCGATTTCCTCTCTTGCCACAGCGCTGAAAAATTGGTCATTGATGCGGAAGGCATCGCCATGGCGAAGCGCATGATCGAAGGCGTTCAACTCCGCACCGAAACGCTTGCCACTGGTTTCTACGATTCCAACATTAACTTCAAGGGCGGAGATTTCCTCAAACAGCGTATCACCATGCAGCTCTTCCGCAAGGAGCAGCATCTGCCCAGTGGCGTGATCGACCGCGACTCCATGCGCAACTGGAAAGAGGCGGGATCCTTGGACACTTTTGGACGCGCAAAATTGATCGTGAATCAACTGCTCGCATCCTATACCAAGCCGACGCTGGAGGAGGCTAAAGAAAAAGCACTTCATGCCTTCATGCTCGACCTCGCCCAAAAAGCCGGCATGGAGAATTTGCCATTACTGGAGGAGTTTCAATCAGCATAACAGTCCGAATCCCTATCAGGAAGACATTTGGTCGAGTATTGCACTCGACCAAATTTATATCACCTAGGACTAGGACGCAAATGAAGCGGATCGATTGCTGCGAGAGCATGTTATTTCGCTGCTGGATCCACAACCAGAGACGGTAAGGAAGAAGTACTACAGCGAGCGGTAGACCAAGCTACGCATCGTGTGCCGTGTTACCTGCTTACACCTTAGGAGAAATCATGCTCAAACAATCACATGCATTATCGGAAGAACTTATCGAATGGCGGCGGGATTTTCACATGCATCCGGAAATTGGATTTGATTTGCACCGCACCTCCAAAATCGTTGCGGATGAATTGGAGCGGATGGGGTACAGGGTCAGGCGTGGAGTCGGAAAGACTGGAGTCGTCGCCGATATAGGCGAGGGCGGCAAAATAGTCGCGATCCGCGCGGATATGGATGCGCTCCCAATCCTGGAAATGAATGAATCTGAATATGTTTCACAGAATAAAGGTGCCATGCATGCCTGTGGGCACGACTCGCATACCGCTATGGCTCTGGGAGCTGCGTTATTACTTTCCAAGGAAAAACTGCCTGGGCGAATTCGCTTTTTGTTTCAACCCTGTGAAGAGACCATAGATGATGAAGGCAAAAGTGGCGCGCAACGCATGTCGGAGGAAGGCGCGATGGAAGGCGTGGATTTTGTCATCGCCCAGCATGTAGACCCGTTGAAGCCGGTTGGCTCGATCGGTATTAATGCCGGTCCTGCTTCAGGTGGTGTTGACTCATGGTATGCGGTGATCAAGGGCAAAGGCGGTCACGGCGCGCATCCTCATAAAACTATTGATCCCTATTATCTTATGGCGCATGTGATCATTGCGCTGAATGGGATCATTTCACGTCGTATTAATCCTTTTGATCCAGCAGTCGTCAGCATTGGCTCCATTAATGGCGGGTTTACGGAAAATGTGATTCCAGAGGAGGTAAGAATTACAGGCACACTTCGCTTCACGGATGAAAACGTACACCGGCAAATACATGCTGAAATAAGAAGGGCTTTTGATATCGTCAGGGTGCTAGGGGGCGATTATGAACTGCAATATGCGATAGGTGGTCCGCCCATGATCAATGACGGATTTGTTTCGGAAATGATTGAAAAAACTGGAAAAGAGCTATTGGGGATGGAAAACGTCTACGCGATTGAGAAGACGCTCGGTGCAGAGGACTTTGGCGAATTCATGAAACATGCTCCTGGCGCAATGTTCACGCTAGGCACTCAAAAGGTGGGGCATGAAGAGTATCTGCTCCATCATCCGAAGTTCGATCTGGACGAGCGTGCTCTACCTTATGGAACAGCCATGCTCGCGGAAACCGCTAAACGGCTGCTTGAATAATCTCCAAACACAACTTAATGAATCCAAACAGAAGATCCCATATCAATTGTGTTAAGGGATGTTTTTTACGTACTGAGCCGAAGACAGCCCTGATCCATACATTCCGATCAAAGGAACCTGGAAAACCGCCCTCGAGATTTCACATGTAGGCTATGGCTGTTGCTTCTCGAACAGATGTGAATATGGGATGGTCATTAGAAATCCAAGTGCAATGACCAATTGGCCGATCAATACTCCCCCGGCCTGCCAGGGACCGAAATAAGGGACATTCGGTAACGGCTGAGAGCCCAGACCAAACACATCCGCCATACCAGTAAAAACGGCAATTACGTATCCCGTACCAACCAGGCGCAGACCTACATCCGCGACGATGCTTCGTTGTTCCTTCCCCCATAAGGCTAAAAGACCTACATAGCCTCCAACACAGATCAGCGCCAAACCAATCAGAAAGACCGCAATTTGGACAAACCCAACTACCGGACTGCGATCCCAGTCAAACCAGTCGGGTTTTGCTCCGATTACAAAAATGAACAAGCCAAATAGTGTAGTGATAAAACTGAATCGCACCCGCAAATAGGAAATGCGAAATCCCAAATCAATACTCATGCAGGCAAATGCTCCCGAAGAAATCTCAACCAGTTGCCTCCCAGAATTTTTTCCGCATCTGACTCGCTGTACCCACGTTCGATCAATTTGGAAGCGATGATCTGCAAATCGGCAATCGTATCCAACTCAGGGGGAATGGATTGCACACCGAAGCCTCCATCAAAATCTGAGCCTAGCGCGGCATGGTCGGCATTGCCTGCCAGTTGACAGACGTGATCAATGTGGGTAATCAGAGTGTCCAAAGGAACTTCTTCGCGGCGGCTGCCAGACTTGCGTAGCCAGCCTGCTTTGAGGAAAGAGTTGAGCGGCAGCAAGCCATTCACGCCACCCCGTTCGATTAAGCCGCGCAGAACGCGATCGGTAATGTGACGGTTCGTATCCGCACCTTTCATTAGCGCGGCACAATTGGAATGGGTTGCCATAACTGGGCCACCGTAGCGATCTAATGATTCGAGCGCGGCGGCTTCGTCCATGTGGCTGAGATCCAGGATAAAGTTGTAATCTGTCATTGCAGAGAGAAGTTTTTTTCCGTCATCCGTCAGTCCACCCGGGTCGCCTGTGCCCCCGCAATATCGCGTGCCGGCCCACGCCAGTCCGATCAAGCGCAGGCCCAGCTCATACCATTCCGCAAGTTCGTGCGGAGAACGAATTCCATCCGCGCCCTCCATAAGGTAAATCAGGCCCACAGGATGGCCCTCGTCATTCTGCAGGGGCGCACACCAATGGTCGATGACAGAATCAAGTTCTTTTCGGGAGGTAATGAGGCGAAATTTGTCCGAGTGGGTATCTGCCAATTTACGGTAGAGCAGGATCTGCTCACGATAGAGACGGTGGGCAGTGTCGAAATCCGGGTACCAGACTGTATCCCATAATTCTCTTTTACGCGCCGGGGCAGCAAATAACGTCGAAAAAATGACAGCGACCTGGCCGCGCTGATATTCGGGCCAACCGAGCAGACATTCACCGTTTCGCTCAGGAATGAGGGTATTGGCTTCCAGACGGCGTGTTTCTGCAACAGAACGCAGATAATCACGCTTGTAGGTGAGCATGTTCCAGGCCAGATCCTGGTGAGAATCGATAATTAAGGTCATATCATAAAAGAGCGCACCGTAGTGCGCTCTTTGGTTTACTGTTCGCTGGGGTTTTCCGGCGCATCAGACTGTGGTTCTTCTGATGGCTGATTATATTCGGCGGTGAGCAGCTTGAAATCTTTATCGGCATAGGCGGCCGAGTCCACTTTGCGAAGACTAAGGCCGATGCGATGCTGGTCGGCATCAATACGAATCACGCGCAGGCTCTTGACTTCACCTTCCTTGAGGACTTCCTTAGGATGCTCGATGCGGTGATCGGCGATTTCAGAGATATGGATCAAGCCTTCGATATCGCCTTCGAGCCGTGCAAAGGCGCCGAACTTTGTGAGTCGAGTGATTACACCCTCTACGAGCTGCCCAACACTATACTTCTGGACCCGGGCCCGCCACGGGTCTTCCTGCAAAGCCCGCACGGAAAGCCCGATGCGTTTTTTGTCTCGATCAACATTGATCACCTTGACCTTGACCTCTTGCCCTACCTCCAAAACTTCACGGGGGTGCGTGATGTGATCCCAAGAAAGTTCAGAGAGATGGACAAGACCATCCGCACCATTGACGTTAATAAATGCACCGAAATCCGCAAGACTGGTGACTCGACCGGTATACACTTTGCCTTCTTCCAGCTCATCTAACACGCGTTCCTTGATGGACTGGCGAGTTTCCGTGCTGGCGGCCCGTTCCGATAGAATCAGTCGGCGGCGTTCCTTATCTACTTCGATCACGCGCACTGAAATGGGCTGCCCCACCATTTTCTGCCAACGCTGTTCCGGGGTATCGCCAGTCACCTGTGTGCGGCGCAGCGCACTTATCTGGGAGGACGGCACGAAGCCTCGCAAACCTTCAACGGTGACAATTAGACCACCCTTATTGAAGCCCGTGATCTTGCTCTCGATGATGCTGCTGTCCTCAAGCAATTTATCTACATTGTCCCACGAGATCTGTTCCTGGGCCCGTTTGAAGGAGAGCACGACATTTCCGCCGGCATCTTCAGGACTGATCACAAAAACTTTGATTTCTTGTCCAACCTTTAGCGCGTCGCGTTCCTTCGCCGAAAGTTGCTCCAATTCCTTACCGGAGATGATCCCCTCCGACTTGGCACCAATGCTAACGAGAATCTGATTATGGCTGATGCTCGCAATAATGCCTGAGCGAATTTCGCCAGGCTGAGGCAGGTCAACATTAAGTTCCTGCTCGTTGAGCAAGGACTCCATTGTTTGATTATTGTTATGATTGGCTACTTCTCCCTGCTGATTTGCATCGCTCCCTTGGGCGGGCAGGGCCTTATTCTGATCTGTCACTTGGCGCTCCAGTTAAGAAAAATGTAAGGGGGATTATACAGGTGATTGTAGAAGTTTGCAACCCTGCCGTCTGTTCATGCATTTAGATGGTACGTATGATACGTGTTTTGACACGGATTGCCCCATGCAATGTGCATTTCGCGCGCCGTCAGGTCGATGACGAGAGCGGTGATCGTGCTTTCTCGATCTGTGGGGTCAATGCCCACGATATTGTGATTGCAAATTGAATTCGGCAAATTGACATGATCCTTCTGAATCGCCTGCAAGGTTTTTATACTATGCGCACTATTCTCACGCAATAACCGATTGGCTCGGAAATAACGCACGCGTGATGAAATCAATTCTTCAGGATCTTTTTCTATCTCCTTCATGGTCTGAGACAAATAATGATTGGTATGGACAATGTATCCATCCGTTCCATGCAGAATTTCGAACCTCCGTGAGGAAACTTCTACAGAATACATTTCGCCACTCTCATGAACAAGCAAATGGTTGTACCCGGCGGCACGATGAGAAATCAGCGTCCGGCCCATGGCGCCAGAGATCCGTCGTGAAGCGAGTACTGCCCGTGACACTACCAAGCGCGGAATGCCAATGCGCGAATCGTTGGGGTACACGGAGTCAATTAACTGGGCAATGCCGTAAGCGTTGAATCCCACATTCGGTAGCAGCGCGCCGTACGTCATGGCCAGAAACGGAGGTTCATCTTTTGGCCTGGCCGAAATCACGTACACATCATTTTCATCTTCCGGTACCCAGTCTTCGTTATGCGCCATCAGCACATGACCATCGGCAGTGCGTGTTTCGTTCACCGCAAAACTGGTACAACGGGTGAGGTGCAAGGCATCCATGGTCACAGCCTCCATGGCATTTACCACCATTACATCATCGAATGACACATTCGCGCCTTCTGCGATGCCGCGCAGTTCATCCACATATTGGCCATATCGTTCTTCTGCGAAGGGCAGATATTTATGAGACTGAATTTTGGCCCCGTCCCAGGTCAATTCCACCGTATCATACGACTGTTCAATAAGAGTATGGGCGTTTGCAACGCTACGCTGCACCTGTTCACGGCACGCTTCTCCGATCTGTTGTCCCATTTCCCGATGAGAACCGGAGACCTCCACTAAGGGCGGTGGCATATTGTGAATGACCGTATCGGGAACAGGAATCTCTTTCAAAGCCATGGCATCCTCCGAAAATCAATCTGCCCCGAGCAAGCTCGGGGCAGATTGATTATACCGCTGGTCTCAGAATTTACTAACCTTTGGAACCAAGCACAGATTGGGTTTTACATATCTGGTTTCGATAAGTATGCGGCACTGCGTAACATGGGGAATTTTCAGACTTAGGAAGCAGGTGGAAGCTGGTCTGGGGCGGTAGAAGCAGGCTGAGACGGTAGAATAGATCGAAATACTGTTCGATTTCCAAACCAGGTCATAAGCGCCCCGCCAATACCTAAGAGTCCGATGAGGAACTGGACCAGACCACCAATGCAGGGGATCATGCCAACTAGGCCGCCAACCAAAACCAACAGGAAGGTGCCCATTCCGACCTTCTGGATCGCGCTCCAGGTTTGATTCACAGATTTGGCAAACCGCTCCCCAACTTCCATGCCCATGGCCACGACTCCAAACAGCCAGGCAAATGCCACAACGATCGGCGGGATAATAGTGAGGATAAATAGCAAACCGAGGACAAAGGCCAGCAATCCAATGGCGCCGATTTGCACCGGTTGACTGAATATCAGAGAACCAGCACGCTCAAGCTGTGGTTGCCAGAACAATACAAGTAACATGGCAAAACCAGCCAACGCTACAGCCCAGAAAACTGTCCAGAAGATATCCAGAACCGGATTGAAATTAAGGTTAATACTAGACGGACTCACATCCGGCGGGATCCTGCCACTGGGAATCTGGATATCGGGGGAAACATTCTTTACCACTTCACCCTGAATCTCAGCACCTTCGGCTCGATCCAGTTGTCCGCCAATGGTTACCACATCGCCAGAAACAACCGCATTTTCATCAAGACTGATCTGGCCGCCAAAAACGACCACATCACCGTTCACATTGCCATCGCTTGAAATGATGCCGCCAAAGACCACCAGGTTCCCGTTCAAATCGGCATCCTCTTCGATGGCCACATTGCCACCAAAGACAACCAGATCTCCTTCCAGCGACTCACCCGTCTCCAGGGTATAGTTATCACCGAAGACAATCTTTCCAGGTTCACTACTTTGAGCATAGGCCGGGCTGGCGGGAACCAACAACAGCATCAAAAGTACTAAGCCAATCATAGATTTTTTCAACTTATTCATACACTACACTCCTTGCGGCATTCGAACCAGCCGCCAGATTGATACCGACCAAAGAAGGCCCAAACCCGCAATCATCGAGAGCAAGACCATCCACGCAAAAGGGGGCAAGAAACTTGGAATTACGCTCAGGATCACCCGACCAGCATCTGCCAGAGCGAAAAGCGTCGTCCCCAGGAACACGAGCCAGCCTACAATTGCAGAAATCCATGTGGCCGGCGAAGCAACGAAAGAGACTACATAGGGCGAGAGTATCCACATGAGGAATGCCAACCCTCCCAGAGTAAACAAAACCGAGCCCCACAACTTGCGGCGGCGGTCAGCAATTTTGCGTTCCCGCAAACGGGCCTGGAAGCGCGCCGTAAAACCTGATGCCGGATTGACTATTTTCGTGGTCTTCAACATCTTGCCTGTTTCAGCCAGGGCGCTGCAATAGGAACAGTTTCGCAAATGCAGTTCAAGCTCACGTTGTTGTTCGGGAGTTACTGGCATGTCATTTAACAACCAGTTTTCAAAAGGCAAGTGATTCACGAGATCTCCTTTCAGGGTAAGCGCGGGGCTTTTCTACCTGCCACATTTCTGCCAGAGCGCGGCGTGAACGATGCAAACGACTCTTCACAGCGCTTACCGTCAGGTGTAATGATTGAGCAATTTCCACTTCAGAATAGTCATACCAGTAACGCATGACGACCGCGGCGCGGTCCGTTTCGTCAAGATCCTTTAGCAGGAGATGCAAGCGGTCGCGGTCCTCCTGTTTCGCAGATTCAGCTTCCGGGTCGGGCGAAGCCGGGTCTGGTATTTCAAGGGTAAGCCCATCCTCATCCTCTTCATCTATCGAAAGGACTGAAAATCTCCGTTTTCGCAAACGGTCAATGCAGTAGTGCGCAGCGATGGACAAAATCCACGTTCCAAAGGAACGAGAATTATCGTAACGGTGCAGATTCTGGTACGCTCTCAGGAAGGTCTCCTGCGCGGCATCTTCCGCCGCTTCGGGCTCTCCCAACATGCGGTAACACAGGTTAAAGACAGGTTTTTGATAGGTCTCTACGAGTTGCGTAAATGCCTCGTCACTGCCTCTTTGTGCCTGGAGGACCCAGGCATTTTCATCGTTCACTTGCGCTCCTCTTGGACTTTCTATCCAAACATACGTTTTGGACCTGGAAAAGTTGCAGCCTTTAATGAATGTCTAGATAACTCTCGACGCCACCCGTCGAACCGACTTGAGTGCTACAATGCAGCACCGCGCTTAGAGCGAAATTTTGGGCACGAACCTTTTGGAGTGCTGCAGTCTTTTCGTTGATCCGAAAATGAGACTGAAAAGACGATGCTGCGCCACACCCAAGCTTCATCTGATAGTATACACTGTCATAAAACAAAAAGGACGCGGCCCGAAGCCGCGTCCTTTCTTTTCATGCTGAGCTTGTTGCTCTTTACCTGAGCCGTTATGTTGCCAAATCTCTGCTAGAGTCTTGTGAATACACATCCACGAGCCTGCCTGCGATATTTTTCCAATTATGACATCTTTGTACATAAGCCAATCCGGCATTTCCAATTTTATTACGATGTTCCAAATCCGACATCATTCTAAGGATCTCTATTGCGAAGTTTTCAGCAGTATCCGCAGCAATAATTTCCAATCCAGACTCAGCCTCCAGGGCGGAGAGGGTACGAGACGTTGTTATGACGGGCGTTGCTGTAGCCATGGCTTCCAGTATTTTGTTTTGAATTCCAGCACCATAGAGCAGAGGCACTACGGAAGCTGTGGCTTGCCAAAGAAACGGACGAATATCATCCACCGTACCTGTAACAGTGATGTGTGCCATTCTGCCAAGCTCTCTGATTTCTGGAGACGGGTCCTTGCCAACGATGACTAGTTCCACACCCGGCCGTATCTTCCAAACCCGCGGCATGATCTCACTAACCAAGTATTTCACCATCGAAATATTAGCGTGATAACTCATTTTGCCGCTAAATACAACTGTCTCTGTTCTCCGCTGAACTTCTGGGTTCGGGCAAAAATAGTTCAGATCCACCCCATTCGGTAGGACAGAAAGCGGCGATGGATTCTTTTTGGCAGTAGCCAGTTCAAGCAGCGCAGTTCGATCTACTGCCGACGTCACAAGAGTGTGATCAAAACGACAGACCAAATTTCCCTCTGTCCTTTTCGTGCGCGGGAGTTCAAAACGCGTCACAAACTTTCCGAACAAACTTCGACTCTGGCGGGAGGCTTGTTCAAATAAGTGGCTGATGCAATCCACGCTATCCCAAACCACAGACTGCATTTGAAATTTTTCCTTTATGAACAAGCCATAACGGGAGCCACGCAAGTGTTCCACGTGCACAACATCGTATTCTTTTCGTGACACTCGGTCGGCAAGCTGGCGCGCCATACCGTTGTGCCAGCTATAGAACGATTGAAGCGGCTGACCCGTGGGGACAGCCAATATACTGTTTAGCAGAGAGCGCCAGACCGGTTGGTGGTGATAATGGACGATTGCTCCTTTATTTCGTAAATCTCTCACGTTTGTCAGGTCTTGTTCGTTTGAGCCAACCGTAAAAACTTCGACCGTGTGTCCAAGCGAAAGAAGTTGTAGAATGAGGTTGTAAGGACGCGTTCGGATTCGGTTCGGGACGTATGGAACAACATAGGCGATTTTCATTTTTATTTAGCTTCTCTTATCGAGAAACAACTTCTCGAGAACTTCAATGACCGCTCTGTAAGAACGCCGCGCACTTTTTGGCTCTGTCAAGAAATGCCTCTGCAACATTACGATCATACGCACGAAAACTGCAGAGATTGGAAAGGTTAGTCGGCTCAGACCACTCCTAAACAGCCTGTTTCTGACTTATCAGAACGGGACCCAACAACAGGCCTATGAGTGTCGAGATGGAAATCAATATGAAAGTGGCAATTTGAAATTGCGCATTTTCTCAGTTAGCTTCTTGTTCAGGGTTGAGAGGTTGCTGATTCCAATCTGGAACCCATAAGAGCTGCATTCGCAGACAGGTCATCACGTCCACGGTCACTCCACCACCAATCATATACGTCAAGTTCATGCGCTGCTTCCGGTATTTCGGAGAGGAACATCTGTGCACGATCAATGTCACCCAGCCATACATAACAATAACCAAGCGCTTTGATGATACCTCGATGTTCAGGTGTCTGGTGGTGGGCAAATTCAAGATACTCGACGGCAGAGTCAAAATCCCGTCGCAGCATCGCTATCAAACCCAGGCGGTGATTCGCAGTCCGATTGATAGGATCAAAATTAAAGGCAGAACGAAATGAGGCCTCCGCAGTTTCCAAATCAGGGAGAATTGCGGACTCGGCCCACTTATCTGTCGGAAACCCAGCCAGCTCAACCTGCGCCATTTCGATAACGCCCAGGTTCGCATACCAGATCGCTCGTACACGATTGAAGTTGGTCACCAATAAGGTAATCAACACAGTACTGACGGCGAATACCGACACGGAGATCACTTTGGCATTATTTTGTTCCAGCCCAGAAGCTGGAATACGGACTGGCCTGCTATTTTCACCAGAAGCATTTAATATCCCAATCATGGAGACACCCAGGGGGAATAGCAACAAGATCACACCCATCCCATTGTAGAGGTAATCATAGAGCATCCCATGAATGATGACAACAACGAGTGTAAACAGTGAAAGCCAACTGAATGACCGTATCTCGGCTGATTGTGTTGTGACAATGGTCTTTGACAGGCACCAAACACTTCCAAAGTACAAAAGTATCAGAATCAGTCCGCCGACCATTCCCTGTTCAATGGCTACATCCAAAAACAGATTGTAGGAATTTGAAAAATAAAAAATGGGAATTCCGAGCATATACTGCGAATATAGTCCTGGAAAAGAATTTAGTCCGCCGCCAAGAATTGGGACATCTTCCAGAACAAATACACCTCGCAAGAATAATTCTGATCTGGTATTGCTACCATAAACGTTTTGCTCCGAGCTGTAATCGGGCCCGCCAGGACCGATATAGACCAAGAAAATCAGCATCGCCAGGTAAATCAGAATAATAAACGGAAAGACGGACTTCAACCTGCGTATTGCCGAAAATCTACTTGAAGTGATAACCTTCCACAATATCCATATCCCGAGCGCCGCTGCAAGGGCCAGCCAAATTCCCCGAGATGAGGTTAATAGGAAAGCCCCCATTACGATCCCCAACCCTGAAACGAACAACAGGCGCAACAGAACCGAGTGCCGACTTAACAGGAAAGTTCTGATTTGCCAAATTCCATAAGAGGCAACCAGCATTGTTATTACCAGCACCCCAGAAACATAGCTATGGTAAATGGCCCGCCAACCATATTGAGGACGTGTGTGTAACCACCAAAGTGCCAGACGCCCGGGAGTCTGGCTGAAATCATGCGTCAAGAAAAAAAATACAGAAACGCTAATACCGACTAGAAAAAAGATTATGGATACCCATATTAAGTTTTGCCTGGGTTGAGCGCTCAAGGCATAATACAACAAGACTGCCAACACGATTAGCCAAGCTTTATTCCAGGCAGCCACTTTGTCGTAGGAAGCCCAATACCCAATGCAAACGGTTAGGAGAAAGACCGCAATTGGCCAATCGAACAAAGTACGCTGAAATGTGGATTTGCCGGCAATCGTTCTGAACACCCAAGGAAGGAGGGCGATCAGAACTGACCATGAACTCAGCTTGGGATTTATGATCCAGACAACGCCACTGAACAATACGAGGAGTAGATCGATCAGGGCGAACCGTTGGTTGGTGACGAATCGGTACAACAATCGAATATTCTTAGAGAGCAGGACTAACTTGCTCCACCAATGGGAGCTCCCGAATCAGACGACGCCCAAAAGATATGCTGCAAACCGACATTGATGGCTGTTTTCATTGTAGACCAATCGTACATCAGCATCTTCAGGTACGTAAATGCAGGGCCGGGACGGAACGCCCATTCTCGGAAGGCACGTTTTTGCCAGTATAACAACCGTTCAGCGGTCAGATTTGGATAGTCCAAGACAGTGCCTTTATCCATATCGACTTGCTCCCACCGAGTACCGGGGCGGAACCATTTGTTTTCCACAACTTCAAAGAAGAAAGGCGTACCAGGATACGGCGCAGCCACATGAAAGAGGGCGATATCAAGAGGCAGCTTCTTGGCAAAATCAATCGTTTGCCGGATTGTCGCTTCGGTTTCACCGGGCAAACCAATGATGAAGTATCCCCAGTTCATGATTCCGGCTTTCTTCGCCCAACGTAAGGCACGTTCTGCCTTATCAGGATAGGCTCCTTTACGAGCGTGCTTGAGGATTTGCTCGTTGCCACTCTCGATACCCCATGAAATTAATCGACATCCAGCTTTGCCCATGAGAGTAAGCATTTCCTCATCGACATAGTCCACACGGCTATTGGATGTCCAATGGAGATCGATTTTTTCTTCAATCATCAGCTTGCATAGCTCAATCACTTGATCGCGATTAACAGTAAACAGATCGGCATACATGTGGATGTTGTTGATGCCCAATTTCTTTAACTGCCACATTTCCTCCATGATCAGTTTGGGCGCACGAAGACGCGCAGAATATTGATAGCTAACATGCTTGATACAGTAGGTACAACCAGCCGGGCAACCTCGACTCGTAACAATAAAGGTGAATGCACCCTTGATAAGCGGCATCCGATAGGACTGCAAGGGCAATAATTCGTGCATCGGAATTGGCATATCATCCAAATCTGAGATAAATGGACGTGGGAAGTTTAAAAGGATTTCCTCGCCTTTTCTCCAGGCTATACCCTTGATCCCACGCAAGTTAACGGTGCCATCCTCGTTAAGGGAGGGCTTGTAACCAGGGTCATGCTTTTCGAATATCTTCGCAATCTCAGGTGAGCGCTCGCTGAATTTGTTTTCCAAATGATCTAGCAAATCGCGGATCGTTAAATCTGGTTCGCCAACCAGCGCAAAATCGAGGCCGGGATAAGGCCGCATGGTTTCCACAGGAATAGGGGTGATGTGCGTCCCAAAGGCAATGGTCCTGGCACCACGCGCATGCGCCAGAAAACAGCCATACATATCGTTTTCCAGCGTCGGCGCTGTCATCTGGGTAAGGTAATATTTGGGTTGATATTTATCAAGCAATTTTGTAAATTCGGGCCAACCCATGCGTTCAGCATTGCAGTCTACAACTTTTACTTTGTAAACCGGATGCAGCAGAGCAGCCATCTGAGCCAGGGAAACCTGTGGCCATATCATGTTCTCACGCGTACGGCGTCCTACACGGTGCTGGGTACGAATCCATAGTTCGCCATCCGGGGTGGGTGGGTTTACCAACATGATGTCAACGGCATCCGGAGAGCGAGGAGCGGCCAGAAGCCCATCGCGAACAATCGCATCAGCATTCGGAAAATCCGACATGCGCAATTTGGCAATACGTCGGGTTCCGAGATTTACAGATTGAGTTTCTTTCGTAGACATATCATTACTCCTTTAACTAATAACTGGAAGAATAAAATCTTATTGATTCAAGCCCATATCTTGTCTCGTAAGAAGTTCCCGTTGACTTAATTCTTCAAGAATTCTTAAGAGCACCCAATATACGATCAATTGAATGCCAATGAGGAAGGTCATGGCACTGCCCAATAGGTAAAACCATAAACGATCAATTGTCCAACCTTGCACGCCAAGTGTCAGGCTGACAATTCCTATTACGATAGAGATCAAAACCGCAGCTGTCCCTATCCACCAGAAATGTTGGTCGAGGGGCGTCTTGAAAATTGGCTTGCCAAATAATCCCTGACGAATAGGCTTTTTGTAAAACAGCGAAACCAGATAATTGAAGGTAATACCAAGGGCAAATACATTTACGCCAGAAACAATCGAGATTAAGGCGATGAAAAGCGCCACGACACCCCACGCCCCTAATGCAGTAACCCCATTAAGACGTGCAATGAGCAGGCTAAGCAGAACAAGCCCGGCAATTCCAACACCAGCCACACCCAGCAGTCCCAATATTCTAACTGGATTGTAGGAAAGCGCGGTCCAAATCATACTCTGCAGAAAAATACGTCCATCGCGAATCACACTCAATTTTGAACGGCCGACTCGCTCACTATATGGAATAGGAAATTCAGTAATCTTTATGCCCTCATGCAAAGCCCGAGTGCTCATAACCGGTGTGAGATTCAAACCATCCGGCAACGGATAAACCTGTTCCAGGATGGTTCGTTTGAAAACCCTCATGCCGCTCGCGCTGTCGGTCACTTTTTGACGGCCCAGTACGGAAAGCAGATTGGCAAAGAAGAAATTTCCAACCCGGCGGGTCAAAGGCATTTTGCTGTCAGCACCCGCCATGCGCGAGCCAATCACAAGATCAGCACCATTCAACGCCACTTCACATAACTGTGGAAAATATTCCGGCGGATACGTCCCATCAGCATCCAGAAAACCAATCAACTCTCCGTTCGCTTTGGAGAAACCAGTCTTCAGCGCAGCACCATATCCTCTATTTTTGGGATGTCGGATCAGGCTCACGCCAGAAATGGTCGCAGCGACCTCTGCCGTTCGATCCTTTGAGCCATCGTCCACTACCAAAAGTTCCAGCCGGTCAACTCCCGACTTTTTCAGTGCAGGCGCAACTGCTAATACACGCGCGGCAATTTCCGCTATGCCGTTCTCTTCGTTGTAAGCAGGAATAACAATAGAAAGAACCGTCATAAATCTTTTCCTTATGTGGAATGATATATACGGCGGTCAGGGTTACTGACACTGCCATCAATCACCTTGATCAATTTTGCAGGGACGCCGCCCACCACAGTATGAGGGGCGACATCTTTTGTGACAACTGCCCCAGCAGCAACCACGGCCCCCTTCCCAACTCTGACACCGTCTGTAATTACAGCTCCAGCACCCAGCCAAACATCATCTTCGATCACAATCCCTTCCGCTGTGATACCCTGGTCGACGAAAGAACGACTGGGATCATCAAAGACATGATTCACAGCAATTATCTGTGTAAAGGGCGATGTATACACGCGATCACCAATCTTTACCCCACCTTGTCCGCGTATGACAGAATATTCGCCGATCAGGCTGTCTCTTCCAATTTTGATTCCAGACTGGGTCATATTTCGAAAATTGTATACATGCAAGATCGCGCCATGCATAACAATGGTACCGGGTCCGATCTCGATACCATTGGGACAAGCATGCAAGTAGGCATCTTCGTCAATGTAAACGCCGTGGCCAAGTTTGATTTGATCAGCAAATCGCAATCGCACACCGCTCTCAATCGCAGCGGTCCCATCCACGTTTAGAATCAAGCGATAGAGAAGACCTCTTATCATAATACCGAAAATCGTGGGAATCCAACCAATAAGAAAATACAGAGTCTGCTCAAGACAATACCGAAAGAGAGACGAAGCTTGGCGATCAAGATATAGTTTAAGGCTTTTAATCACGATATTCTGGTAAATGGCGGGCTCCGCCATTCCGACAGATCAAATCCATATGCCGGAAAATCAACGCTCATAAAATCGAACCGCCCCAGCTAGTTGTGTTCATGGATGATGCATACACCTTATTTTGAAGATACACACTTGGATAATATCATCCTGACGATAAATTAGGATCATGCAATGAACTTATAGTGCCAAAATCGTAGAGCAGTATAATGTAACCTTATGTTTCCAGCTATTTTTCTAGATCGCGATGGCGTCCTGATTGAAAACCGGTCGGATTATGTTCGAAACTGGGCACAGGTAAGGATCCTTCCAAAAATTGTCGACGCGCTAACCAGTCATGCAGTCAAAAAATACAAGATCATCATTGTCACAAATCAATCAGCCGTCGGACGTGGTCTGATCACATTGGAAGCGGCGCGGAACATCAATGAGAATCTGGTCAGGGTGATCGAAGAACACAAGGGGCAAATCCATGGCGTTTACATGTGTCCGCATGATCCCAGCGCTCAATGTTCCTGTCGTAAACCACAGCCAGGGTTAATTTTGCAAGCCGCAAACGATCTCTTTTTGGATCTAGGCCGATCCTGGATGATTGGCGATGCATGGAGCGATCTATTGGCCGGTCGAGCAGCAGGGGTGCATAAAGTGGCTCTCTTAAAAACAGGCCGTGGAAGTGAGCAGCTTCTTCAACATTCACCTGATAACCTGGCTGATTATTTTGTTTTTAATGATCTTGCAGACGCGGTACGCACAATTCAAAAAATTGATTCTGACTCAAACTCATAAAAGGAAAATCTAATCGGCCGAGAGTTGAGCAGAATACCCCAGTGGTAGTTGGAATTGCTGGCGATCTTTGATTGTTTTCACGATCATATGTTCAAGCATAAGATGGATATCTTCAACATGCTCAATGATACTGCTTTCTACGCGAATATTAATATCTACCAGCTGGGCCAGGCGACCTCCATCAAACCCAGTAAACGCGATATTGGTGGTATTGTGTTTTCTGGCCTCTGACATTGCGTGGAGAACGTTCTTTGAATTTCCGCTTGCAGAAATCCCTATGACAATGTCGCCGGGGTTGACCAAATTTGTTAGTTGACTCGCAAAAACACTTTCATATCCTTCGTCGTTTGCATAGGCAGAAAACGTTGCCATGTTATCGTTAAGCCCGATCACACGATAGTTTGGCAATCCTGCCCGGCGCGTATTTTTCGCCAAATCACATACAAAATGAGAGGCGGTGGAAGCCGACCCACCATTTCCCATGATAAAAACCTGTCTGCCCTGCAAACGTGCCCGCTCCAAAATATCAATCACCTCGGCAATCAATGAGTGGGGAAGCAAATCGATTGCCTGATGGAGTGCTGTGATATAGTTTCTAAGATTTTCCATTTCAGCCTGATTATCTATTCGTTGTTATATGAAGCGGCCGTCGGTAATTGAATATCACCTTGCTGCCGTCGGATTCTAATCTGAAGGGCAGCTCCTGCAAACCACTTAATGCATTTCGAACCGCCGCTTGCCTTTCGTAAGGGACATACAGAAGCAGAAATCCGCCACCACCCGCACCTGTGATCTTGCCGCCAATCGCGCCAGCGCGCCGAGCTGAATCATAAATCTCATTGATGGTCCCATTACTAACGGTACGCGAGAGGCGTTTCTTCAATTCCCAGGAATGGTGCAACAAGGCTCCGATCGAGTCGAAATCTCCGATTTCTATATCTCGGCGGGCTTGGTACGCCATTTGCTTGATAGCACGTAGTTCGACAAGCCGGTCTTTAATATTGCTTTTCTGTTCGGTTAGAACCGAATCTGCTTGTCGACTGACGCCCGTGAAGAATAGAAGGAAGCTATGGTTCAATACACGGTGGGATTCAGGAGACATCTTTAATTTTTCTACGCTAACTTCACCATCTGATCTGAATTCAAAGAAGCGGAATCCGCCGTACGCCGCAATATATTGATCTTGAATCCCAATAGGTTTATTTAGGGTGTGGATCTCAATCGCGCTCGCTTCGCGCGCCAGCCGCTCAGCAGAAACGATTTCGCCTAAATGCATGTACATCGCCTGCAGAGCTCCGACTGTTACAGTGCTGGATGACCCGAGACCCGAGCCTTCCGAAGGGATATCACCCATAGTCGTAACCTCCAAGCCCTCACGAATGCCCGTGAGGCGGAGTGATTCCCGAATAAGATCGTGGCGGATGCAATCGACCTCGTCCACCATTTCGGTCTGTGTGTATCCGACACGCAGCTTCCGATCAAAGCGTTCTTTGACGGTGACAAAAATATACTTGTCAATTGCCGAGCTTAAGACACACCCTCCTTCTTCCATAAAGAAAGAAGGAAAATCTGTGCCTCCACCAAAGAAGCTGATGCGCAGAGGAGTTTGAACGATGATCAAACAGCCTGCTCCTTTTCATCTGGTAAACCCGCCATGTGGGAACCAATGAATCCGGAATCACCCTTAAGAAGCACATTTGCCATAATGAATCCTCATTGGTTTTGATTTAGTAGGCACCTCGGCCCTTCAACACGGCCGGAATGGTCTGGAACAATATCTGCAGGTCGAGCCAAATGCTCCAGTTACGAATATAGTACATATCTAGACGTACTCGTTCTTCATAGGATACATCTGATCGACCACTCACCTGCCACACCCCGGTAATTCCAGGTAAAACTGTCAGCAGATTCATGTCGAATTGCTTGTACATTGTTACTTCTTCCGGCGAGATCATACGGGGGCCAACCAGGGACATCTCACGTCTAAGCACATTAAACAATTGCGGCAATTCATCCAAGCTGAATTTTCTCAGAAAAGCACCAACTCGTGTAATGCGTGGATCATTCTTGAGTTTATGATTTCTAGCCAGTTCTTCTTTCAAATCCGGATAGCTATCTAACACTTCATGGCCGTTTACAAGCATTGTCCTGAACTTATAAGCATGAAACTGCTTACCGTTCAAGCCCATGACTAACCGCTTATGAATTATAGGTCCTGGTGAACCCAATTTAACCAAAATTGCGATAAAAGCTAGAAATGGCGACAGGACAATCAAACTTCCAAGTGTAAGCAAATAATCAAGCACAAGTTTTAGAACGGTATCCGTGCCCGTCAATCGGACCTTATTGACATACACCAGCGGAACATAGGCAAATTCATTGACGGACAACCCGGTCGTCAGAATCTCGTACAGGCCAGATGACATACGAATATTCACCTTTTCTGAGACACCATATTTCCTAAATATGTCCAATAAATAATCACGGGTAGAAAATGCGCTGGAGGCAAGAATCACTTCACCAACGTTGTAATGTTCGACAATCTCACCCAACTGAGCTACCGAGCCCAAAGCAACAAGGTCATGAAATAACGGGAATGTCGCCGGCGCTTTATTGTCCACAAATCCTACTAAATGCATACCCGATGTTTCCCAGCGAAGCAGTTGTTCAGCCAGCCAGCGGCCTTCCTGGTTGGCGCCAACAATCACAGCTGACGTCAGGAAAAAACCCTGTTTGCGCAGACCATATACTACTCTACGCAAAAGGAAGCGGCTGATTATTACAAACAGGATCGAAAATATCCACACCATTAATAACCAGCCACGTGCAAAAATCATTGTAGGATCGAGAAACCCAGCGATCACAATAACGAGAAACCCTTCAGAGGCGGAGCGAAAAACACTGGAATACTCTCGCGTCCCTCCGAGCAAATTGTGTCGGTCATACAGACCATTGAAGTAAAAGATTATGGGCCACAGGACTGGTGTGAAATAAAGCAAGAACCGGTATTGGCCAAATGGGACAACTTCGGTTTCGTAAAAGATCCCTCCAGGATTTTGAAAACGAACAAAGTAGGCCACCCAGAATGCCAGCATGGTCATCAGCATGTCAACCAATACCAATATGAGGATGTACAAACTCCACTGCACATTTTGCGGAAGGATTGAGTTGGCCTTGTTGATCTTCTTCCCTACCGCCATAAATGGAAATCTTTCGTACTCGGTCCGGATGCCCATAAAAGATGAATGCTCCCTCTGCGTGTCCACAGAGATTTGAAATTAATTGTAAACAATAGATATATGCAGATGCATAAAGACTATCAAAAGATCATTCTCATGACGCCTCCTGGAATAAAAGGTTACGAACTGAGTATCCAGAATGGAGGTTTAGACTGCTGAACTAACCCGGGCTGTATTCTGCGTACGCAACATCAGGCTTTACGGGCGAGACGGTTCAGATAAGGGCGCAAATCTACGTTGACCGCTTCCACGGAATAGGCCACTTGTTGTTAATTCTCCTTTCGTACGGTACGCCACTGCACAAATGGTCATAAGCAGGATAGGCATCGATGTAGTATCGTTTGGTTTGGGACGCAAGTTCCTGGCAAGCCTGGAGCGCCTCTGAGATTCTTTTACGGATCACACATTTTAGAATCACAAAGCCCAGACTTTTTAGATCTGAGCTTTTTTGGTGACTCCGGGGGGATTCGAACCCTCAACCAATTGATTAAGAGTCAACTGCTCTACCATTGAGCTACGGAGCCAACTTGCGCACGGTATTATACCCGAAGGTAAAGGGCTGTCAATAACACGGCTTCGCCAGTCAGCTCTCCCGGTGGAAGAAGCGTTGCATTTCATACCATGCGCGGGCAGCCTCTTTCCGCATCTATATCCTGTATAATTGCATGACATGAATTACACCGAATCATCATCGCAACCATCGCCGGATCCATCACACGAGTTTGTTTCGGCCCGTGCCAGGAGAAGGCGTGCCCAACGTCGCGCCTATTTTCCTTCTGACGAAGCAGGTCGTAACGCGTTATTCGAGCACCTGGCGCGCCGCGCGTTTCCATCCTATGAATTGTTTGTATTTTCGCTGGTGGCGGGTGTATTTCTGGGAGTGGGTTACTTCTTTAACGCGCAGGCCCTATTGATCTTTGGCATTTTGGTTGCACCCTTGCTCACACCGTGGATTGGAATGTCACTCTCAATCATTGCGGCTTCGGGGAGGCTTTTTGCACAAACGATTGCTGCCTTGCTTCTTAGTTCCTTACTCATCTTTGGAAGCGGTTTGCTGGCAGGCTTTGCATCCCGCGTTCTGCCAGACGAATCACGCACCTTTACCGAAGCTTTCATACACAGCAGGCTGTGGGTGCCGGATCTATTCGCCCTCACCGTAGGAGCCATAATTCTCACCATCTCGTTTGTACGATCTGAGGAAAGGCCGTATCTGCC
>Ga0075418_10001158_pt1 | contig 29655 bp, 22 predicted proteins | sample SoiMetdeltSBSDD2_FD_81776 | JGI IMG/M metagenome (GOLD analysis project Ga0075418, IMG submission 81776) | Bulk soil microbial communities from a Populus tree surrounding site in Tennessee, USA - Soil MetaG P. deltoides SBSDD2 | ecosystem: Environmental > Terrestrial > Soil > Tree plantation... | reverse complement strand
TGTCAACGCTTCGCCGACATCCTCGCGGGTGCCAACGCATGACTCGGGGCCATCGTGGGTCGCTAATCCTTCGATGTAGAGCTCTCACATCTCCGTCTCCATGCCGGTTTATCCCGGCGCTCTGAACATCCAGGATCGTGGCGGGCACGGCATCGTCGGTATGCGGGAGCGGGTGGCCATGGTCGGTGGCGAAATCCAGGTCGGCAGCGGAGTCGATGGCGGCTTCGCGGTGCGGGTCACCCTGCCGCTGGACGGCGACTGATGGCCCCCATCCGGGTGCTACTCGTCGACGACCAGGCGCTGGTGCGCCGCGGACTGCGGCTCATCCTCGAGGCGGCCGACGACGTCACCGTCGTGGGCGAGGCCGCGGATGGGCAGGCAGCGCTGGACGCGGTCGAACGTCACGACCCCGACGTAGTCCTCATGGACATCCGCATGCCCACCCTGGACGGCATCACCGCTACCCGCCGGCTCGCCGCTCGTGGCCGACCACAACCTCGAGTACTCGTGTTAACCACATACGATCTCGACGAATACGTGTATGACGCACTACGCGCCGGCGCCAGCGGCTTCCTCCTCAAGGACACCCCGCCTGAGCAACTGGCACCAGCGATACGCGTGGTGGCCGCTGGCGACGCACTCCTGGCGCCCTCAGTGACCCGCCGGCTCATCGAAGCATTCGCCCGCCACCCAGCCCGCGCCGCCAATGCCACGTCGGAGCCCACCATCCTGACCGAACGCGAACGCGAGGTCCTGCGCCTGCTCGCACGAGGCCTGTCCAACAACGAGATCGCTACCCGACTGTCCGTCAGCGACACCACCGTGAAAACCCACCTAAGCAATATTTTCAGCAAACTCACCCTCCGCGATCGGGTCCAGGCCGTGGTCTACGCCTACGAAACCGGTCTAGTCCATCCAGGCGACACCTAGCGTCCAGAGCCGATGACCGAGATAGGCGGATCGCGGTACGATCTTGGCGTTGCGCCAACCCAAGATCTTTTCTGCCTGTCATCAATCCGTGACTACGATAACTATGCAGCTGAGTTTTCAGGTCGGGGCCCGCAAGGCCCGGACAGCCGCTCGACCCGAGCCAGCAGGGTGTCCCGCAACGACCCCGGCAACCCTGGACGCTCGCCAACGTGCTCGCTCTGGCGCCAGGCGGCCAGCAGCTCCTCGGCGTAGAAAGGGTTGCCGTCTGAGCGTACGAAGATGTCTTCGACTAGCCCCGCCGGCGCCGACGCCTCCAGGATCGCGTCGATTAGGGCGGACATCTCCGAACGGCCCAACCGGTACAGGTCAACCCGATCGACCCGCTCACTACGGCCCAGCTCGCCCAGCAGCGGGCGCAACGGATGACCACGCCCCAACTCGTCGGTGCGGTAGGTCAGCACCAGCAGCTGGCCCAGCTCCTCCCCCGCGATCCCGACCAGCGCCTCCAGCACCTGCGGCTCGACCGAACGGACTAGTCCACGCAGCGCGTCGACCACCGGAGCCCAGGGCAGCCCACCCTCGTCCAAGGCCACGCAACCGCCCACCAGCACCCGCGCGCCCGCACACTGGGCCCGACCGGCGAACTCACCCACCAGACGCGATTTGCCCACACCCGCTTCGCCCGCGATCAGCGCCACCGCCGCCTGCCCCAGGGTCGCACGCTGGCAAGCCGCCTCAAGCCGGCCAAGCTCCTGCGACCGGCCGACCAGGACCGGGCTGGACACCCTGCCACCCACATCGACCAGTATGAACAAGTCGAGCAACCCGGACACGGGCCAAAACCTGTCGCACTACCGACGATTCCCCGGCTAGACAGCAGCAAGGAAAGCCCCACGAACGCTGCCGCTGTCCGCTTCGATTTGGTCGGAGGTGAGCTTGTACGGAGTGCTTCGGCGAACTGCGCTGGGTCGAACCCGGGGTCGTGATCGGCCGCCAACCGCAGCAGATCCTCTCGCGCGTAACGCCCGTCCTGGAGCAAACCATGTACGTCAACATGATCGCGGACTCCGCCCGCCCATGCAGCGCACAGCTTGTTCGCCACCGCGTCGGCGGGATGCAGCACTGCGCCCGACCTCGAGCTGGACCGGCGGGTACGCTCGCCAGTCCACACCCAGCTCCACGGTGCCGGTGTTCCGGCTGACCGAGTCCGCGACCGCGAGCCGGGTGGGCATAGTGGGCGCTTGCAGCGGCAAGCCGGGTTTATGCGTCGAGGTTTGGGAGGGGAAGCGCGGGTGCTGTGGGGTCGGCTCCTTGGCCGGAGGGAAATTCGGGGCACAGGCGCCGATATGGCTCCGGCCCGACGTAGAAGGTCCATTCGCTGCTGGTGAGGTTTCGGCCTGCCCTGCGGCACAGTTCGTTTGGCCACGCGTTGGGTGTCGGTGTCAGGCGGGCGGTGTAGTCCCACGAGGTGGTGGCAAGGGTGTTGCCGTCCGGGCTGAATGCCACTGCGGTGACCCATGCGGTGTGCTGGGTGAGATCGACGATTGTTCGGCGGCTGTTCAGATCCCATAGGCGTGTGGTCTCGTCCCGGCTGCTGGTGGCGATTGATCGCCCGTCTGGGCTGAAGGCGATCGATGTCACCGTAGCGGTGTGTCCGGATAGGGTGGCGGCCACTCTTCTGGAGGCGAGGTCCCACAGGAGGGCGGTGCCGTCGGCGGACGCGGTGGCGAGGAGTTTGCCGTCGGGGCTGAAGGCCAGAGCTGTCATGAAGCCGGCGTTGGGGGTCAGGGTGGTGACGGTTTCGCCCGTGCGAATGTCCCAGAGGCGGGCGGTGCCGTCTGTGGAGGCTGTCGCGACTGTGTTGCCGTCGGGGCTGAATGCCACCGCGTCGACCCAATCCTTCTCTTTGTGACCGCGCAGGACCACGACCGTGCGCCGTGTGGCCGCGTTCCACAGCCGGGCGGTGCCGTCGACGGATGCGCTGGCCATGAGGTGGCCGTCTGGGCTGAAGGTGACGGAGGCGACGCCGTCGCTGTGACCGGCGAGTTTGGCGATCTCCTGATGGGTACCGGTGTCCCACAACCGGATCGTGCCGTCTGCGTGACCGGTGGCCAGCAGTTTGCCGTCGGGGCTGAACGCCACCGTGTATACGAAGCCGGCGTCGGCGGCGGACAGGACGGCGGTCTGAGCGCGATTGGTGGTGTCCCATAGGCTGGCGGTGCCGTCTCTGCTGCCGGTGGCGACGGTTGATCCGTCTGGGCTGAACGCTACCGCGTCGACGTAGCGGATGTGGCCGGTGAGGGTGGCGATGGTCTGGCTCGCGTTGGTGTCCCAGAGGCGGGCGGTGCCGTCTTTGCTGCCGGTGAGGATGGACGTGCCATCGGGGTTCATTGCTACGGCGAGCACTTGGTCGGTGTGGCCGGTGAGGGTGGCCAGGGTTTGGTGGGTGGCGTTGTTCCAGAGCCGGGCGGTGCCGTCCCAGCTTCCCGTGACTATGGTGCGGCCGTCGGCGGCGAACGCCACAGCGTGCACGGGGCGGGTGTGGCCGGCGAGGGTGGCGATGGTCTGGTTCGTGCTGGTGTCCCAGATGCGGGTGATGCCATCGGCGGATCCCGTGGCCACAGTCTTGCCGTCCGGGCCGAAGGCGACCGTGTAGACCTCACCGGTGTGGCCGGAGAAGGTCGCGGTCGTTTGGTACGTGATGGGGTCTCGCAGCTTGGCTGTGTGGTCTTCTGCGCCGGTGGCCAGAGTCCGCCCGGTGGGGCTGAAGGTCACCGCGTGCACGTGTCCTTTGTGGCCGCCCAGCGTTGCCAGGCGACGCTTGGCCCCGGGATCCCAGATGCTGGTGGTGCCATCGGCATTGCCGGACGCGATCATCGTACCGTCAGGGCTGAATGCCACCGAGTCGATTGCGACGTGATCCGCGACGTGATCCGCGACGTGATCGGTCAGCGTGCCCAGGAGCCGGTGGGTGTTGGTGTCCCAGAGCCGCACGGCGCCATCGGCACCCCCGGTGGCCAGGATGCGTCCATCGCCGTTGAAGGCGACCGCGTTCACACCGCCGCGGCCATGCGTGACGGCGGCCAACGGGCTAGCGGTGGTGGGGTTCCAGAAACGTGCGGTCCCGTCGCCGCTGCCCGTGGCAACACTACGACCGTCGGGGCTGAACGCGACGGCGGTGACCGCACCGGAATGTCCAACAAGCGGCCGCGCGATATGCATCGGGGTCGAAAGTGCAGCCTCCGCGCTGGACATGGTCTGAGCCGTTACGGCGTGGTCGAGTCCGGCCAACGCCAACAGATTCGCCAGGTCAGGCCGGGCAGGAAGGACAGCGCGTGACTGTCCCGCAAGGCTGCTAGCGATGGCCAGGTCGCGTTGGGTGTTCGCCTCGCGAGTCTGTACCACCGCCAGGAGGGCGAGCAGGCTCACCGTGACCAGGCCTGCGGCCAGGCCGCCGATGGTGACCTGCAACCGCCGCCGGCGGCGCGTGTGTTCGCGCGCGTGCCGCGCCACACTTGCGGCCAGGAAGTCGCGTTCCGTCTTGTTGAGTGCTTCGGTGTCCCGGTCGGCCCAGCCCGCCAGCAGGCTGCCTCGGTAGAGGAACACGTCGTCGTTGCCGTGCGCAGCCCAGTCGGCGGCGGCGCCGGTGAGACGGCGGTGGGCTTGCAACGACTCCCGGTCGGCGGCAAGCCAATCCCGCAGAGTCGGCCAGCCGCGGATGAGCGCCTCGTGGGCGATCTCCACGGTGTGCTCGCCGATGGTCACCAGCCGGGCCACCGCAAGGCGTTCCAGCACCCGGGCGGTGACAGTGTCGTCGCCGAGTTCGGTGTGGGGGACCCGCCGGCGGGTGTCTTCGGTACCTTCGCCTGGCGCGGTCAGCCGCAGCAGGATCCGTCGGGCCGCCCGACGGTGCTCCTCGTCCAGCTCACCGTAGGCTCGCTCGGCCGACTGCGCGACCGCGCCGTCCAGGCCGCCGGCTGCCTGGTAGCTAGCCAGGAACAGGCCGGTGCCGCGCCGCCGCCGCCAGGTCTCCCACAACGCGTGCGAGACGAACGGCAGCGCCGCCGGCCGTGACGCCGCCTCGGCGACGATCGTGGCGACGAGTGCCTTCTCCACCATCAGCCCGGCCCGGGCCGCCGGTTGCGCGATAGCCACCGCCAGTTCCTGCGGCGTCATCGGGCCGACGATGAGCTGCGCGTCCTGCAGTGCCGCCACCAGTTCGGGCTGACGGGCGCAGTGCGGGTAGAAGTCGGCCCGCAGTCCGATCACCACGCGGGTCCGGCTGTCGGGATCGTGCGCCGCGGCAAGCAGCGCCGGGATAAAGGTCTCCCGCTCGGATACGTCTTCGCATAGTGAGAAGACCTCCTCGAACTGGTCAACGACCAGCAGACACTGGGCGTCGGGCCGCCCTGCAGGCAGGAGCTGGGCTAGGACCAGGCCGAGGTTGTGCGGGTCCGCCTCGAGTTCGGCGGCAAGGACAGCCGGGTCGCGGCTCAGCCGGGTGGCCAGATGTACAGCGCACTCCTGGACCGGATGGGCACCCGGAGTGAACAGCACCGTCGACCAACAATCCCCATCAGCATGTACCGCCGGCACCAGCCCCGCACGCACCAGCGACGACTTGCCCGACCCCGAAGCGCCGACCACGGCCACGAAACGTTGCCGCGCCAGCCGATCCGTGAGGGCGGCGATCAGGCGGTCCCGGCCGCAGAACCGATCGGCGTCGTCTGGCCCGTAGGCCGCCAGGCCCAGATACGGCGGCCGATCCCCGCCCGGATCGGACGACTCGGCCGCCTGTGCAGCTGCCGCGTCCAGCTCCGCGGCGTCCACCTCCGCTGCCGCAGCACGCCAGCGGGCCGTCCACTCCGCCTCATCGCCATGGCACGCGCGCGCGTACGCCAATGCCACCGCCAGGGTAGGCAGCCGTTCACCCGCGGCGGCATCTGCCAGTGTGGTGGCCGCGTAGTGTGCCCGCTTGGCCAACACCCGATAAGTCGGATTGCCCGCCGAGCGCCGCAACTGTCGCAACGCCGCAGCGAATCGCTGGGCCGGTCCCTTGCCTGGGTCCACAGGACGTTCCGGACGCGGCATTTCCCACCTCCACCGAGGTCGGCCTTATAGAGACAGATGGCGATGCTATCAGCGGATTTCAAGAATTTGTTCCGACAATGGTTGTTCATTTTGGCCGTGCGGAAGCCGGACAATCCCGGGCCGCCAGCAGGCCAATGTTGGCCGGCCTCGATCCGACATAACCCTGGTGAAGGTTGAAGGCCTTCCACTCAATACCAGGCCGTCGAAAACGGGCCAACCGCCGAGGCGCGTGCCTCCATCTGATCGTCTCCGCCTGATCGTCCCCACCTGCCGAGTTGCGCGTGAATGGTCGGCTGACTTCTCGACATCATTGGCACTCCCGCGATCGTCGACGCAGCCGGCATGAGCAGGCATGGAGCCTTGGTTGTTGTCCGGCGTTGTTTGTCCGTCCAGGACGGCCGAAGCCGGACAAGCCGCGACGCGCTAGACACGCTTCTGCAGGCCTGCGCCACCCGACCAACCATCATCGGGAACAACTCCTCAAACGATATTTCCTGATCTCCCTCAACTCGGGGAGTGTCACATGCTCGATGCAGACATATGAGCATTTCCCAATAGCACGGTGCTGACCCTCCGTCCGAAGGGAATCCCATGTCGTTGCCTTCTGCCACGACCGCCACCCCACCACCGACACAGCCGCTGCCGTCGACCCGGCCACGAGCGGCGTTCACCGCGGCCGCAGCCACCGCGATAGTGGCAGCCGCTGCGCTTTCGTGGGACCGACCAGGCGTGGGCTGGCTGCTGACCACGCTCGTGGTGATCGCTGCGGTCTTGGTGGCGATACGCAGCGGGCGACGCGGCGTACGGTCCAGCGCCGAGTTCAGCCGGGTGTGGTCAGGACGCGCAACGGTACGGGCCAGCTGGGCCGTGACCTCGCAGATGCTGCTGGCCGCCGGTGCGATACGCGCGGCAGGATGGCTGTTCGTCCTGTGCCTGCTGACCGCCGGCCTCGTCGGCTGCGTGATCCTGATTGATCGCACGTCCATCGGGGGTATGCTGCTGGCTCCGCCACGAGTGACCGGCTCGGCACCGGCCGCCCTGCGGTGGCTGGCCCGCGGCGCCATCCCGGCGCGGGGCCAGCAGCACACGTTCGTTCGCACTCTGGTCGCCGCGCTGATAGCGGTGGCCTTGCTCCTAGGGTTCGGTTACCTCCTGGCAAGCGCCGACGTGGCGTTCGCCCACGTACTGTCCACGATGATCCCGTCATTGGACGGCGGCACACTGTTGCGGTGGACATGCTCTGCCGCGGTCGCCCTCACCGCTACCGCAGTGGCAGCCCACACTCTCCTGACCGGCACGACCGCGCCCGAAAAGGAATCCCGCCCGCGGCTGGTCCGCCGGGTCGAGTGGACCTTGCCAGTCGGCAGCCTGGTCGCCCTGTTCACTGGATTCGTCGCGGTCCAGGCGACAGTCCTATTCGGCGGCAGCGACCACGTACTAGCCACAGCCGGGCTGACCTACGCCCAATACGCCCGCAGCGGCTTCTGGCAACTGCTCACTGTCACCGGGCTCACCGTGATCGTGGTCAGCGTTGCGGCCCAGATCGCGCCGCGATCCGCCGCGACCGACCGGCTACTGCTGCGCACACTGCTGGGACTGCTCTCAGCCCTGACCCTGGTCATTGTGGCCTCGGCCCTCTCACGCATGGCAGCCTACGAGCAGGCATACGGATTCACCCGGCAACGGTTGCTGGTCGCCGCCGGCGAACTGTGGCTGGGTGCGATATTCCTGTTCATCCTCGTCGCCGGCATCCGGCTGCGGGGACGATGGGTACCACAGGCCGCGCTGGCTGCCGCCGTCGCCGCGCTGCTTGCATTGGTAATACTCAACCCCGACGCCTTCATCGCCCGGCACAACATTGCCCGGTTCGCCCAGACCGGCCGGATCGACGTGGACTACCTCAGCACGCTATCGGCCGACGCGGTCCCGGCACTGCAGTCGCTGCCCGAGCCATACCGGTCCTGCGTACTGGACGCCATCAACGACGAGCTGGCTGGTGGCCGGCCGGACACCTGGTTCCAGTGGAACCTGGGTCGCAGCAAAGCCCGGACCCAACTCCACCAGCGCCCGTCAGCCCCGCTCTCCTGCCCACCTTAACCACCACGGCGTGCTCGCGCAGGCTCGCTGTCTTGTGACCTACGGTAAGCGGACAGTCGGGACTCGCAGTGCACCGTACCAGCTCACAACTGGATTGCTCATGAGCACTGAGTTACCAGAGCAACCGTTATCGACCGCGACGGGCACCCGAGCGACGATCACTACCGCTCCAAGCTGACGCGAGGGCCATAGTCTTGCGCACATAGACGCAAGTTCTTAACATACATTGTCAAGATATTGCGATGATGTATCGACGGGGTTACGTTCCCTGTAGCACCGTTCCCTATCGTCCCGGCGCTCCTATATCGACCGACTCGACTGGCAACTCCTGCCGACACAGGGGTTGCGAGGCGATGAGTCGTGCCCGCACGCCGGCTACCCAGGCCCCGTCCGTGAGAGTGAGCAGCCAATGTTCCTATCCATCAGACACGCGGGCGCCCCTACCCGCGTGTGCGCAATGATCACCGTCGCCGCGCTAGGTGCGGCGAGTCTGGCCGTGTTGGGGGCCCCGGCCTACGCTGCGGCGACCGGCGGGGTTGGCGCCACGCTGCCCTATGTCGAGGTGCAGGCGGAGAACTCGACCACCAACGGAACGCTCATCGGCCCAAGCGCTGTCTACAACACGCTTGCGGCCGAGGCGTCCTACCGCAAGGCGGTGACCCTGCAGGGCAGCGGCAGGTTCGTCGAGTTCACCTCACCTGTCTCGACCAACTCGATCGTTTTCCGCTACAGCATCCCTGACACGGGCGGCGGGTCGGTCTACACGGCGCCGCTGTCCTTGTACATCAACGGCACGCGCCAGCCGAACTTCAGCCTGACCAACGCGTACAGCTGGTACTACGGCGGCTACCCGTTCACGAACTCGCCGGGCAGCAACGCGCACCACTTCTACGACGAGGCCAACCGCCTGTTCGCCACGACCTACCCGGCCGGTACGAGATTCCGTCTGCAGGTCGACGCCGACTCCACGGCGTCGTCGTACACGATCGACTTCGCGGACTTCGAAAACGTGGCCGGTCCGCTCGCCCAGCCCGCAGGATCGGTCTCCATCACCAGCAGGGGCGCGGACCCGACCGGCGTCGCCGACTCCACCGCGGCGATGAACTCGGCGATATCGGCCGCGGGTGCCGGTGGCACCGTCTGGATCCCGCCGGGCACGTTCAAGATCCTCGGTCACATCGCCGTCAACAACGTCACCATCAAGGGCGCAGGCATGTGGCATTCGCGTACCCAGGGCGACCGGATCGGCTTCTACGGCAATTTCGCGCCGACCCCAAGCACGAACGTGCACCTGGCGGACTTCGCCATCTTCGGCAACGTGCAGGAACGCAACGACGGCGACCAGGTCAACGGCGTCGGCGGGGCGATGAGCAACTCCACCGTCGACCGGGTCTGGATCGAGCACACCAAGGTCGGGGCCTGGATGGACGGGCCGTTCACCAACCTTGTGTTCTCCGGCATGCGGCTGCGCAACTACACCGCCGACGCCATCAACTTCCACAACGGCGTCACCAACTCGCGGGTCACCAACAGCGATGTGCGCAACGCCGGCGACGATGGCCTTGCCATGTGGGCCGAGCAGAACGCGGACGTCAACAACTCGTTCGACCACAACACCGTGCAGTACCCGATCCTGGCCAACGGAATCGCCATCTACGGCGGCCACGACAACTTCGTCACCGACAACCGGGTCATCGACTCCGGGCTGTCGCAGGGCGGCGGAATCCATGTCGCACAACGGTTCGCCTCGACCACGCTGGGGCGCACCGACGTGCTGCGCAACACCATCATCCGATCGGGCAGCCTTGACCCTAACTGGCAATTCGGCGTCGGTGCGCTGTGGTTCGACGCACGCGACGGTGCCATGACCGGTCTGACCAATGTGGACAACATCCTCATCCAGCAGAGCCCGTTCGAGGCGATCCACTTCGTGTCGGGCTCCAACATCACCAACGTGAGGATCAACAACGCCACGATCCAGAACACCGGCACCTGGGTGGTCCAGGAACAGGTGGGCGGCGCCGCGACGATCACCAACAGCACCGCCACCGGTACCCAGGCCCCAGCCCCCATCTACAACTGCGGCGTCGGTTTCACCCTGACCGACGGGGGCGGCAACTCGGGCATCTTCGGCTCAAGCGCCTGCCAGAACATCACCAACCCGGCGTTCCCGCCCTACCTACCCGACAACGGATCACTGATCTCCATCAGCCCGACCACGCTAGGCTTTGGCACCGTCGCGACGGGCTCGTCCAGTCCGGCGCAGGCCGTCACCGTCACCAACACCGGCACGGCCGCCGCGCCCGTCGGTTCGATCACCATCTCGGGCGACTTCAGCCAGACCAACACCTGCGGCAGCAGCATTGCCGCGGGCGCCTCCTGCACGGTCAACGTCACCTTCAGCCCGACAGCGACCGGCACACGCAGTGGCAATCTCACGCTCACCATCTCCGGCATCACCAACACGGTGCCGCTATCGGGCACCGGCGTCGCACCAGGCCCGATCCTGGGCGCCAACCCGAGCAGCCTCACCTTCCCCGGCACGATCGTCGGCAGCCCGTCGGCGACGCAATCGGTGACGGTGACCAACTCCGGCACCACATCAGCGACGGTCTCCGCCGTCACCACCAGTGGCGACTTCAGCCAGACCAACAACTGCTCCACCCTGGCGGTCGGCGCCTCGTGTACGGTCACCGTCCGTTTCACCCCAACAATTTCTGGTACCCGGACCGGCGCGGTCACGATTACCAGTAACGCCAACAACAGCCCGACGTCGATCGCGCTGTCCGGTACCGGGATCGGCACCAACACCAACCTCGCTCTGGGCCGCCCGGCAACAGCCAGCAGCCAGGTCAACGGGGCGCAGACCCCGGCGATGGCCACCGACGGCAACGCCAACACCTACTGGGAAAGCGCCAACAACGCCTTCCCCCAGTGGCTACAGGTAGATCTGGGCGGCAACTACAACATCGGCAGGGTGACGCTCAAGCTGCCGCCGCTAGCCGCGTGGGGCACGCGCACGCAGACGTTGTCGGTACTGACCAGCACAGACGGCACGTCGTTCGCGACGGCCGTCGGGGCGGCGACCTACACGTTCACCTCACCGACCAACGTCGTCAACATCACCGTCCCGGCCGCCAACGCCCGCCACGTGCGGATTAACATCACCGCGAACTCGGGCTGGCCGGCCGGGCAGGCCTCGGAGTTCGAGGTCTACCCCAGCGGCGGCGGCTCGCCCGCGGCAACCTTGAGCACCAACCCTTCCTCACTCACCTTCGCCAGCCAGCCCGTCAACACCACCAGCGCGGCGCAGGCGGTGACGGTGACCAACACCGGCACCGCGGCGGCCAACGTCTCATCGATCGCCGTGTCGGGTGACTTCCTGCAGACCAACACCTGCGCAAGCTCAATCGCCGCGGGTGCCTCATGCACCGTCAACGTCAGTTTCCGCCCGACCGCCTCGGGGACCCGTACCGGTACGCTCACGATCACCAGTAACGCCACAAACAGCCCGACCACCGTGCCGCTCTCAGGCACCGGGACGGGCGGCTCAACCGATCTCGCCGCCGGCAAGCCCACCAGCGAATCCAGCCACACCGACGTCTACCCATCCCCCAACGTCACCGACGGCAACCAGAACACCTACTGGGAAAGCGCCAACAACGCCTTCCCGCAATGGGTTCAAGTCGACCTCGGCTCGGCGCAAACCGCCAGCCGCATCGTCCTACAACTGCCGGCCAGCTGGGGTACGCGTACCCAGACACTCTCCGTTCTCGGCAGCACCAACGGCTCAACCTGGACCACACTCAAAGCATCAGCGGGCTACACCTTCAACCCCACCAGCAACAACACAGTGACCATCACCTTCACCGCCACGACCCAGCGCTACTACCGGCTAAACATCACAGCCAACACCGGCTGGCCAGCTGGCCAAGTCTCCAGCTTCCAGATCTGGACGAGCTAAACCCGAGGAAGGGCAGTGAGGACGGCTCCAAGTCGCAGCGCGTGGCCTCACTGCCCTTCCCGTCGACGAAGATCTAAGCATTGACAGCCAGTGAGCATCCAGGCAGTCGCCACCCAAGCCTCACTCGGTCACCGAGCAACCAGTGGTGCCGCGGTCAGTCATGTGGACGGTCGCGACGTGGCATGGCCTGCCCTCACCAGGCAACCGGGTGATCGTGGACCGTTTGGTCGCGGTCACGATCCAGCCCGCAGGTTAGAGATGAATGGCATGCCGGGAGCTATCTGTGATCGAGGTGCGAGGAGCCCTACGCGGTTGCCCTTCTGGGTCGGTTTAGCGTGTAGTCGCCGCTCAGCAGGCGGGCGTGGGCCGCAAGACCGTGGGTTTGCATAGGCTGGTGTCGTGGCGCCATAAATGGGTTGCCGGCCAACGCGTATCGAGCTTGGCTGGAGTGAACCAGGTGTGGAGGAGGCCCGATGGGCAACCGGAGTTTGACTCAGGCCGAAGCCGAGACACGCGCGGCGTTGCTTGCGGTGGAGCGGTACGACGTGGCCGTCGACCTGACCGACCTACCGGCCGGTCCGCATGTGCGTTGTGTGTCAACGGTTACGTTCACATGTCGCGACCCCGGCGCTGAGACGTTCATTGATTGTGCGGCACAGGTCGTAAGCGCCACGCTCAATGGCATGGCGCTAGGGCCGGCGGAGGGTGGCCGGCTTGCCCTGACCAGTCTGGCCAGGCATAACTCGCTTCGTGTGGAGACGGTCCAGGCGAACACGACCGTCGGCGAAGGTGTGCACAAAGCCGTCGATCCCGCCGACGGCGAGGTTTATGTGTGGATGTGCCTCGCCCCCGACGAGGGGCACTATGTCTGGGCCTGTTTCGATCAGCCAGATCTCAAGGCGCCGCACGCCTTCACGGTGATGGCACCGCGGGAGTGGACAGTCACCAGCAACAGTGGCAGCCCGCAGATCGAGGTATTCGGCGCGGCGCGGCGTTGGAGGTTTCCCGACACGCCTCGGCTCTCGACGTACAACACGGTTATAAACGCCGGCCCGTTCCACGAGATCCGCCGTGTGGCCGGCAGCCACGATCTGGGGCTGTTCGCCCGCCGATCCTTGGCTGCGGTGCTGCGCCGCGACGCCGATGAGATCTTCACACTGACCGAGCAGGGCCTGGGATTTTTCGCGGAGGTGTTCGGGATGCCGTTTCCGCAACAAAAGTACGACCAGGTCTTCGTTCCGGAGTTCGGTGGGGCAATGGAAAACTACGGCTGCATCACGTGGTCGGATAACTTCCTGCGCCGTTCCATACCCACCCGCGCAGAGTGGGACATCTTCGCTAGCTGCCTCCTGCATGAACTGGCGCACATGTGGTTCGGCAACATCGTCACGATGCGATGGTGGGACGACCTGTGGCTCAACGAGTCGTTCGCGGAGTTCGCAAGCAACTGGGCCGCAACCCGGGCGACCTCGTACACCGACGCGTGGGCAGCACATCTGGCCGGCGGGAAGCTCAAGGCGTACCTCGCCGATCAGGGACCGGCCTCGCACGCAATCCGTCAGCCTATCCGCGACGTCGCGGAGGCAGCGTCGATCTTCGACGCCATCACCTATCCCAAGGGTGCATCGGTGCTGCGGCAGCTCATGACCTACCTTGGGGAGGCGAATTTCTCCGCTGGAATGACCGCCTATTTCGCGCGGCACGCCTGGGGCAACACCACCCTGCAGGACCTGATCGACGCACTCGCAGGCGCCAGCGGACGCGATCTGGACCGGTGGCGCACAGAATGGCTGGAAACCGCGGGCACGGACAGGCTGACACTCGAGCAGGACGACGGCAACTTCGTCCTGAGGGCCATGGGACCTTCCGGGCAGCCGCCACGGCCCCATGTGCTGGCGGTGGGTGCGTACCGCAGGCACGGCGACCGGCTGGAACGTACCGCATTCGTGGAGATGGAAGTCCAGGGTCCGCGAACTCCCGTTGCCCTGCCGCACCACGCGGAGGTCTACCTCGTCAACGACGACGACCTCACCTTTGCCACCGTCAGACCCGATACTACGACAAGGGCAACGTTGTTCGCGGCCGCGGCCGCACTTCCCGCAGCCATCTCACGAGGCGTCGTCGTGGCCACGGCGTGGGACATGCTGGTTACCGGCGACGCTTGCGCGGCTGAAGTGGTTCACTGTTTAACCGCGGTTCTGGCCAGCGAGACCTCGGGCTCGGTGATCGAACCTTATCTCAGCCTTGCGTGTGATGCAGCTCAGCTGTGGGCCCCTGAAGCCGAGCGGGTCGCACTCACCGCCACAGTGGCCGCTACTTGTAAGGATCTCGCACGAAACGCCGACCGCCGGCGCGTGGCGCTACGTGGCCTCGCCCAAACCGCGGGTGACCTTGAGGAGGTGGCCTGGCTGCGGACACAGGCCGGTGTCGACATGGACCTGCAGTGGCGAACGTTGCTACGCAAGGCCGAACTCGGCGGTCAGACCGCGGCTGAGACGGCGCTCCTGCGCAACCGAGATCCCGATCCGGACGCCTGGGTCCGGGCGCTTGCGGTCCGGGCTGCCACGCCAGACGCCGACGAGAAGACAGCCGCGTGGCAGGCGCTCGTGGTGGACCGGACGGTGCCGATCGGCTCTGTCAGCCAGATCGCGACAGCGTTCTGGCGGCCGGGCCAGGATGACCTCCTTGCGCCCTACGCCGAGCGTTACCTCGACCTCCTGCCCCACCTGCACCGCGGCGGAATGGCGCCGGCGATGGAACTCACCGTTTGCCTGTTCCCACGGTTCGCCATCGATCACGCCTTTATCGCAAGGGCTCAAGCATCAGCCGAGCAGAATGTTCCCGTGGTGCGCAACACACTTGTAGCGCGAGCCGACGTTGTGCAACGTATGCTGCGCTCTCGCGGCTTACCCGCAGTTCAAATCCATCACAGCGCCTAAGTGCCGGTCTCGGGGCGGTCAGCCACCGTTGGCGGCAACTTGCCAACGGCGACGGCCTCTACCAGCCGCCGCGCGGGCGTTTAGGATCCTGGACTTCAATGACCTGGATGACCCTTGTGCGGTTGTACCTGGAGCCGCATCGGCGTGTTTAACTTGGAGGAGCTGAGGTTGACGTATACCCGGCAGGTCTTGCAGAAGGGTTAGCAGAAGGCCGTACCGATCCAGGATTGCACGCCGGCGTGAGTACCATACGGGTCGGCGAAGAGGCGAAGGGTGCGTAGGACTGGTGCCTGGTACAGAGGACAGGACCCGTAAGGCGGCGACTGCGGCTCGGATGTATGACTACTTCCTCGGTGGGGTGCACAACTTCCCGGTTGACCGGGAGGCAGCCAGACAGGTCCTTGCTCAGTATCCGTTGACTGCCTTGGCGGTGCGGGCGAACAGGGCCTTCCTGGGCCGCGCGGTGCGGTTCCTGGTCGAGGCCGGAGTGCGCCAGTTCCTTGACCTCGGTTCCGGTATGCCGACCGTCGGCAATGTACACGAGATCGCCCAGCAGGCCGCGCCGGAGGCCCGGGTGGTGTATGTGGACATCGATCCGGTGGCGGTCTCGGAAAGCCTGGAACTGCTGGCGGGCAACCCGCTGGTGACGGCGATCCGTGGCGACGTACGCGCCCCGAAACAGATCCTCGGCCACACCGAGGTGCGCGAGCTGCTGGATTTCAGCCAGCCGATCGGGCTGCTGATGGTGGCGCTGCTGCATTTCGTTCCCGACGACGACGAGGCGTACCGCGTGGTGTCCACCTTGGTCGAGGCCCTAGCGCCGGGTAGCTATCTGGTCATCTCGCACTCAACCACCGACGGACTCAATCTCAGCGCTGAGACGGTGACCCGCGGCCGGGAGATTTACCGGCAGCAGACCGCCACGCCGATCCGGCCACGCAGCCACGCGGAGACCGCCCGTTTCTTCATCGCCACCGACCTCGTCGAACCCGGCCTGGTTGCGGCGCCCTTGTGGCGTCCCGCCCTCGAGGACCCGAGGGACTTCGCCGATAATCCGGCGGGAAGCGGCTTCCTGGCCGGCATCGGCCAGATTCACCCTCAGTAACTCTGCCGACGACGGGCGAGCGGCAGCGCCCGCCGGTGCGGCGGCAATCCAAGACGCGATACCGCCGGACCGTGTCTCCATGCCTCCCACCAATGACAACCTCAATCGTACGAACAATCCTTGCCGATGGCAGCACGGCGAACATCCGGATTTGCCGATGACAGTGCACGCAGAAAACCGAGCTCGTCCTCGCCCGGGTTACTTTGGCGCTGTCTGTGTCGAGGTGGAGAAGGCCGCCTCGTACCTTAGTAAGGTGTCTATGAATGTCCGCTGTTGTGCTGGACTTAGTGGCATTAGGGCTTGCCGCCAGGCATGGGCGCCCGCCGACAGCCACTGAGCGATGGCGGGACGGCTTGTCGGGTCGATGTCGATGATGCGCCGTCGGCGGTCGAGGTCGTCCTCCCGCCGCACCAGGACGCCTTTACGGCTCAGGTCGCTCACGATCAAGCTCACCGTGGTCGGCGCGACACCGAGCATCCTGGCCAGTTCAGAGACGGTCAGCGGACCATCGAGCAGCAGCAAGGACAGCATCGACAGATGTCTGGGCGCCAGGTCCATTGACCGTAGCTGCTGCGGCACCGGTAGACGTTTGACCCTGCCGAACAGCCTTGGCATCACCAGCAGCAGCTGCCTGACCGCGTCGTCAGTGGTGTCCAGCGTTGACATCCGCCCATCCTCCAAATATCTTTGCTTTCAAAGACATTTTGCGATCAAACCATTTACGGAGGATGGTATGCCCCACCTCACCGTCCACGTCCTGGAAAGCGACCTGGCCGGCCGCGAGACCGCATTGATCGAGAAACTCACCGACGCGGTCGTCGCGGTCTACGGGCAATGGGCCCGAAGCATCGCCACCGTACGGTTGATCGGCATACCGCCCAGCCGATGGGGCATCGGCGGCATGCCGGCGCAGGCTCCCTCACCGAGCATCACGTTCGGCATCAAGGAAGCCGCGTTCAGCCGCCCCGACGCCGACGAGATCGTCGCCCGCCTCGTCTCCGCGGTCACCAACGCCGTCGTCGACGTTTTCGGGGAGCGCGTTCGCGACGGCGTGACCGTCGAACTCGTGGGCACTGCAGCGGGGCGCACAGGCATCGGCGGAGTCGTCGTTACGTCATAGCAAGGCCAGCGCGTCCGGATCTGCCGCGATCCATGTGTCGATCTGCCAATAAGACGCTGTTCGCTGAAAGGTCCGGTTGCGATCATTGCGAGCGCCGCTGCGCTGAATCATCATGCATCCCATGGCGTCTCATACGTCGCCCGGTTGGAACCACGTCCTTGCCGCCCGAATAGGGCGCGCCAATTGAGAGCCAAGATCCTCGATCATCAAAGCAGGGATCGCCGCCCAATGGCGGTCGTCGCGTGGTAATGCCCGCGCCGCAGCAGATGCCATATGTTGACCGGGTGGGACTACTTCTTTCCCAGGGGCGCAGCGAGGTGGTGTCGTGGTGCCGTCGCATGGCCGCCGACAACCTCGTTGTGGGCACTTCGGGCAACATCTCGGTACGCCGCGGTGAGCTGATCGCGGTCAGCCCGAGCGCGGTTGCTTACGAGAAGCTGACACCGATGTTGGTCGGGGTGCACCGGTGCGAGGATGGGGCGCCGGTTGAGGCACGGTTGGCGCCGACGACCGAGCTGCCTATGCACCTTCGCGCGTATGCGGTCACCGCAGCCAACGCGGTAGTGCACACCCATTCGACCGCGGCGACAGCGGTATCCACGTTGGTCGACGAGCTGCCTAGCGTGCACTATCTGGTAGCGCTGTTTGGCGGGCCGGTGCGGGTGGCGCGGTACGCCACCTTCGGCAGCCAGGCGCTGGCCGAGGCGATGGCCCAGGCGCTGACCGGACGCGCCGGGTGCCTGCTGGCCAACCACGGCGCACTCACCGTTGGCCAGAGCCTCGCGCAGGCATATTCGCGGGCGCAGTACCTGGAGTGGCTGTGCGATGTGTGGTTACGTGCCAGATCGGCCGGGCAGCCGCGGCTGCTTGACCCGGCCGAGATCGACGTTGTCCTGGACAAGCTCGCCGGTTACGACGCGGTCAATGAGGGCGCCACACCCGATGCTGCGTGACGATCGCGGTGACCAGATCGGCGGGCGTGACATCGAAGGCCGGGTTGAACGCCTGGGCACCTTGCGGCGCGATGCGATGCCCGGCAAAGTGTGTCACTTCAGCCTCGGCCCGCTGCTCGATGGGGATCTGGTCCCCGCTGGCGAGGGTATCGTCCACAGTGGACTGCGGTGCCACCACGATGAACGGCACCGCGTGCCGGGCGGCAGCCAGCGCGACCGACAAAGTACCGATCTTGTTGGCGACATCGCCGTTGGCGGCGATCCGGTCGGCACCGACCACGACGGCGTCCACCATGCCCAGCGACATCGCCGCCGCCGCCGCCGAATCGGGACACAGCCGGTAAGGCACGCCCATCTCGGCAAGCTCATAGGCGGTCAGGCGAGCGCCCTGCAGCAGCGGCCGCGTCTCGTCGGCAAGCACGTACTCCACCTCACCGGCGGCCGCCAGATGCCGCACGACGCCCAGCGCCGACCCCCACCCCACGGTGGCCAGCCTGCCGGCATTGCAATGGGTCAGCAACCGCAGCGGCCGACGCGGGCACAACTGGCGGATCAGTTCGCAGGCGTGCAGCGACGCCTGCCGGTTGGCCCACTCGTCTTGTTCGAGCACCTGCAAGGCGCGGGCAAGCACGGCCTGCGGTCCGTCGTCCAAGCAGGCCAGACATTGTTGTACACCCCAGCGCAGGTTCACCGCGGTCGGCCGCACGGCGGCAAGCCTTTCGGCCTGCTCCCGGACAGTGGCCGGGTCGTGCTTGGCGGCCAGCAACGCAACGCCCAGCGCGCCCGCACCACCTAGGGCCGGCGCGCCGCGGATGGCCAGCCGCTTGATCGCATCGATGAGGGAATCGACGTCGGTCAGGCGCACAAGACGGTAGTCATGCGGCAGGGCACACTGATCGACGATGACAATGGCCTCACCATCCCAGTCCACCGTGCGTCTCATGCTCAGCAAGCTACGCCATCGGCCACCGCCCCGGCGAGTTGAACGCGCTCGTCGGCCTCGGCCACACCCTGCGGTTGCAGGGCTTGCACGAGCAGGCCGCCAACTACTACCACCGGCTCCATGATCTGGCCCGGGAGACCGGCAACCGCAACTTCGAATTCGAGGCCGGGCAAGGCATGGGCCGGCTGCGGCACCTCGCCGGCGACCCGGACGCGGCCATCACCCAACACCGGCGGGCGCTCGTGCTGGCGGGCGAACTGGGCCAGCCCCTCGACGAAGCCCGAGCCCACGACGGCCTCGCCCACGCCCACCACGCGCTGAATCAGCACGAGCGCCCGTACCCACTGGCAAAATGCCTTGGACATCCTCGCGAGCCTCGGCGTAGACCACACCGACGACGAGGAAACCACCGTTGGCGCCATCCGCGCCCACCTGATCCGCCTCAACCATCTAGGGTCGTAAGTCGTCAATTCGCGTGCTGTATTTGGCGATCGCCTGGAGGATCTGATCGGCGGGGTCTTGGTCCACACATATGGCCGGGGATTGTCACAGTCATTCCACCAGGCGATCCAGCCGCGGATGTCGGCGTTGAGCTCGCGCACCAGCCCAGAGGCTCCAAAGCGCCCCCATCCGTACCAACAGGGCCATACGAGACGTCTGCCGAAAATCGTGGGAACCGTTGGTAGCACCCAGAACTAGGTCGACGACCATCCGAATAGCCGTCACCGGACGGGGCGATCTCGGCGGCGCTTGGCGCCGCGGTCTTCTGTCGTGCGCTCTTCCGACGAACCTTTGCGCTGGGTGATGCCATCCAGGATGTTGTAGCGGGCGCGCGACCCGTATGAGGAGAGCCGATGGCATCACAGAACTGGGAAACGTTCGTCGAGTATGTCGCGGCGCGGTCATCGGCGCTGCAACGCGCGGCATACCTGATGGTCGGGGACGTGGGCCTGGCCGAGGACCTGGTCCAGGAGGCCTTGGTCAAGACTTGTGGCGCCTGGCCGCGTTTGCGCGATCGGGGGGCAGCCGAGGCGTACACCCGGAAGGTGATCACGACCACGGCGCTGGGCTGGTTCCGCCGGCGCTCATGGTCGGCGGAGCGGCCGATCGGGCGGCCACCCGACACATCGACGCCCGGTCATGCTGATGGTGTCACCGACCGGGCCTGGCTGTGGCGGTGCTTGCTCCAGCTGCCGCCGCGCCAGCGGGTTGCCATCGTGTTGCGCTTCTATGAGGACCTGTCCGAGGCCCAGACCGCCGAGGCGATGAACTGCGCGGTCGGCACCGTGAAGAGTCAGGTCTCGGCCGGGCTCGCCAAGCTCCGTTCGCTGGTCGGCGACGAGTTGTTGCTTCCCCCCGCATCGCAGGAGGTCGTCGCGTCATGACCGAAACCCTCAAGTCCTTTCTGTCGGAGCAGGCGGCCTCGGTGGCCTTCAAGGCCCCCGACCTGGAGGCGATCGCCCGCGACAACCACCGGCGAGTCTGGCGCCGCCGGGCGGCGACCGTCGTTGCCGCTGTGCTCGCCCTGGCGGTGCTCGCCGGTACCGCGGCCGTCTGGACCAACTTGGCCGGCCGCCAGCCGGACACGGTCACCAATCCGGTGCCCAGCGGCGCCGCGTTATGGGCGGGCGGAACGACAATCCACAACGGCGCCGACACCATCGAGGTCGGGCATAAGGTCCGCGCCTTTGTCCCCACCACCGTCGGATTCGTTACCATCGATGATGTCCACAACGTCTACTCGGTGACCAGCGGGCGCGTCACACAGATCGGCCAGGCGATGGCAGTCCCCTCGGACGGCACCGGATACATGCGCCTTTTCTCCGATCCGCAAGGCAGCTTGGCCGGCTGGGTCGGCTCGGACGAATCGGGCGTGGTCTTGCACGTTCACGATCAGGCGACGGGAAAGACCAGCATGTACAAAGTCGGTGGCGGCAAGTTGTTGGCCATCGACGATCGGAGGGTCTATTGGAGCATCGCGACCCGCGGCATCTTCGCGGTCGACTTCGACACCGGCGTCGAACGCCAGCTGGCCAGCGCCGCCGAGTCCGTCGGCGTTCATATATGGAGTGTCCAGAACGGCTTGCTGGCGTTGAGCAAGAACTACCAGGAGCGCGGCAATGCGTCGTCGCTGATTGTCGGCCGGTCGATCGCCGAGGCCCGGGAGTTCACGTTCAGCGACAACGCCGAGGCCAGTGGGCTGCGGCTGTCGCCGACCGGCGCCTGGCTGGCCTACCTGTTGGTTGAGTTCGATGGCCCGCCGGTACAGGACAAGGTGCTCGCATTCCACGCGCATGTCCGTGACACCGCCACCGGCGAGGTGATCCCCCTTAAGTTCCCGCGGGCGGGCTTGGTCATCCCGGTCGGGTGGCTCAGCGATACCTCGTTGCAAGTCTTCGCCTTAGCTGTGTCGCAGGACCAATCATCGGCACGGGCCAACATGTATACGTGCCGGTTGCCTGACGGGTCCTGCACCGTCGCGGCCGCACTCCCGCTGGCCGCCGTAGAAGGCAGCAACCTCGTGCTGCCGACCGGGGAATGGATCGGGCAGTAGCTGTCCCGCCTGGGTGCCCGCCGACACCCAAAGGGAAATCGGCGGGCACCCAGGCGGTCCCTTCTTGACGGGCTTTGATTCGCCGTGAAGACGCCCAATGGTGTCTACAGAGGAGAAGTCACCGCAGACCGGCTATGCGCCGGTAAACGGTCTACAGATGTATTACGAGATCCATGGTTCGGGCGTCGGAACGCCTCTGCTCCTGCTCCATGGCGGGCTGTTTAACATCGATCTTCAGTTCGGCGCGCTCATCCCGGGGTTGGCCGCAACTCGCCAGGTGATCGCCGCCGACTTCCAGGGCCACGGGCGGACCAACGACATCGACCGGCCGCTTACAAGCGCGGACCTAGCCTCTGATGTTGTCGGGCTGCTGCGGCATCTGGGCCTGGAAAGTGTTGACATCTTCGGGTTCAGCGTGGGCGGTGCGGTCGCCTTGCATCTGGCCATCAAGAACCCGCAGCTGGTGGGCAAACTGATCGTGTCGTCCGTTTCCTTCCATCCCGAGGGCGACCGTGCAGCAATAGCGATGCAGTCGTCGAGATGACCGTCAATATGATCGCGGGTACTGCGATGGAGCAGGAATACCGCGCCAAGTCGCCGCATCCCGACCGGCTGCAGGGCCTGCTGGACAAGCTCGTGGCCTACGACAAGGGCTTCCCGGGCTGGTCTGATGCGGACATCGAGGGGATCGCCTCGCCGACGCTCATCACGGTTGGCGATTGCGACGCGGTCAAGCTTGAGCACGCGGTGAAGTTCCTCCGGCTACGTGGCGGTGACGTCAACGGCGACATGGCCGGTGTCCCGTCCTCGCAACTGGCGGTGTTCCCCGCAACCACACACTTTTTCGGGCTCGCCCGGACCGAGCTGGTCCTCGACGTCGTGCTCAAGTTCCTTGACACCACGGCCGGAAAGGCGTGGGCGTCAGATGTCGCGCCGGGTCACCAAGCCTGACTGGTAGGCGATGACGGCGAGTTGGGCGCGATCACGGGCGTGCAGCTTGGTCATGTCCCGGGTTGATGTGGATCTTCGGTCGTTGGGCTGATCACCGTGTGATCTGGGTGTCGTCATTGGACAGTCCGTGCGCCACCGGCGCACGGCCTATCGCTGTCTTAACCACCAACGCGTGGGGCGCATGGAACCCGCGCGTCATAGCCGATCGCCTCGCCGGAATAGACTTGCGTCAGTCAACAGACGGCGGCCCGGCATGCGCCCCAATTCTGCGCCACCTTAGTCGGATGTCTGGGCAGGGCATTACCGCTTTCGTCCGCGACCGTATCGACTGCATCGATCGCTATAGATGTATGGCCTGTCTTGCTACATCGACTTGATGCCCATCTGCCCCATCAGCTCCACCACGTTTGGGTGGGTGTGGAACTCCACGATCTTGCCGTTCTCGGCCTTCGTAAAGTAGGTGGCATGCGCGACGACCTTCTTATTGGTGGCCGGAATCGACTGGTCGCCCATCACCAGCGGCCCTTTGTTCGTGCCGGTGAACTCGATCTCGGCGCCCACAGCGTCCTCGCTGACCACTCGATTGATCGTCTTTACCTTCATATCCGGAAACGCCGTGATCCATGCCTGCATGTACTGTTTCGCGGACTCCTTGGTGTTTAACGGTCCCGATTGAGTGTCATCGCGCCACTCGAAGGTGTCGGCGAACATGTCCGCCCACGTATCCGGATCGTGGTCGTCCCAAGCCTTCATGCCCTTATCGTCGAGCTGTTGCATTTGCTCAATGGCCATCGTGGCCTCCCCCGAAGCAGGATCAATCTGACACCGATCATATCCGCTCGCACCATGAGGCAGTGAGCAAATCAATCATTCTCTACGTGGGTAGGACACTCATCGACCAGTCTTTTCGGCCCGGCGACAATCGAGTGATCGCCATACATTAATTGATAGCGTGATGTTGATGTCGTTGTCTCGGACCTGCTCTCGAACGGAACGCCGTGTGGACAGATTCGCGGGTCGGCGTGATCCTGAGGGGCTTCGCCCTGGTCGAATGATCTCAGGTCGGTGGATTGACGGTCGTCACTCAGACCATGATTGATGGCCGCCGCCGTCACGTTGGGTGAGAATATGAGGTCCATCTTGCCGCGTCTCACCAAGATCCTCAATCGACGTCCTTTACGGACACGTAACAGGTTAGATATGTTCTAACGCACAACAAATTGCCGTGAAACCGGTCGCGCTTGTCGGACAGCGCTTGCTTCGCGATGCCCGGCGGACGGCTGACAATCACCGCCGTGAAGGAGGTCGACAGATGTTTGATCGCCACGGGAACCACAGGAACCACAGACACCACAGTGTGCGTGCCTACCCTGCGTTGTCGCGTTCGGTGTTCGTCGGATTGACCGTGATCTCGCTGCTCGCCACGGGGACGGTGGCGGCGGTGGCGGCGCCCGGTTGCACCTCTGTGGCCGATTGCCTGTCGAAGATGACCCTTGCCGAGAAGGCAGGGCAGATGACGCAGGTGAACCACACCTACGTGATGCGCAACAAGAACGACATCGCCACGTACGGTCTCGGGTCGCTGCTATCCGGCGGCGGCAGCGGGCCTGGAGGCGCCGCCGGTGGTACCGCTACCGCTTGGGCAGACATGTACGACGATTATCAAAGCTATGCTCTGCGTAGCCGGCTGGGAATCCCGTTGCTGTATGGGGTGGACGCGGTGCACGGGCACAGTAACGTCTTGGGCGCAACGATCTTCCCACACAACATCGGTCTCGGGGCCACCCGCGACGTGGTCTTGGCACAGCAGGTGCAACAGGTCACCCGCACGGAAGTGTTGGGTACCGGCATCGACTGGACCTTCGCGCCGTGCGTGTGTGCGCCAAGAGATGACCGCTGGGGACGCACCTATGAGGGGTTCGGCGAAGTCCCCGCCATTGTGGGTCCGTTGGGCAAAGCCTCCGTGCAGGGCTTGCAGGGGGCGAGCCTGACCTCCAGCACCATCGTGGCCACCGCCAAACACTATGTCGGCGACGGTGGCACCGAAGGCGGCGACGATCAGGGCGACACAAGGATCAGCGAGACCGAGCTACGAGCCATCCATCTAGCCCCATACCAGGACGCCATCGCGGGCGGGGTCGGCTCGATCATGATCTCGTACAGCAGTTGGAACGGCGTCAAGATGCACGAGCACGGGTACCTGATCAACAATGTGCTCAAGGGCGAGCTCGGTTTCGATGGCGTGGTGCTCTCCGATTGGGGTGGCGTCAAGCAGATCCCCGGCGCCAGCTACGCCGAGAGGGTTCGCAAAGCGATCAACGCCGGCATCGACATGATCATGGTACCGGACGACTACCAGACCAACATCGCCAGCATCGTGAACGAGGTGAACGCCGGGCGTATCAGCATGGCACGCATCGACGACGCCGTCGCCCGCATCCTCCGCCTGAAATTCTCGCTCGACCTGTTCAACAAGCCGTTCACCGACCGCACTTATACCGCGCTGGTGGGCTCGCAAGCTCATCGCGACGTGGCCCGCCAAGCGGTGCGCCAGTCGTTGGTGCTGCTGAAAAACAACAATGTGCTGCCACTGTCCCTGACCGACAACACAAAGATCGTCGTGGGCGGCAAGACCGCCAACAACCTCGGCTACCAGCTTGGCGGATGGTCGATCACCTGGCAGGGCGGCAGCGGCGACACCACTACTGGCACCACGTTCTGGGAGGCCATCCAGCAGGCCACTACGGGTACCAACATCCAGTTGCAGTACGTCGGCACCCAGACAAAGAGAAACTACTCCGGCGACATCGGCATCTGGGTAGGCGGCGAAACACCATACGCCGAAGGGCAAGGCGACAGCTCCACCCTGGCACTCAGCAGCGCCGACAAGGCACACCTCAGCGACATCTGCGCCAGGACAACGGTGTGTATCGCCATCCTCGTCTCCGGTAGACCGCTGATCATCAACGATGCACTGAGCATGGCGGACGCCTTCGTCGCCGCATGGCTGCCTGGCACAGAGGGCGCGGGCATGACCGACGTCCTTTTCGGACAGCACAACTTCACCGGCAAGCTCCCCGTGACCTGGCCCTCCTCGGTCACCCAAGAACCAATCAACGACAGCGATGGCAAGACACCGCTGTTCTCTCTCGGATACGGTCTGACCTATTAGGACCGACTGTGTGGCATCCGCCAGACTCGGGGATGCCACACAAAAATGGCGTTCACTCCATGCCGTCCGATGAGGGGTCCGGCGACGACGGGTTGATGCGTGAACGTTCTGGATAGCGTGCGGATCCTGTGCGAGTTCAAAACGACGACTGGGCCGCCTTCCGTGCCCTGAACTCGGGACTGCGCCGCCACGGCGAGAGCGTACCGGCCGTGGAACAGACAGTGGCGCTGGCCGTGCTCATCGAGCTGTCTACGGCTCTGGAGGAGTCGCAACGGGTACCGCAGTGGGGCGCCAGGCTTCGGCAACTCAGCCTGACCATGCGGGAGCGTCGTCGGGTCGAGTCCGCCGTTGCCGACCCCACGCTGCTCGATCGGTGGATGCCCGCCATGGCCTGAGGCACCGGCCACCGTGCTTGATCAACAGGTGGGTTCGGCAGGACGAGTCTGTCCACAGTAGACAAGCAGCACGAGGACGAGCACGGGGCTGGCGAACGGCTACCGGATGACTCGATCTTGGTGCGGTTGCGGCCGCGTACTCCGGTCCTCGTATCACAAACGTTCAGATCAACGGTTTTCGATCTGCCTAATTGAGTTTGTTTTGAGCAAGCGCTCTGTCTGCGGGCGTTGACAGCGTTAACGTCGGGGGCTTGGCGGCTGGTACCGGTCAGCGTTCCGGCGGTGGTTGTGCTGGTAAGCGACCGTCGGGGATCAATGGCATTGTTTGCAGCCGCTGGCCGGTCGCGGCGAAGATCGCGTTGGCGATCGCTGGGGCGACCGTGATGATCGGCGCCTCGCCCGCACCGGCGGCGGCCACGTCGGGGCGGTCAACGATCAACACCTCAATCTCGGGTACGTCGGTGAAGCGCGGCACGCGATAGCTGTTCAGGCTGGTGCTGATGATCCGGCCGTGGTCGAAGCGGACCGCCTCGAACAGCGCACCACCCAACCCCATCACGGTCGCGCCGACGACCTGGTTGCGGAGGCCCGAAGGGTCGATGACCGGTCCACAGTCGATCCCGGTGACCAGCCTGGTCACCGTTAGGGTGCCGTCCGGGTCGACCGTGACCTCGGCCGCGGTCGCGACCCGCCCGCCCTTTTCCACCCCGCAGGCGATGCCGAGCCCGGGCCTGACCCCGTCGGTCGGTCCACCGCCGGCGTGGCCGGCAAGGCCCGTAAGGCCTGCGAGGCTGGCGCGCCGGTTGGCCCAGTCCACGTACTGGGCGACCCGGGTCAACACGTCGGCAAGCCGCGGATCGGTCAGGTGGCGTAGCCGCAACTGCACCGGGTCAACGCCGAGCGTGGCGGCCACCTCGTCTAGGTGTGACTCGCGGGCGAAGTTGTTTACCGTGGCGGCCAACGCGCGGTAGGAACCCTGCGACAGCGGTGAGCGGGCTGGCTGGAACCGTTCGCGTACGCTGTCTGTAGCGTATGGGCTGATCAGGCCGGCCCCGCCAGCATTGATGTTGGTGAGTTCCCAGCCGGTCAGGGTGCCATCCCGTGTGGCGCTGGTCCGCACGTCGATGACCGCGGCAGGGCGCAGGTAAGCCCAGGACAGCTCCTCGGCGCGGGACCATGCGAGGCGTACCGGGTGCCCGCTGGCCCGGGCCAGGCGGGCCGCCTGGATGGCCACCTCAGGGCTGTGCTTGCCGCCGAATCCGCCGCCAAAATCGGGTACCACCACACGCACTTGACCCTCGTGCAGCCCGAGCGCGGCGGCCACGGCGGCACGCACCGCGAACGGTCGCTGGGTGCCGACCCACACCGTGGCGTCCGAGTCGCCGACCACCGCCAGGGCGACCCGGGTCTCCAAGGGCACGTGCGCTATATATGCGGCGGTGTACTCGGCCTCCATAACGTAGTCCGCGTTCGCGGCCGCCTTGTCGACATCGCCGATATCGCGTCCCGCCTCTTCACGTTCCGGGTCGATCGCGGCCGGATTATCGCGCAGGTACCGGTACAGATCGGCCTCTGCGGGCTGCGCCGTGTTGCGCCAGACCGGCCGCAGCAGCGCCAGCGCGGCACGCGCCGCCTGCGGTGTGGGCGCGGCGACCGCGACGAAATCCCCGTCGTGCACCAGGGTCACATCCGCAAGCTCACCGATCGCCCCGGCATCAAGACTTTCCAGTACCGCACCGTGCGCCGGTGGTCGCAGGAGCGCACCGTGCCACATCCCGGGCACCGTGATATCGGAAGGGAACCGCTTGGCCCCGGTGACCGCCGCGACGCCTCCCTCGCGCGAGGCGTCCTCGCCCAGCTCGGCAACGCCGGGCGGTGCGGGATCCAGGCGCCCACTGGGATCGACGCGGATCGTGCGCGGCCCCGCCGCGACCAGTTCGGCGTACGGCATCCGGCGGGCGCCGTCACGTTCGCGTACCTCCCCGCCGGTCGCCTGCACGGCATCAGCGGCGATACCCCATGCCGAGGCGGCCGCCTCAGCCAGCGCGACCCGGATCGCCGCAGCGGCCAGGCGCAGCGCCCTTCCCGCGTCGGGCGTCGAGAAGCTGCCAAAGGTACCCAGGTCATAGGGTGTGGTGTCGGTGTCGCCCATTTCCATGCGTACCGCCGACAGAGGTACACCCAGCTCAGCGGCCACTAGCCGGCGCAGCGCGACCCGGTTGCCCTGCCCGGCGTCGACCTTCCCGCAGAACCCGACGACACGTCCCTGATCGTCGATCGTGACGCTCGCGCCGCCCGGGGTCGACAGTCCCCAGCCCAGTGCGGGCTGCGCCGGGTCGTCCAATCGCAGGATCGCAGTCCAGACCGAGGTCGCGGGCACCGGCTCGACGGTGTCAGCGGTGTCAATAGCCCCGCCGATGCCATCGCCCTGACTCTCCGATTTCTCCGATCCTTCCGATGCGGCCACTATCGCCCGCACCACGTTCTGGTATCCGCCGCAGCGGCAAATGTTGCCGGCCATCGCAGCGCGAATCGCCGCGGTGTCCCGGGTCGTGTCGGTGCGCAGCAACGCGACCGCGGACATGACCATGCCCGGAGTGCAGTACCCGCACTGCAGCGCCCGGCACGCCACAAACGCCTCCTGCACCGGGTGCAGCCGCGTACCACCGGCCAGGCCCTCGATCGTCGTGATCGCTGCACCATCCAGCTCGGCGATATCCACACCACAGGCGCGTACCGCAGTATCGCCGCGCAGCACCGTGCACGCGCCGCATTCGCCCTCTCCGCAGCCGTACTTAGCGCCGGTGAGTCCGAGATCCTCACGCAGTACCTCGAGCAGGCTCCGGCCAGATGTCTCGACATCGATGTCTCGGACAACCCCGTTGACGGCAACTCGCACCACAGATGCGACCCTACGCCAGGCACTGGCGTTTCAGGACTGCGGAAGCCCTTCGGTCGCGCATCACGCTCCTCGCTCGGGCACCTGCGCAAGCGGCTCGGTCACGACTGCGCCAGCGGTGGCGAGGCCACCCGCTACCAGTACCGGTGTCCGATGCTCTGGACAATCGTCGAGACCGACCGGCGCCGGGAACTGGACGTCCACCAGCCTGAAGGGGCGACTGCGTAACGCCGTGAACGCCACCCCGCCCGGCACCTCGCGCGCGTGGAAGTCCGGAACCGCCACGTGCCAACGGCCGCACATACCGAAGACGGCCAGGTACCCGAGCAGCGGGTCGTGCGCCACCGCGCCGACCCGCGCCGTCACCGGCAGCCCGCGACGCGGATCGTGACGGTCGGCGGGCCGTACCTTCGACGCCAGCCCCAGCCGTCGCAGCGCACGCAGCCCGTAGTCAGCGTCGGGCGCCGCCACCGCCTGCCCGGAAAGCCGCAGCGGCACCAGGTCTTCCCGCCGCCGCTCTGCTACCTCGATGTTGGTCGGCG
>Ga0075418_10001156_pt1 | contig 29669 bp, 24 predicted proteins | sample SoiMetdeltSBSDD2_FD_81776 | JGI IMG/M metagenome (GOLD analysis project Ga0075418, IMG submission 81776) | Bulk soil microbial communities from a Populus tree surrounding site in Tennessee, USA - Soil MetaG P. deltoides SBSDD2 | ecosystem: Environmental > Terrestrial > Soil > Tree plantation... | reverse complement strand
TACTCGACTATCTCGATCAACATCTGAGCGTGGAGAAGGGAAAGCTGGGCGCGGGCGGGTTCTGCATAGGCGGGCATCTGGCGTTTCGAGCCGCGCTTCAGCGAGACGTGCTCTCAACGGTTTGTTTTTACGGAACCGGGATTCATAACGGCAAGCTTGGCAAGGACGAAGACGCCGGATCGCTTGAACGGGCCTCGGAGATTCGAGGGGGGCTGCTTTTGGTTTTTGGCACGCTCGACCCGCACGTACCCGAAGAGGGTCGCGCCAAAATCAAAGCCGGGCTCGATCGCGCGGGTACAAACTACTCCATAAGCCTCTACCCCGCTGAACACGCCTTCATGCGCGACGAAGGTCCGCGATACGATCCGGAGGTCACTGATCAAGCGTGGATCGAGATGATTCAGTTCTTCAGACGCGTACTTTGAATTCACTTCAATTCCATTGGCGATCTGTTGTATCGCCGGCGTCGCGCGCTCTAAACTGACGCTTTAAGCTCCATGGCAACTCAGGAACAAGACACCCGTGTATGCGGCCAATGCGGCGTAGCCGTGACGCCCGATCTCCGCTACTGTCTGAGTTGCTATTCACCGTTAGCCGCGAGCGCATCCCGGGCTCACGTAGAGCTGGCGAGCAAGACAGCAACAACCCACCGCCCGGATCCGACGCGGGTTTTCTCGCCGGAGAAACACGCGGCGATAGTACGCCGTTCGCGCAACCGTAAAAGAATTATCATCGTTTCTGCGATCTCTCTGGTGGTGATCGTTGGCGGCCTGATTACGTGGAACATTGTCAACCGCAACCGGCTGGCGGCTAAGAGGCTGATGGCCCGCGAAGAAGCAGCCCGGCGGGAGCTCAATGCACTTGCAGACGCGTTGAATCGCTTCAGGGCCGATGTAGAACGGTATCCGACAAACGAAGAAGGACTCAGGTGCCTGACGCGCAAGCCTGCGGCATTTATGGTTGAGGGTGATCGTTCGAGCCCCTGGTACGGACCATACATCGAGAACCTTCCAGAAGTGGATCCCTGGGGAAACGATTACGTGTATCGCACTGAGGACGGAGGTCGCAGCTTCGAGTTGTTCTCCCCTGGCCCTGGCGGTGAAGAGAGCTCAGACAGCCGCTTTCGAGTTGTGTCGCAGCCCACAGTTGGTCGCTGAGAGGCACTCGCTCAATCAACTCGGCCCACAGCCCTTTTGTTTGCTTGTTCGGGGGCCTTGCTTGATTCGATCTGAAAGCCCGCTCGTCGACTCTTGTAGCGACCCGCCAGGTCGTTGAGTCGTATCCTGATCAGATCGGCAAACATGTTTATCGAGTCGCGGACATAGTTAAATTTGTTTTGTAACTCGCCGCCTTCGCAATGATCCCAAACTACCGGCACCTCCAGAAGGCGATTGCCCTGTTTCTTTGCGATGTACAGCACCTCAGGGTCAAACCCGAACCTCTCAATTCGCTGTAACGGAAACACTGGAAGCGCGGCCTCGCGGCGGAAAGCTTTAAATCCGCACTGGGTGTCCTTGAACTTCAAGCCGGTAATCGTTCGCATACAAAGATTGAATACGGTGCCGCCCAGTTCGCGCATTCTGGGCTGATGTACGCCGATCAGCTCAGGATTCAGTGCGCGCGAGCCAAAGGTTACGTCAGCGCGGCCCTCGGCGATGGGATCGACCAGCTTGGGCGCTTCGGTGATTGGGGAAGATAAATCGGCGTCGGTGAATAACAGTATTTCGCCAGTGGCATCGGTGAGCCCACGTTTGACGCTGTAGCCTTTGCCACGGTTTGGGTTGTTTACCAAAACGCGAAGCTGGTGCCCGTGGTCGTGATACTGCCCAGTTCTCTCCGCCACTCGCAGTGCGGTTTCGTCGGTTGAGCCGTCGTCCACGACGATCACTTCTGCGTGGTAGTTCTGCGTTTTGAGAAAGCGGAGGATCTCATCCAGGGTGCGTCCAATTCGGTTCTGTTCGTTGTACGCGGGTATTACGATTGATAGCGACCAAGCCATATTTCGAGTTCTGAATATAGCATATTGAGGTTGAGCTAGTCAGTGAGTCTGCACCGGGTGCGCGTCAGGTTTTCGCGCATACCCACCGACCTGTGTCGGTGGAGCGCACCAGGTCGGTGGAGACTACGCCGTCAACGCTCGATCGCAAAGACCGAAGTGCGTTGAGCTGTCTGCTTGGCTTTTGAGTCTGTAATGGAAATCCGTAATTCGTAGATGCCCGGCTGCAAGTCCAGACTCAGCTGGCCGCCAATCTCTATTCCTTTTTTGTCTCGCCCGATTATTCGCGAGGGGACAGGCTGCCATTCAGTCTGGTGGATTACTTTGCCCGATTCCGTAATCTCCCACTGCATCTTTAGATCTGAGCCTTCACGGCCGTTATATATCATCAGGTAATACAGGATGGGGCTCCCGGGTTTGTAATTCGCGACCCCAAGCACTACAGGAGTCTGCTCGCCAGCCTTCACGGAAGGTGTTGCCGATTCTGCTGAATCCTTTGTCAGCAGTATGCTGCTCAACGTCAGCTGGCCCGCGCTGAGATTCGGCACCTCGAGCCAGGTCGCTGCGGTCCCAACCCGGTCCGTGCCCGCTTCTCTCAATCCGATCCGAATGTTGTAGAGTCCCGGCTTCACCGATATGCGCTTCGAATAATGAAAGCCGGTGCGTTTTGCCGCTTCGACTTCCGCAACCGACAGAGAACCTCGTATCGTCTCGGTGAGCGAGTGGACCGGCTTTCCCGTGCGGTCGTAGACCACCGCCGCCAGCTCAAGCTCCAGAAGGAAGCGTCCATTCTGTTCACGGTAGTCGAGCGTGGTCCCGTCAATCAGCGCCTGCAGCGATACTTGTTCGCTGTCGGTCGCAGCCTCCAGATAATCAGCCGAAGCGCTGACGCCGAGGTCGCCAACGGGGAGAGGCTTCGCTATTGCGTTCATCAACCGCCGCTGCGGTGACTGCCCTACCTCTTTCTCTTCTGCTTTTTTCAAATCTGAGGAGAAGTAGCCTTTTTGCCCTCTGACGTTATATTCCGGATGAGACTTGACCCGCACTGTGATCCGGCGAAACTCTTTCGTGCCTCTGTCGTCGGGCGGGTAGTACGCCAGCGAGTAGTACGTCCGATTGAGATCAACGGCTTTCTGTACTGCTCCGTTCAGATCATTTGTGTTGAAGAAGGCTTTGCCCCCGGTGTCCTGCGCCAGGGCGTTTATTCCGTCCTGCAGGTCTTTGGCGGAGGCAGACATATAACTGGACAGGCGACCGATCATTGCTGAACCGCCGGTTATGCTGCGGCGCGATGCATCGAATTCTGCCGGGACCTCAAGGCCTTTAACGTCGATCGAATAGATAATGACTCCCGAACGGACCGCCTTGCTGATCACCGACTGAACATTCCCCGAGTCGTGTGCACCGTTGAAGTCTCGCATGCTAAACCCGTCTGACAGCAATATGAGCAATCGCTGGCCCGGCGCCGTGAAGACGCGTTCGGCTACCGCGGAGAGGACACTCAGCGTGGATTGTCGCTTGTAGGTCGCTATTTCCAGCACTTCGCTTGCCTTTCCTCTGACCATATCTCGAGCAAAGATCAGGTCAATCCTTAACTCCGTAGACAATATCTGAGCGGCGAGGTCAAACGCTGCCCGGTCTCCCAGCTTCACCATACCAGCGAGATAGGGTGTAAAGTTGCTCTGTGGGGAAGCGTCGAAAGCATTGATTCGCTCTATCAGCCGGTGAAGCGCGAGCCGATTCCGAGCGGCGTTTTGAAAGACGCCAAACACACCGTTGCTCGCGGCTATCACGATCGTATCCTGATCGGTCAGCTGTTGATCGACGAATTGTTTTGCCGCGAGCCTGGATCGGATCAAGCTGGGTCCCGAAAGGTGAAGCGTATCAAGGAAGAGCACTATTGAGCGGGACGGCGTTGAGCTGGTGGCCGAGCCGGTCGTCGTTGTTTCCGGAGCGATCGGATTCGTAGTCTTCGCGGCGGGATTTGCTGGATGCACGATGCGCTCGAGGGAAAAGAAGCTGACTTCCTGCGGCCGTCCCTGCTCCAGGAGTTCGAAGTCATCCTTGTTCAGATCTTCGACGACTCGGCCTTGCTTATCGGTTACTACGACGTGCACCTGAATCAGCTCGGTCCTCAAACGCACGGCTTCACTTTGATCGGCCGGTTTAGTCTGGCTTTGAGCGGGTTTATCAGGAGTTATGGCCGGGATGTTCGTTGCGAGAAGAATTGCAAGTAGCACACCGATATGCCTATCAACCATAAACTTTCCTTAGCCTCCGACAGTCGACTTTGGAGTGCTGGAGTTCCGGGCGAGCGTGGCAGTATTCTGGCACAACCTGTCTGGCGCTGATATTGTTAACCGTCGCCCCGGTTCTTTCAAATCAAAATTGAAGGGTAGCAATGACCATTAGATTGAACGTCAATATAGATCACATCGCGACGATCAGACAGGCGCGCCGAACTTGGGAACCGAGCATTACCGCCGCGGCTGTGTTGGCGGATCTTGCAGGCGCGAGTGGGATCACGATTCACCTACGCGGAGATCGTCGCCATATCCAGGATGAGGATGTGCGGGTCTTGCGAGCGGTCGTCAAGACGCACTTAAATCTCGAGATGGCCGCCACTGAAGAGATGGTAAGAATCGCTTGCGAGATTCGACCTAATACGGCGACCCTGGTGCCCGAGCGACCCGATGAGGTCACCACCGAAGGAGGGCTGGACGTCGCCTTTCGAGAACAGAGCATTAAGGAAGCGGTGCGGGATTTGTCGGAGGCCGGCGTACTCGTCAGCATATTTGTTGATCCCGATCTTCCCCAGATTGAAGCGTCTCACCGGGTGGGCGCCCACCAGATTGAGATTTGTACCGCGCGCTATGCCGAGCTCAGCGATCCGGCGCGGGCCGTCGAAACAGGCCAGATAGAAGCTGAGCTGGCGCGCATTTCCGAGTGTGCGAGCCGAGCCGGCGAATTTGGACTGAAGGTTGCCGCGGGTCACGGACTGACATACCGAAACGTTGCGGCCATAGCAGAGATCTATCCGATCGAAGAACTGAACATTGGACACAACATCGTCGCCAGAGCGGCGCTGTTGGGAATGGAGCGCGCAGTCCGAGATATGATTGCGGCGATAGGCGGGCGACCCTGACAAAAATAGCCGCGTGACTTGCGAGCCACGCGGCGTACCGTGATGAAAACTCAGTAAGGAAAGTAGCCCGCATCGAGTGCTGAGATTGAAACTCTCGTGGCACTCGCTCTCTGCCAAGAAATTCTCAAGTAACCCAAACCCTTGTTCGATCTTCCCAACACCTGAGAATCTGTCTCGACAAATGCGGCGGGCGCGATGTTCGTTTGAGCAACCATCGGACCAAAGCTAACTACCGGGAAAACTGATGCTTCTGAGGCAAACGGGGAATTAGTCACCAGACCAAGATTACCCGGCTGCGTGTTTTGTCCACGGCACCGTGACAGAAAGCAGAAGGCAGAAAGCAGAAGGCAGAAAGCAGAAGGGCAGAAGAGAAGCTGATGCGATCGGCTTCGCCATCGGGCGTTGCGCGGAAGGCTCGAAACACCTATTTCTTCATCTGCCTCGGTTGGTAGCTTGTGAGATTTCGGGACTTGTCCGCGTGGCGTTCGATCGCCAGCTGGATCAGCCGGTCGATCAAATCCGAGTAAGGGATTCCGCTCGCCTCCCACAACTTCGGATACATGCTGATCGACGTGAAGCCCGGCATCGTGTTTATCTCGTTTATGATGACCCGGTTCGTTCCCCGCTCGACAAAGAAATCCACGCGGGCAAGACCTGAACCGTCGATTGCCTGGAAAGCTCGAATCGCATCACGCTGAATGCGGCTGATGATCTTCTTTGGCAGCTTTGCTGGAACCTCGGTTCGCGATGTCGTATCGATGTATTTGTCTTCGTAGTCGTAGAACTCGTGCCCGGTAATAATCTCACCCGGAAGGCTCGCGATCGGATTCTCGTTTCCGAGAATGCTAACCTCTATCTCGCGCCCGTTGACCGCGCGCTCTACAACCACCTTACGATCGTATCGTGCGGCGTCGTCGATTGCATCGCACAACTCAAGCTTGTTGGCCGCTTTTGAGATGCCGACCGATGAGCCTAGATTCGCGGGCTTGACGAATACGGGGAAACCGAGCAAACGGCTGACGCGTTTGATCACCGCGTCGCGATTCTTCTCCCATTCGGAGCGCGGGAACCAATCGTAATCGATGAGTTCCAGCCCGGCACGTTCGAACAACTGCTTCATCGCAATTTTGTCCATGCCGGTCGCGGAAGCGAGGACACCGCACCCTACATACGGCACGCCGGCCATCTCAAACAGACCTTGAATCGTTCCGTCTTCTCCGTAGGTGCCGTGCAACACCGGGAAGATCGCGTCAAGCGGCTCACTGGGCACAACGTGTTCGCGCTCATCGAGACGCGTAAGCCCATGTCGCGTTGGGTCGCCGATGATCGCGACCTGTCGATGGCTGTTTGAAGCCATCACCGCCGCCGGCAGCAGCGCCGCTGCATCCCCAGACGTCAACCAGCGCCCTTCTGTGGTGATGGCAATCGGCACTACGTCGTATCTGGTCTTGTCTATTGCGTTTATTACGGATTCCGCAGACCGCAACGACACCTCGTGTTCGCCGGAACGCCCTCCGAAAATCACACCAACCCTAAGTTTCCGCTTCAATTTGCTGGCTCCAGTTGTCCGACAAACTTCAGTTTGTCGTTGCGTTGTGTTAGTCGACAAACTTAAAGTTTGCCGGACAGAATTTGGTTAACCCGTTCCCACTCACGTATCCGAGTCCGAGCCTTTGCGATTCCGCGCCAAGCCAACACAAGATGAACAAGACAGAATCCCAGTGGCAATAATACAAAGGGGCTTAGCAGAAGGATGAGAAACCTCTGCAGCGATTTCGACCAGATCGGAATCGCTACGATAAGACACATTGCGATCAATGGGATAAAGATTTTCGCCTGATCGTTGAGCTTTGAGATCCGGTCCTCAAGTTCGACAACGAGTTTGCGATGCTCGAGCGACTGTGCGGTGCGAGGATCGGAATCCAGATCGTTTAAGTATGTCTGCTCTGGCATCTGTTTTGGACAACCGCGTCTAAAGGATCTTCTTTCCCAGCGCCGATAGTATCAACTCAACCGCCAGTTGCGCCGTCTGATTGGCCTTATCGAATACCGGGTTCACCTCGGTGAGCTCAACTGAAAGAACTCGTCCGGATTCGGCGATCTTCTCCATCGCCAAGTGAGCCTCCCGATATGTTGCTCCACCGCGTTCAGGTGTTCCGACCCCCGGCGCATAGAACGGATCGAGAAAATCCATGTCCATAGTCACGTGAAGCCCGGCAGTGTTCACACCGGCGATCTCAACCGCCTCGAGAATCACGTCTGACATCCCGCGCTCATCGAGCTCGCTCATCGTGAACACCCGGATACCCAGCGATTTCAACAGAGCGCGCTCGCCGGGGTCGATGCTTCGAGCGCCGATGATCGCGGTATCCTCTGGAAGCACCTTTGGCGCAAAACCCGCGACGTGGGTGAGCTCCCGAGCGCCGCGACCCAGTAGCACAGCGAGCGGCATACCGTGAATATTCCCTGAGGGTGATGTCTCAGGTGTGTTTGAATCCGCGTGGGCGTCCAGCCAAATGATCCCGACTCTCTGGTTGCGCTTGCGATAGAACGACGCCAGACCGGCGACACTTCCTATAGCTATCGAGTGATCTCCGCCGAGAACGACCGGCAGGGCGCCGTCTTCTAACGCCGCTTCGGTCATTGCCGCCAGCTCCTCGGTTGCGGCTGCGATCTGCGAAAGGTACCTGGCGCGCGGGTTCATTTCTTCGACGGCTTCGGGTGGGTGTACGTGGACATTGCCCGCGTCGGTCACCTCGTAACCCAGAAACGCAATGGCCTGGTTAAGCCCGGCTATTCGGATCGCCGAAGGACCCATGTCGACGCCGCGCCGGCCGGCGCCCAGATCCATTGGCACTCCAATTATCTTGGCCTTCTTTTTCATTATTTTGTCGTCGCACTCTAACCGAGCGAAAGAATTCATTTACAACGTGGTTCACGGCACCGCTTAACCAGGGTGCTTTCGCAGGGATATTCTCCCATTCCACCCTGGTAGTCGCAAGAAAGACGATTTGATAGGAGGATTGTGAAAAAAAGAGGCTGCTTAGAGCAGCCTCCATTCGATGAGATGATGAGTGGGTTGTCTGTCGTTAGTCTGCGTTGACTGTATCTATCGTAGCGAACCCATTGCCCTCGGCGCGGCCTGCCACCTTTATTGACGCCAGGATTTTTGGGACATACTCGCAGGTTTCTTTCGGTAGTAGTTGTTTGGCCGAAAGCTCCCAGAAATTCGCGTTGCCGTTTTTTACAATCGCGCCCATTACCCGGGATTCACCTGAGTTGTACGCGGCCATTGCAAGGCTCCAGTCGCCAAAAATCGTGTAGAGGTCGCGAAGGTACGCTGCAGCCACGCGGGTTTGCTTCAACGGATCCGAGCGCTCGTCGTTTCCGCTCTCAACGCGAAGTCCGTACTCGGTCGCAGTTCCAGGTATGAACTGCCAGAGTCCGCCGGCGGCGGCTGGTGAGACTGCCCGGGGGTTCCAAACACTCTCCACAAAGGCGAGCCAGACCAGGTCTTCGGGAACGCCGGCCTTGCGAAACTCGGCGCGCGCCATTTCGAGATATGAGTTGCTTCGTAAGATCCCGATCCTTAGAGTGCTTCGGCCGATCGGAGACTCGGTATAGTAATCTATCCAGCGGTCAATCGCTGCGTTTGTGTCAAATGCGACATCGCCTACAGTGAGTGACCCGGCGGTCTCTTCACGAGAGCTGAAATCGGTTTCCTGGGAACCGAGGGCTCGGGCGGCGGGTTGGGCCAACGACGCCGCTTGGGCCACTCCGACTAAGCCTTGAGATGAAACCTGCGAACGGACTGCGGAGGACCGACTGGGCGGGCGAACTGTTATCGCCACTCCCACCCCGTCGTTCTGTTCGGCTTCGTCGCCATGACCCTTTACGCGTCTGGTGACGCGTTCATAGTAGTCGGCGAGTCGCTCATTTTCCGGGGCGGCCTGCTTGAGCATGCTTACCGCGTTTCTAAAGGCGCCGCGCTGACGACTTAGTCCAAGACGGACTGTCGGCGCGCTCTCGACCTGTTCTAATACAGGAGGAAGCTCATGAGCTGTGTCGTGGGTTGCGATTGCGATTGCCACTGTTGCGGCGAGGCTCGTAAGGACTTTTTTAACAACAAGTTTCGTTCTGTTAGGGCTGTTCGGGCTTGGGGCACAAAACTGGCTTAGTTTCACTGGTACTCCTTCGCGCTGGCCACAGTCGCGCGTTAATTTATGTTTTTTTTGAGTTGGGACTACAGGACTACTTTAGGTGAACTGCTTCTGAGAGGTCGTTCTACCCGTGAGTCAACTACCCATACTCCAAACTTCTTTGTTTTGATACTGTCAATACTACCAGTGTGAGATGCCATTAGATAGACCTGCGAACCGTTGCAACCAAATTGCAAGAAGTGAGGAATTGCCACGCCGATGCTTAAGGCAAGAGTATTTTCAGAACCGCAACGGCTTGATCAGCGTTAGCCACGAACGTGAGATGACCCAGGTCACTATCAGAGACTACGAGATGCTGACGGAGACAATTTATTGACGGGGGCCAGCATTCGCCAAGCAATATTAACGGCCGTTTTGGAAGCACGTTCATCACCAGCTTGTTCCATACAAGCGAGATTTCGGTGACGGTTCCCATGCCTCCACGCAGTGCGATATATCCGGCCGACTCGCGAATCAATATCTGGAGACGCGCATAGAAATCAGCGCTGGGCTCTATCTTCCTAAGATAAGGATTGGGAGCAGATTTGAATTGCTCCATGGTGACGCCGATCACGTTGCCGCCTGCTTCGTGGGCGCCACGGCTGATCGCTTCCATTATGCCGGCATAGCCGCCTGAACACACATCGAAGCCGGCTTCTACTAACAAACGGCCGAGCTTGAGCGCCTCTTGATACTCGGCGGAGTCCGGTCCACACCGCGAGCCTCCGAAGACCGTGATTCGATTTGACCTCGTGTTTGGATCTTCCATCCGGCTTAACTCTTTCCGCGGGTGTCTATTTTACGGCTTCAATCTGTAGAGCATCCTCGGAAAAGGAATCGTCTCTCGAATGTGTTCGATGCCGCACAGCCACGACGTGCAGCGCTCGATGCCCATGCCAAACCCGCCGTGTGGAAACGTTCCGTATTTTCGCAGGTCGAGATACCAGTCGAACGCCTCTTCCGGCAATCCGTGTGTTTGAATCTGTTTCAACAAGTATTCAAGGTTGTCCGCCCGTTGGCCGCCACCGATCACTTCGCCATAGCCCTCGGAAGCAAGCACATCAACGCACAGCGCGAGATCGGGCCTATTCGGGTCCGACTTCATGTAAAATGCCTTCACCGCCGCCGGGTAACGATGGACCATTACCGGGCGATCAAACTGGTTCGATAGATAAGTTTCATCGGGCGCCCCAAAGTCGCCGCCCCATTCGAATCGTTCCTGAAGTTCGCCTTTCGCGTGTGCCTCCTGAAGCATCTTTACCGCATCGTCATAAGGCAGCCTCGGAAACGGCGGCGCGATCTTCTCCAGCTTTGAAATGTCGCGTTCGAGCTCTGTCAGTTCCTTGCGGCGATTTTCGAGCACTCGCTGCACGATGAATGTTATGAACTCCTCGGCGAGATTCATGATGTCATCGAGCTCGGCATAGGCAACTTCCGGCTCAACCATCCAGAATTCTGTCAGATGCCGGCGGGTCTTTGACTTCTCTGCGCGAAACGTCGGACCGAAGCAATACACCTTACCGAACGCCGCAGCCGTCGCTTCGTTGTAGAGCTGACCCGATTGCGTGAGATAAGCTTTGTTGTCGTCGAAGTAATCAACTTCGAACAAGGTCGTCGTGCCTTCGCACGCCGCAGGTGTAAAAATTGGCGTATCCATCAGCAGAAATCCGTTCGAGTCGAAGAAATCGCGAACGGCGCGGATCACCTCTGCTCGAATCGAGAGAATCGCGTGTTGCCGTTTGGATCTTAGCCACAGATGCCGGTTGTCCATCAGAAACTCGACACCGTGTTCTTTGGGAGTGATCGGATAATCGTGAGCGACCTGGACGACTTCGACGCCGGTAACGTCCATTTCGTAACCACCCGGCGCCCGCTCGTCGGCACGAACGGAGCCGGTAACGATTATTGAGGATTCCTGGGTGAGCTTCTCAAAATCGCTCCACACTTGCTCCGGGACATTCTTCTTGAAAACTACGCCCTGGATGATTCCTGACCCGTCCCGGATTTGCGGAAACATGAGTTTGCCGCTCGAGCGCATGTTGTAGAGCCAGCCTTTGAGAGTGATCTCTTCGCCGACGTGCTTCGATACGTCACGGATATAGATTTGATTCATCATTCACCTTGGTCGATTAGATTCGAGACTTCAGTCGAATGACAATCCTACTACAGCGGATTCTGGGTTTGAAGTTGGTGTTTTGCTGATATTGCCATCCAGTCACGAGCGCAGTTTAGTTTTCGTCTCCCGCGGATCAGGATTAACGAGTGAGATCAATCTCAGTCACGGTGTTTTCAATCCGTACACCTGATATTGAAATCAGTCCACGCGGCTGAGCCTGGTCTGCATAGCGGCGGCTCTGGGAGCGCACTTATGCACAAATCTGCGTGGCATCGCTGTTGCAGCCACAATGGAAGGTATGAGTTTTAGGTAAGGAGAATAATAATGGCAGACAGGGTAATAGAGGAGCACGTTGTTCACACTGATGGCGGCGGCGGCGGTGCATTGACGGTGCTTGCGGTTGTGCTGTTTTTGCTCGTTCTGTTAGCCGTGCTTTATTTCTCGGGTGTCTTTCGAAGCGGCACTTCGAAGCACGAAATCGATGTCAATATAAACAAGCCCGGCGTAGTTCTTCAACTCCGCTAGAGTTGTTCCGGGGTTTCGGAACATCAATATTAATGTCGGGTAGAGGTCGGAAAACTGTGGATGGCTAGCATCAACCGATGCTAGCCGCCTCGGTGTTGCTTCATCCGGTCCAGAAACTCCTGATTGTCACGTGTGTCGTTGAGACCTTTGAGCAGCATCTCCATTGCCTCGATGGGCTTCTTTCCCGCAAGCGCACGTCGCAACAGGTTGACTTGCGGCATAGCTTGAGCATCGAACAGCTTTTCCTCTTTGCGGGTGCCCGACTTTGAAATGTCGATCGCCGGCCAGATTCTCCGCTCGGCGAGTCTGCGATCCAAAACAATTTCGAGATTTCCTGTTCCTTTGAACTCCTGAAAAATCACTTCGTCCATTTGGCTGCCGGTGTCGATCAGAGCGGTCCCGATGATCGTAAGCGAACCGCCCTCTTCGGCCTTGCGGGCCGCGCCAAAAAACTTGCGGGGGAATTCGAGAGCCCGCGTGTCTACACCTCCGCTCATCGTTCGCCCGCGCCGACTAGTCTCGCGGTTCGACGCACGCGCCAGCCGGGTGATCGAATCAAGCAGCATCACTACGTCCTGACCGCATTCGACCATGCGCTTCACACGTTCGTGCACCAGGTGTGTAATCATCAGATGATAATCGGCGTTTTGATCCGCGGATGAGGCGATCACTTCGCCACGTACCCGGCGCTTTAAGTGGGTAACTTCCTCGGGGCGTTCATCGACCAACAGCACAACCAGATAAGTCTCAGGATGATTGTCGGCGACGGCTTCCGCGATCTCCTCGATTAGCGTGGTCTTTCCGGTTTTTGGAGGCGCGACTATCAAACCACGTTGTCCCTTACCTATCGGCGCGATCAGATCCAGCACGCGCATTGAAATATTAGGATTACCCGCCGACAATTCCAGCCGTTCCGTGGGATCGACGCTGGTCAATTTAGTGAACTCCGGCATCCGCGAATACTGATCCGGATCTGTTCCGTTGATCTGCTCGATGCTGGTGAGTTGGTCTGACTGAACTCGTCCTCGCCCACCTCTCCCGTTCTCGCCAGGAGCCGCTGTTCCTGTGAGATGCACACCCTCCCTGAGCCTGAAGTGTTGAATCAAGTTTCGCGGGACAAAAACATCCTTTGGCGATGGCAGATAGTTGGATCCTGCGTGCCTAAGAAAGCCAAAGCCTTTCTCATTGATTTGCAGAACTCCGGAAGCCGGTTGTTCGGTTTGCATTAATAACTCCAATCAGAATCTATCACATCAGAAGCAAGAACACTCTCGGACAGTCTTAAGGAAGATCGAGATATACTTCGGCGCGAGACAGCATAACCTCTCTGCCAAATTCCGAGAGGCTGACTGTTGGATACTGCCCTCGGCCTACCGCAATGCACCCGGCTTGAATGAGCCCCTTAACATAGGCGGTTATGTCGTCCTGAGTCATCTCTTTTAGCAGCCCGTAAGTAGAGAGCCTCTCGAGATGATTGTCCATCACCTGCTTTGAACTCGAACCGCGAAGCACCGCCGCAACTGTCCCCTTGCCAAACCTGCCGTTCAGTCTGGCCACGCAGCTCAAAATCTTTTTCACGACAATCGCTTCGGCTGCGGTGAGAATTCGTCCGCCTGGTCCCTCCGGTTCAATATTGCTCGCCGCCGCGTTCATTGAGCGCTCAAGTTCGGCGCGCTTTCGCAAATCGGCTCGAAGCTCGGCGCCTATTGGCGCATTGTCGATGATCATTTCTTCTATCGCGGTAGCGGCTGGGAGCGTCGTTGAGCGCGGCGCCGATCCAATGCTCAACGTGCCCGCTCGGGCACGAGCATTTTTTGAAGGCGAAGACTCTACATAACTCGACGGGTGAGGCGCGCAAACAGAACAGCTCTGACACCGCTCGACCTTTTTTCGATCGCCAAAGTAGTTCAGGATGAACCGGCGAAGACAGGCTTTGGCGTAGCAATAGTCGATCATTTTGCGAAGCTTCCATTGCTCCGCCGCTGCCCGCGCCGCCAGTTCCTTTGTGTCGATGCGCAGGGTCTGCGCCGGAGGGTCATCCAGTAGTTTGATGCCACGTCCCTGGTACGCATTGCGATAAGAGATCACGCCCCGCGCCGAGAGCCCACGAAGCGCGCGGCGAATCTGCCCATCCTCCAGATCGAGCGCTCTTCGCATCGTGTTCAGATCGATCTCGGTTTGATCGCGATCATTGATGTCCAAATTAAAGATCAGTTCTCGCAGGACCGAGCCCTCGGTTGAATCACCATCGACTTGTTCCAACGCAAAGTCCACACGAGCCGTCAACCGGGCTATGATGTTCTTGTCGGTTGGCCGGCCTCGCTCGATGTGACCGGCCTTTTCGAGCACCACCAGCGCCGTATAGACGGACATTTCATTCTTCTCGCCCAGCCGCTGAGCCAGCTCGCGCGCGGACATCTCGATCTTCTCGCGACCGAACGAAGCGATCTCGTTATAGACCCGACGGATCAGCTCCGGCGGGGGATGGTTGCCGTCGATAAAGAACTGCTGGGTGCGTGTGTCGGCGTAATTGAACAGCAGCAGACAGTCAGCGGGACGGCCGTCCCGCCCGGCGCGGCCCACCTCTTGATAGTATGCTTCGATAGAACCGGGCAGGTGATAATGAACGACGAATCGAATGTCTCGTTTGTCGATTCCCATCCCAAACGCGTTTGTTGCGACGATGGCCTGAACGCGGCCACTCATGAAACTGTCCTGTGCGCGAGTTCGCTCATGCTCTCCCATACCGCCGTGGTAGGGTTCAACGCTAAGCCCGGCCATCTTGAGCTTAGCGGCAATCTGCTCGACGCTTTTGCGAGTCGCGGCATAAATTATTCCCGCGCCGCCTGACTTTTTAATTATTTGCTTGAGCGTGTCCAGTTTCTCTTTCTCAGTCGAGACGTGAACGACTCGTAGTGCGAGGTTTGGCCGGTCAAAGCCCGCTACCAGATATCGAGGGTCAGTCAACCCGAGCTGTTCGCTTATGTCCGCTCGGACTCTTTGAGTAGCGGTCGCGGTGAGTGCGATTATCTGGGGATGCCCGAGGCGTTCTATCGCTTCTTTAAGCCTCAGATAATCCGGCCGGAAATCGTGACCCCAATGGGATATGCAGTGGGCTTCATCGACGGCGAACAACGTCACCTTGACCGTAGCGATCGTGTCCATAAAAACCTGGCTGCGAAACCGCTCGGGCGCCACATAGACAAGTTTGTAAAGGCCTCTCCGTATCTCGCTCAACCGCTTGTTTGTTTCCGCATAACCAAGCGAGCTATTGATGAAAGTAGTGGGGATTTCGCGCGCTGCCAGGGCATCGACCTGGTCTTTCATCAGCGCGATTAGCGGCGAAACGACGAGCGTCACACCGCCGAGAATCAGCCCCGGCAATTGATAGCAGAGTGACTTACCACCGCCAGTGGGCATCACCACTACCGCGTTTTGAGCGGCCAGCACAGATGCGATGACGTCGTCCTGCCCTTCAAGGAAGTCAGTGAAGCCAAAATACTTTTGAAGAGCCTCGCGGGCTCGAGTGTCGCTGCTCACTTGTCGGAGTCCCTCTGCAACAGGACGTAGCGCGGTGATCGGAGCGGCCGAGTGCTAACCATAACACGCGGGCGGCGGGCGCCTCAAACAATCCGAGCGCCGAGGAGCCGCGATGGGTCAAGACTAAGCAACGTTGCATTGTAATCTAGCTCAAGTATAATCCCGACATTGGAGCACGAGACATACCGAACAGGAGGAAGCAATGGCACAGCAAGAGTTGGATAAAGCGGCAGTGGTTGCGTTGCTAAACAAGATTCTAGAAGACGAGTTGGCTGGTGTGGTTCGATACACGCACTATTCTCTTATGGTTTTTGGCCACAGCCGGATTCCCATTATCTCGTGGCTTCGAGACCAGGCGACGACCGGCCTCGCCCACGCGCATGCTGCAGGTGAACTTGTAACACATTTCGGCGAGCATCCTTCACTCAAAGTCGGAACATTGTTGGAAACGCACAAACACGAAATTGGCGACATCCTGCGCGAGTCGCTCGAGGTTGAGAAGGCGGCGACCGAAATGTACAAGGAACTCCTGGAGCTGGTTCGTGATCGTTCGGTTCTGCTCGAGGAATACGCTCGCAAAATGATCGCCGAAGAAGAACTGCACTGCGGTGAAGTCAACAAAATGCTTCGCAGGCCCGGCGAAGTAGGAGCTTTTTCGGCGTCTTGAGTGAAAGGCCGAGAGTGAGTTGAGGTCGCCCGCGACTCTTCAGGCTGTATCGTTGCGTCCACGCCGCGTTGTGTCGATGAAGGCCCGTGGCTCATTATTATTCGATCTGACTATTACTCTTGACGTGTTCATCACCCCCGCTTAGACTTTTGGTGCCTCAGAGATTCTTCCTCACCGATGATTTCAAGGTCGTTGAATAGCCGACGAAAGAACGGCTCGGCGGCTGCACAGGCTGCGTAACGACGTCCAAGCGAACCGATATTCGGGGAGTTCCGCGTCGTAACCGTAACCCTTTAGGAGGATGACATGAAAGGTTCTGGATTGAGATTAGCACTAGTACTTTTTGCCGCATCGTTTCTTGTTTCGCAAACCGCGAACCAGGCTCTTGCGCAAGGTAAGAGCGATAAGAAGGCCGAGAAGCAGGAAATGAAGCAGCTTAATAAAGAGGCCAACAAGACCGGAGCGAAAGCCGAAGAAACCGCGGATCAGCTCGGACGAAAAGTGGTATTTTGCATCCTGGCCGCTCACACCACTGGCGTCGGCACGGCGCAAGAGCTCAGAGACAAGTTTGAGGCTCTGACCGATTTTCCATTCGGGCAGTTTGTTGCCGCAGTCCTTCTAGCAGACAGAATCGATGTGTCGCTGGATTCAATCATTGCCGACCTTGTTGCAGGAATGTCAATCGGTCAAATCACTAAGGAAGCTGGGGTGAATATGGGGGAGGTTCGCGGCCACTTCGGACAGTTTCGAAGCGAGCTGGCCCGATCGATCACTAATCCCCCGACAAAAGACTGTCTTACTACCACGCCTTAATCGACAACGGGAAGTAAGTACCTTGCCAGCGGCGTCCGTGCGGACGACCAAGTTTGGGCAGGTCATTGTAACCTGCCAAAGCAGTGGCCTTTCTACGACCTCGTTGCGTAGCTACGAATGAACCCGACCAAAGCCAGGTTCATCGTGGCTACGCTACGTGCTTCTCCCTATTCCGCGATTGTTCTCAAGCTGTCATTAGGTAAGGAAGGGCTTGAGGCGCCTGACCATTCTCCGGGTCGTCTGGACTGTTAACGTTTCAGCCCTAACCCAAGGAAAATCACGGGTCGAAATATCTTCCACCAATCGGTAATCGCCCGCATCTTTGTATAAGCAATTCCGTCGGTCTTTGGATACTCGATCGTCACCGGTACCTCCACAACTTTGTGTCCGAGCCGCAGCGCCTTGAAAAGCAAGTAAGGCTCGAGTTCATATCGATCGAGCCAGTCCTGCCACAGATCTATTCGCTTATCGTCAAACAGTGAGAGTCTGATCGCTCGAAAACCGCTCGAGGCATCGGTGACTCGGTGGCGACAGAATAGCGAAAACAGGATCGTGTAGCCGCGTGTGCCAAGTCTGCGTCGCAAAGGCATCCTCAGATACTCGCCTCCATCCAGGTATCGGGACCCCTGGGCGAGTTCGACCTCGCCGTTTATGATCGGATCAAGCAGCCTTGGGATTTGTTCGGGCGGGGTCTTGCCGCCGCCGGACACGATTACCACGATGTCGTAACCGTTGGCGATGGCGTAATCAATGCCGCTTCGAATCGCGGCGCCAACACCTCGATTCGCGCCGCTGCTAATCACGATTGCGCCGCTGTTCTCAGCGTGAAAAGCGGTGTCATCCCCGGAACCGTCATCCACCACTACAGTTGTTTCCACGAATTCACCGGGCACGGCTTGCACAACTCGCGCAATACGTTCGCCCTCGTTCCACGCCGGAGCCACACACAACACGCGTGGCTGGCCGGTTCCCCGCAAGAGCTTTTCAGCTGAATCAGTGACGCCTGCTATCACCTTGGTATTCACTTGGATGTTTCTTTTAGCCATTGATAAGTTCGCCGCAGACCTTGCTCGACGGTGAAGGTCGGGATCCAGCGCAGCTCCCGCCGGATTTTCTCGATGTTTACGACGCGTCTTCGAATGTTGTCAATGTCCCGGCGATCGACGAAAGCGGGCTCGAGATTCGCACCGGTTATTTCGATTATCGTGCGGGCAAGCTGGTTGACGGTTACCTCGCGTCCAGTCCCGACGTTGTAGACCTGCCCGTCCGCCTTGGGACTGATTCCCGCAAGCAGCGTGGCTTCCACAACGTCGTCAATATATGTAAAGTCGCGAGTCTGTTCGCCATCGCCGTGAATTCGCGGCGGTTCTCCTTTCATCGCCGATTCGAAGAATTTTGCGACCACACCACAGTAGGGATTGTCTGGACGCTGCGCGGTACCGTAGACATTCGAGTATCGAACCACCGCCGACGATAACCCATAGCTCTCGTAAAATGCTTTGCAATAGTTCTCACCGGCGAATTTTGAAACCGCGTATGGGCTCAGCATGTTGGTTGCGTCGTCTTCGTTGATCGGCAGATAGCGCGGATTGCCGTAGACGGAGGTTGAAGATGAATAGACGACCCTGGGTATGTTTGATTCCCGCGCCGCCAGCAGCACATTGAGTGTGCCGCCGATATTCACTTCGTAGTCTTCTCTTGGATTTCGAGTCGAGACGATTATATTGCGAGCCGCCAGGTGAAATACCAGACTTGCGCCCGCGGTCACATCGCGGACGAGGTCGTAATCGGTCACGCTGCCACGAACTACCTCGAGGTTCGGTTCACCGGTTGGGAGGTTGTTGTCGTCGCCCGTGTAGAAGTCATCAAGGACAACAACGCGGGCATTCTCGGTCAGCAGTCTGCGAACAACATTTGACCCGACGAAGCCGGCTCCTCCGGTAACCACGATCCTCTGACCGGCAATTTTATCAGGATAGCTCATCATCGCTCCGTGTTTGCCCTTGAGTAAGCAGTAGCTTCTTCCAGAATACACCGCAAGGATTGTTTGTATCAGGGGGGCTGTGAATTGCGAAGCAAGAATATCAGGGCAAAGGGCCAAGGGCAAAGAGTAAAGACAAAGAGCAAAGCGCAAAGGGCGAAGAGCGAAGAGCAAGGGGAAGGGGGAAGTCATTGGTCATTAGCCATTAGTCATTGGTCATTGGTAGCCAATGGCGAGTTTAATACTGTAGTCACTAGGACAACCGACCAATGACTACTAACCAATGACTAATGACTAATGACCAATGACTTGCCCTTTGCTCTTCGCCCTTTGCTCTTTGCCCTTTGCTCTTTGCTATAATCGCCTGGTGCAAAAGCAAGCCGGCATTTATATACACATCCCCTTTTGCGAACGCAAATGTACGTACTGCAACTTCAACACTACTGATTTCTTTGACGAGCTGGCCGCGCGCTACATCGACGCAGTAGCCCGTGAGATCACGTGGTGGGGAAAGCACCTGGTGCGGCAGTCGGGTGACCGCGCTCAGGTGGACACGATTTACTTTGGTGGCGGCACCCCTTCGATTGTCGAAGCGGATCAACTGGAGAAGCTACTGGCCACTTGTCGCGCGGTATTTGACGTTTCGCCTGACTGCGAAGTCACAATCGAAGTGAATCCCGCAACCCTCGCCGGCACAAAAGTTGATAAGTGGTTGAGCGCCGGAATTAATCGCGCGAGTGTTGGTGTGCAGTCGTTTATCGATCGCGAGTTGCTTTCACTTAGCCGCACCCACAGCGCTATCGAAGCGCGTAGTACTATCGACGTTTTGCGCGCTTCTGGATTCAAGAACATAAGTCTCGATTTGATCGCCGGTTTGCCGGAACAATCTCTAGCGGATTGGGAATACAATCTACGCGAAGCCCTGATGATAACGCCCGAGCACTTGTCGCTTTATATGCTGGATCTCAAAGAGGGCACGCAGCTCTTCGCTCAACTAAAACGCGGTCTGCGGCCGGAGCCTGATGATGATCTCACGGCCGAAATGTACCGGATGATAAGCGCCGCCACACAAGCCGCAGACTATGAGCACTACGAAATCTCCAACTTTGCTCGGATCGCCGGGCCCAATACGTCTGAACGGTTCAGTCAATTCAGATCAAAACACAACTCCAAATACTGGACTGGCGAAACCTTCTATGGCATCGGTTGCGGCGCGCATTCTTACGATGGAGGCGCCAGATGGTTTAATGTGTTGAAGACCGAAACATACATCGACAGGATCGCGAAAGCAGGAAACGCCATAGCCGAACGTACCGAACTGAGTGAAGCCGACCGCGCGGCTGAAGCTTTGTTCATGGGGTTGCGACTAAGGGAAGGCGTTAGCCTGACAGAGTTCAGGACCGAATATGGCGTGGACGTAATCGAGCGCTATGGCGCCGAACTTCCACGGCTGACCGATGCCGGGCTGATAGAGATCGGCGGCGGCCGGTTGACTTTGACGCCCGAGGGACGCTTGCTTTCTAACGAAGTATTCGTTTCATTTGTTTAAAACTTCTAGTAAACTCTAAGGCGCGCAAACGAGGCGGGATCTCTCATCATTGGCCGATCGATCTCCTGGGGGATTTGACATGTCGCTCAAGCTGAAGGCAGAGGCAGCAACCCTACTCTGGGTGATCATTGCTTCGGTGGCGCCGGTGCACGCCCAGAGCGGCCGCATGCGTGGGGAACCGAAAGTTCCTCAACAACGCGACGACAGGGACGCGATTCGGCTGCGGGTCGAAGAAGTTTTGCTGCCGGTTAGCGTCCATAGCGATCTCGGACGACTTCCCCCTAATCTTCAACGAACTGATTTCATCCTCACCGAGGACGGCAAGCGGCAGGTTATCAACTCCGTGATGCACACGCCCGCAAACATTCTGTTCATCCTCGACGCGGGTGGTGACAGCACGCTCAAGAATGTGGCCATCAACCGCGACCTTGCTCTCAGAATGGTCGATTCGCTTGGCGAGCAGGATAAGGCTGCGGTGATCACCTATGCGGAGAAGACCAGTCTGCTCTCGCAGTGGACGGGGGACAAGGAAGCGTTAAGGCGTACGCTCGAATGGAAGTTCAAACCCGGTCTTAAATCGGATTTCTACCGGACCCTCATGTATGCCGCGGTCGAAGTTTTGCCGAAGGTGAGCGGGCGCCGCAGTGTAGTAATTATGACCGACGGGGTCGACTCCTTTGACGAACTGGATTTTGAGAATGTTCTTACTGCGCTACATCGATCGCGCGCGACGGTCTACATCGTCAGTCAGGGCTCAATATTGCTGCGAGAGATAAAGCCGCGAGCTTTCAATTCGATGTCGTGGTACGAGATGCTCGATCCACAGTCTCGGAAACGAATAGAGAAGCTGCGAGCCTACTATCGACAACTCGAGGCGGCAGAGATCACCCTGAAAGGCTTAGCCGAGGAAACCGGCGGCGCGATTTGGCTCCCAGGAAACCGCGAAGAATTTGGAAGACTCAGCCCTCAGATAGTCACCGAAATCGGCGCCGAGTACTTATTCGCCTACTCAACCGAGCGTCAACCCAACGACACGAAGTTCCACGCCATCAACGTATACGCGACGATACCCGGGCTCCAGATTCGCTCGCGGCGCGGTATTTACGCAAATATGATTGAGAAACGAGAGGCCCGCATAAGCGACTCAGTTGATGCTGAGTTGGCAGGACGGGTTCTCATCTCGCGCATTCAGCCCGTGCTCACACGCTTTCACCATCGTCTCTAGCCCGACAAACTTCAGTTTGTCGATTGCCCCCGGCCCGTGAAGACTGAAGTCTGCTGGACAAAGCCACGCTGAAAGTGGCTATTCTTGAGGACACTTTTTGCATCTGATATACTGCGTTCGGCTCCCGTGATTGGGAGACATACTGCTTCGATCGAAAGGGCGCCGGGGACGCGGGAAGTAACAACTAATGATCGACCTCGAAATTTATACCGACAAGATTGCAGAGAGCGGCAGGCGGCTGATTCGCAAGGCCTACGAAGAAGCTCGTGGACGCGATCACAATCAGCTTGCTCCTGAGCATCTTTTCGTTTCGATCGCCGAAGTAGAGCGACCTTTCTTCAACGAGGTAATGCAAAGCCTCAACCTGGACCCGCAGGTCGTTATCCAGGCGCTGGAGACCAAGCTTGATCAGCGCGACTACCTTGGACGCGGCATGAAAATCTCCGAGCCGCTCAGGACGTTGCTGTCAAACGCGCTGAAACATTCACGCGAGCAGGGTCGCAGACTGATCGAGTCGACCGATCTTTTCTACGCTCTGTTTACCGATACTCATAGTTACCCGGTCGAGTTGCTCCGGAGGTTAGGCGCGGACCGCGAGATGGTTATGCAGAAGATCGCGACGCGGGTGCGAAGTCACGAAGAAAAGGAAGAAAAGTATCGTCGCCGCTACGAGCTCCCGCCTTATCTGAAGCACTTTGGGGTAAGCCTGAACAAGCTCGCTCGTCAGGACAAGCTTCCGCCGGTCATCGGACGAAATGAAGAGATCAGACAGATTGTCGAGATACTCTGCCATCGCGAGCGCGCGAATTCGCCAATGCTCGTCGGCGAGGCGGGTGTCGGCAAGACTGCGGTGGTCGAGGGCCTGGCGCGGAAGATCGAGCTCGAACCCGAGAGTATTCCTCAGCGTCTGCGGAGCTCGCATATCGTTCAGCTCCAGATGTCGGGCATCGTCGCCGGCACGATGCTTCGCGGGATGTTCGAGGAACGTATCCAGGGAATCATCAGTGAGGTAAAGGAACGAGACAACCTGATCCTGTTTATCGACGAGGCGCATACGATCATTGGCGCGGGATCGGCTCTGGGAGCGAGTTCGGACGCAGCCAACATGTTCAAGTCAGCGCTTGCTCGCGGCGAGATTCGGATAGTCGGCGCAACGACGATGACCGAGTACAAGGAGTACATCTCCGAAGACGAAGCCCTTGCAAGGAGGTTTCGGCTCGTTAAAGTCGACGAACCTTCTGTCGAAGACACTCGCAAGATCATCGCGGGGGTTCGCCCGAGACTCGAACGCAACTACTCGGTGACGATTTCCGATGAAGCAATCGAGACCGCGCTCGAAATGGCGCCTCGCTATGTTCGCAATCTACACCTGCCCGATAAGGTGATCGGCTGGCTCGACACAGCGTCGGTAAAGGTCGAGATCAGCCAACCCGAGCTATCCGAGGTTCGCTCCGAACACATCATCGATGTGATAAGCCAGGAATCGCGAATACCTCGGGACATGATTTTCCGCGATACAAATGACCGCTTCCTGCATATGGAGAGCGGGCTTGGCGCCCGTGTAATTGGCCAGAGAGAAGCGATCAAGGCGGTCGCTCAACGGCTGCGGCTAAACAAGGGCCCGCTCAAAGAGAACTTTTACAAGCCCGATGGTGTGCTGTTGTTCCTTGGCCCTACCGGGGTCGGCAAGACCGAGCTGGCGAAAGCGGTAGCTGAATTCATGTTCGGTGACGACGACAAGATGGTCCGCATCGATATGTCGGAGTATCAGGATGGTACCATCGCCATAGAGAAGCTCATTGGGATGCCAAGGGGAATCGTCGGCAGCGAACGCGGCGGAATATTGACAGAGCGGCTTCGAGACAATCCATACACGGTGTTGTTACTCGATGAGATTGAGAAAGCGTCTCCCTATCTGCTCAATCTATTCTTGCAGGCCTTTGACGAGGGCTGGATCACCGACGGGCGTGGCAAAAAAGTCTATCTCTCGGATGCAATCGTTATTATGACATCGAACCTCGGGTCGGATAGTTTCAAGAAGTACATGAAGCCGCTCGGGTTTGGCACTAAGACGCTTGCGGATGTGAAGCAAATCAAGCGAGAGGTCATAAAAGCGGCGGAGGAGCGATTCTCACCGGAGTTCCGCAACCGCATCGACGAGATAGTCGTGTTCTCGCCGTTGACTCAAGACGAAGTCAAGCAGATTGCCGAGTTGTATCTGGGAATCATAAAGCGCCAGATGAAACGGCAGGGCAAGGAGCTTGAGGTTAGCGAAAGCGCGGTGGTGTACCTCGTCGAAAAAGGATTCAGCCCCGCGTACGGCGCACGATTCCTCAAGCGGACAATCGACGAGATCGTAAAGCTCCCGATGACCACCCGTTGGAAGGAAGCGGAACACTTTACGGTAGATTTCGAGGACGGCGAACTGAAGATCAACGTATCCCAGCCTTAATTCCTGCGGACGGCCGAACGGTTCTCAACACCCCCAACTTCAGTTGGGGGTTTTTAGTTTCAACCTACGAAGGACGGCCATTTCATACATTGTCTTCCGGAGGCCAGCCGGATTCTCTTTCGCCACCCGCTGCCCCGCTTTTCCTCATGCGCCTCTCCCCGTCTCTGCGATACAATTTGAAGGGACATTCTATTCGGAGGTTTGCCTTGTTGAGTTCATCAGTATTGCTTGCTCGCTGGCTGCTCGTCGCAATAGTCGTTCTACCCCTGGCTACGATAGCTCAGGAATCCGATGAAAATGATCCGGCGAAAGCCAGTGCATTGATACGCGAGGCGGTCGCCGCTCGCGGAGGCGAGGCGTTTCTAAAAGTATCCTCGGTAGAGAGCCATGGGCAGTTCACCCCCTTTGACAAGGGCGTTTCCGGGGATCCGAGCCCATTCGTCGACTACTTTGTTTACCCGGCACGAGAGCGCACCGAGTTTGGCAAAGGCGATACCAAGTTTATTCAGAGCAACTCCGAAACGGCTAACTGGGTCTATGATGCGAGCCAGCGAATGATACGGGACCAGAAGGAAGAGCAGGTAAAACAGTTTCATCTGGGCGCGCGGTACGACCTCGAGAATCTGTTGCGAACGGCTTCAAAGCTTGCCAACGTGAAGCTCGTCTATTTGGGTCGTCGCGAGCCGTGGCGCAATACTTTTTCAGAAGCCGTGCGCGTTGACTTCAACGATGGAGGAGGCGCGACTGTGCATTTCGATCCTCGGTCAAAGCTTCCGATAATGGTTGAATACAAGACCGTCAGTGAAGAGGGACCAACGAACAATGAGACGCGTTACTTTCGGTGGGTTGATTTCGGTGGCATCAAGTTTCCAACTATCCAGGACTCCTATCGAAACGGAAAACAGACCTCGCGCGTAGGATTCGACACCGTCACTTTTAATGTCGCCTTACCCGACAAGATCTTTGCCAAGCCATCCAACATCAAAGAGGTCAAGTGACAGACGTCAGTTTACCCTGTCCCGGTAACCTTGGGTAAAGGATCTGAATCGCTGGCGCATCCTCGCGATTCCCCCGCCAATTTCCCGGAGGTCTCGCAGCATCTGACTAAGCTTCTCGGGTTGCCATTCCTCATCGCTCGACAGACCCGAGAGCTGGACCTCTAACCCCGCAAGTCGCGCCTCAACCGAAGCAAGGTGGGACTTCACCTCACTCCACAGTTCCTCAACGGCGACCAGATATTCGCCGATGCTGTCCTGAAACTCCGAGACGCTAAAACGCAGGTCGGCGAGCGACTCCTTCAGCTCCTCAACGGTAACCGGACTCTTTTCCTGCTCTTTTTCGGACATTAGGTTAGACCTCGGCTCAGGCAACAGTAATCTCTTGCGCGAGGTAGACATCCTGAATAGCGTTGAGAATCTTGATACCCTCGGGCATCGGCTTCTGAAACGCCTTGCGTCCCGATATCAACCCGGTTCCACCGGCCCGCTTGTTTATCACAGCGGTCTTGACTGCCTGCTGGATGTCATTTTCTCCCGACGCTCCGCCTGAGTTTATCAGACCCGCGCGACCCATGTAACAATTCACTACCTGATAACGTGTAAGGTCGATCGGATGATCGCTGGTTAGCTCCGAGTAGACTTTCTTGTGAGTCTTACCAAAGTTGAGCGCGTTGTAGCCGCCGTTTGTTTCAGGCAGCTTTTGCTTGATGATGTCGGCCTCAATTGTCACGCCAAGATGATTCGCCTGGGAGGTCAAATCAGCCGCGGCATGATAATCCACTTCTTTGGTTTTGAACGCCGCGTTTCGCAGGTAGCACCACAAAACCGTGAACATTCCTAGCTCGTGCGCTCGCGCGAATGCTCTGGAGACTTCCTGAATCTGACGCTTCGATTCCTCTGACCCGAAATAAATTGTCGCGCCGACGCCGGCGCAGCCCTGTTCATAAGCTTGATCGATCGATCCGAAGATTATCTGATCAAATTGGTTCGGATAAGAAAGGAACTCATTGTGGTTGAACTTGAGAATGAACGGAATCTTGTGCGCGTATTTTCTTGAAACAATACCGAGGACGCCGAGCGTCGATGCGACAGCGTTGCAGCCGCCTTCGATCGCGAGCTTAACGATGTTCTCAGGATCGAAGTACTCCGTGTTTGGCGCGAATGAAGCTCCAGCCGAATGCTCTATGCCCTGATCGACGGGCAGGATTGAAAGATAGCCGGTACCGGATAGTCGCCCGTGGTTGAACATCGCCGAAAGGTTTCGCAGGACCTGTGGCCGGCGATCCGTCGCGACCATAACCCGGTCAATGAAGTCGGGTCCGGGGAGGTGCAAAACCTCCTTAGGGACGGTCCGACACTGGTGACTCAAAAGTGACTCGGCATCATTGCCGAGAATCTGTTCGATGTCTTTGATCATATTGCCTCCGTCGTCGCGTCGTGCGCAGGAATTACAAGGAATGAGATCGCCGGGTTTCCGGGCTCCAACATTCTAAGCGGCGCTCAATCGGAGGTCAAACGCGTAGGAAGAAATGGGCGCAAAGGTGAGAAGTCAGAAGTCAGAGGTAGAAGTCAGAGGTCCGAGGTCGGAGGTCGAAGGTCGGAAGTCGGAGGTCCTCTGATTTCTGACTTCTGACCTCTGACTTCTGGAAACGAGCTACGGTTTATCCGTAGCTTTCTTAACCTGCTTCTTCATCTCGCGAGCAGCGTCATCGATGGTCTTCTCGGCGTCGCGAAGCATCTTCCTGGCTTTTTCCTCGAGCTCAGCCTGACCTTCCGGCCAGGTGAACCCAGGGGGAGGAGGTTGCTCGGGATGCTCTCCCGAATGCGCCTCGCACAATTGCTGTGGTTGCGTGCCTTCGATGAAGTATTCGGTTCGTCTCGCCGGACACTGGTCAGTGGCAACGAGTCCCGTTGTCGGGTCAATCTCATCGTCGACGACCCCGTCTGGCGGCGACGGGAATCCCTCACTGCCGAGTTCGGGTCTCAAGGCAAGCGCAGCCTTCATGAACGAAGTCCAAATCGGCAGCGCTGATTTTGAACCTTCAAGCCCTAACTCCGAGTTGTCGTCAAAACCGACCCAGACCACGCAAACAATGTTTTGAGTATATCCTGCAAACCAGCCGTCACGGGATGTACCGGTCTTGCCTGCTGCCGTACCCGTGAATCCCATCGTTCGCGCCCGCGCAGCAGTGCCTCGATTCAGCACGTCCTGCATTATGCTGGTCATCAACCAACTGACTTCCGGTTTGAGAACCTGCTGCGTCTGCGATCTCGCTTCGGTCAGTCCGACGCCATCGGAGTTTGTGACCCGTTTGATCGGGCGCGAGTCCGATCGCAACCCGCCGTTCGCAAATGCGGTGTAGGCCGATGCTATCTGTAGCGGAGTGGCCTCGGCCGTTCCAAGAGCCAGGGCAGGGAAGGGCTGAGGCCGAGGCAAGCCCAGCTTCTCGGCAAGACGCCCAATTTTTGAATAGCCTACCTTTTCAGCGATTCGCACAGTCACTACATTGAGTGAATGAACCAGACCCTCGCGCAAGCTGACGTCACGGTTTGAATATGCCTTGCCGAAGTTCTCAGGGGAGTACGTCTGGCCCCGCCCGTACATGAACGTCTCCGGGGCGTCCATGAACAACGATGCCGCGGTGATCTTTTCTTCGGCATCTTCATCGTAAGCGCTGTTAAGGGCCGTTGCATAAACGATCGGTTTGAAAACCGAGCCCGGCTGGCGGTTTGCGTCAACCGCGCGGTTGAGCTGGCTTTGACCGTAGTCGCGTCCGCCGACCATCGCAAGTATTTCTCCGGTCTTTGCGTTCAAAGCGACGAGCGAGGCTTGCAGCGTCCCCGCGGGAATCGGGTTCTTTTTACGCTTCGCGAATATCTGATCGAGCGACGCCAAAGTGTCATTAACCGCCTTGTCAGCCGCTCGCTGAAGATCCATATCGATGGTGGTGTAGACCCGATATGATTGGCGCGCGAGGTCTCGCGTTGGCAGCTCGTTTACCAAGTGCTGTTGCAGGTAATCGACAAAGTAAGGTGCTCCGCTATTGAGAGCACTGTGCTTTGGCTGAAACTTCAGGTCGGTTGCCTTTGCTTGTTCGGCCTTGTCGCGCGCGAGCAAGCCTGAATCGACCATGGAGTCCAGCACCTGATTGCGCCTGGACTTCGCCCGCTGCGGATCGCGATAGGGCGAGTAAAGGCTGGGGCCTCTAATTATTCCGGCGAGAAAGGCGCACTCCGGAAGCGTGAGATTCACTACGTCCTTATTGAAGTATGCTGATGCGGCTTCGCCAACTCCGTTGATCGAATAGCTCCCCGATTGACCCATGTACACTTCGTTGGAGTAGAGCTGAAAAATACCTTCCTTGTGCAGCTTGGTTTCAAGCACCAGCGCGATCATCACCTCTTGCGCCTTGCGCTTCCAGGTTCGCTCGGGGGTGAGGAAGAAGTTCTTGACCAGCTGCTGGGTGATCGATGATCCACCTTCCTGAAGTTGGCCTTCGCTGGCGTCGCGCCACACGGCGCGCATGATTCCCCGCACGTTGACGCCCGAGTGTTCGAAGAATTGGCGGTCTTCTATTGCGACAACCGCGTTTATGTAGTCTTTAGGGAGGTCCTTAAATGAAACAAGTTTCTGTTTCTGCCGCTGTTTCTCATTGGAGATTTCGGTGACCAGTTCGGGCTCGAGAAGCGAGCTATCCAGATTGCGCTTCGTGTCGCTGTCGGTGATTTTGGTGATGCCTTTGCCGCCCGCGCCGAACACGATTGTGAGGTTAGGAAACTGTCGCGAGCCGTTTATGACCGAAGCTGCGCTTGTGCGAATGTCGATTATGTTACCCTTGATCAGGTAGCGTCCTCGATTGGCGTCGGCATCCTTGGATGACTCGACATAGCCTATGCCGTCCAGATAGCTCTTCAGCGAAGCCAGCGTCATTCCCTGGGAGACGCGGATCGTACGAGGAGTCGCGTAAATTCCGGTGGTCCGAACGATAATATCGCCCCGGAGCCGCGCGTCGATCATCCGCGCGTACTTCGCATAGAAGAATGCGAACACGGAAATGAAAATGAGGGTGATGACGCCAAGAATAGCGAGCCGCACAGGAGTAAAAATGCGGCGTATCAAGCTCGGTCGCGGCGGATGTCGCTGAATGACCCGAGTCTTTGGTTTTTGAGTGACAGTTACCAAGGCTCTACGAACTTGCGTTCCTTTCAACTGCATCGGGCGGTTAGATTCCTGCGTGCGCGATTTGGTTGTTGGCCTTTAAGTAAAGACTAACCGCCGTGGAGCCAACAAGAATGTAGCATAAAAGTGCAGTCAAAGGGAAAACGGGAGGGCAAAGGGCAGAAGGCAAAGGGCAAAGGGCAAAGGGCAAAGGGCAAAGGGCAAAGGGCAAAGGGCAAAGGGCAAAGGGCAAAGGGCAAAGGGCAAAGGGCAAAGGGCAAAGGGCAAAGGGCAAAGGGCAAAG